>ERZ778027.1671-NODE-1671-length-34494-cov-6.455704_pt1 | contig 34494 bp, 33 predicted proteins | sample MGYA00375757_ERZ778027 | MGnify/ENA primary metagenome ERZ778027 (study PRJEB29350, sample SAMN05389817) | bioreactor metagenome | isolation source: Ammonium sulfate bioreactor | place: South Africa: University of Cape Town | collected 2014-02-18 ...
GTCGCGGAGGCCGACGCCGAGGAAGTCAGCGCCGAGGCGGTGACGCTCAGTCCCGAGCGCTTCGCCGTGATGCAGGCGGGCGAGCAATTCGTGCTGACCGTTTCGAGCAAGGGCTTCGGCAAGCGATCCTCGTCGTTCGAATTCCGCACGTCGGGTCGCGGCGGCAAGGGCATCGTCGCGATGGTCGTCAACGATCGCAACGGCCGTTTGCTCGCGTCCTTCCCGATCGACGAGAAGGATCAGATCATGCTCGTCACCGACGGCGGCCAGCTGATCCGTTGTCCCGTGGACGGCGTTCGGATCGCGGGCCGCAACACCCAGGGTGTGCGCATCTTCAAGACGGAAGCCGAGGAAAAGGTCGTTTCCGTCGAGCGCATCACCGAGGACGAGACGGACGAGGGTAGCGAAGGCGTCAGCCCATAAGCAGGGGCTTGCCTGCGCCGTGCAGCCGGATGATCGCTTCGCTGAGCGGGCACTTCGCGACGAGTGCCCGCCAGTTGCGGATCGAGACTTGAAACCGGCCGCGGCGCTCGATGATCCCGTCGCTGACGAGCGACGACAGGATGCGTGAAACCGTATCGGGATTGAGCGCGAGATAATCGGCGATGTTGTAGCGCGTCAGCGGGAGATCGAACGAGATCGCGCCGCCCGCCTGCATGCCGATATGCGCCCCGATCTCGACCAGAACGGCCGCGATCCGCTCCTCCGAATTCAATCCGGACATGGCCGCAATGTGCAGTTGGGCGCGCGCGTTCTGAACCTGCGGCAGTAGGAAGAGCGCTTTGCGAAGTTGCGGGTTCTGCTCGGCTTCTTCTGCAAGCGCCGTCATGGTCAGCTTCCAGAATTCCGAAGGCCGCTGCGTCGTCAGCGTCAGTTCGGGCAGCGGCGCCTGCAGCTCGGGGATCAGAACGTCGCCCTCATAAAGAAGCGACGTGACGGCGTGGATGTCGGTTTGCGCCGTGGTCTCGATGCAGACGACGCCACGGGCGACGATATAGACGAAGCCTGATCCGAGCGCACTGACCGCATAACGATTGCCGAGCCGCACGAGCTGCGCACGCTTTTGCAGAGGCGCGAGGATGTTCGCACGGTCGCCTGACAGCATGCGGTCGATGATTTTCGCTGCGGTTTCATAAGACGACATAGTGCAGGGCTCGCAGCGATCGACCTCGTTAGATGTTTCTTATCGACCGGTCGCCTCCGCATGATTTTGATTGAAATCAACAAAATTCGTGGCGTGAGCGTCACACGCGAAATTATCGCGTCCATCGTCTGATCTCCGTCAGAAGTCGGCGCGGCAGCATCGTAGGCACGTTGCTGCGCTGCATCGATAACGTTTCTCAGACCGGCGAGTTGCTCGCGATTCGCGGTGGGGACTGAGAAGCAAATGGGGGTTAGGAAAATGCAGAAAGAAGCAATCGGCGTGCTTCTTGCGCTTGGGTTATCGATGATCGCTGCGCCAGCATACGCTGGCAATTATAGCGGAGACACGCTGGTGCGCGTACAAGGCACCGTCGTCGTTCCGGACTCGAGCGCGAAGGTCAATATCGATCCGAACGCCAGTGCCGACGTCAGCACGGAAGTTCTTCCGACTCTGACGTTGACGCACTTCTTTACCAAGAACATCGCGGCGGAGTTGTTCTGCTGCTTCGCGCGTTTCGAAGCGGAAGGTAAGGGATCGCTGCGCGGCACGGATCTCGGAAGCTTCTGGACCTTCCCCCCGATCGTAACGCTGCAATATCATTTCGATCCGGTCGGCGGCTTCAAGCCGTATCTCGGCGCGGGCGTCCAATACATCCACTATTTCGACGGCGGCAAAAGCGATCTCGGCGGCGCCAAAATCAAGCTCGACGACTCGTGGGGCTTCGCGCTGCAGGCAGGCGTCGACGTAGAACTCGGCCAGGGCTGGTACTTCAACGCCGACATCAAAAAGGTCTGGCTCGATACCGACGTTTCCTGGAAGGGCACCGACGTCAAGGCGAACGTGACGGTCGACCCGCTCATCGTCTCCGTCGGCCTCGGCTATCGTTTCAATCTCTCCGACATTTTCGGATCGCGTTCCGAGTATACGGCGCTGAAATAAACGCACGCGCGACACGCGTGTCTTTTGCGAGAGGCCCGGCGACATCCGGGCCTCTTTTTTGTTTGCGCGATCTGGAGAGCCGAACGCGTTTAGGATTATGAATTGATTGAACTTTATCGGATCGGCAAATTCCTCGCCAGCCTTAACGCGCCTTTCAGGCTTCTCTGGCAGAACACCACGGTCGAGTAGTGGGGCCGTCCCAATGAGTATTGCGTCTTTCGCGATTTTGCCGAAGCCGATGTGGGAGGTCGCGTGGGTGTACCTGCGCGCCGGAATTCCCGAGCTTTGGAACCGTTCGGCGCGCCTCGCTTGGATCATCATGGCGACCTGCGCGGTGCTGCTCGCAGTCCTGTCGGTCGCGATGGGCTTTCATTACGCGCCCTATCTGCTCACTGCCCAGTTCGTCATTCTGCTCGCGATCGCAGCGGCGTTGACAGGCGCCGGCTGGCTTCGTCCGGCGCTGATCATGGAAATGGCCGCGATTCTGATGGCGACGTTCCTCGTCGTGCCGCCGCTGTGCTCCGTTCTCGCTGCCTTCGCTATGCCGCTTCAGGATGCGGCGCTGGCCCAAATCGATCGCCGCATGGGCGTCGACTGGGTTGCGATCGCGTTCTGGTTCCGCGACCACCCGCTGCTTTCGCGCGTGCTGTGCGATGTCTACGCCAGCAACCTCTGGCAACCCGTCGTGTTGATCGTTGCCTTGACCGCGACCGATCCCCAGCGTTTGCGCGTGATGATCACCGCATCCGCCATCACGCTCGCCATCACGATGTTCGGATTTTTCCTGTTTCCCGCGATGGGGCCGTATTGGCACTTCAATTTCACGCCCGCCGACTTTCCCGACGCGGTCAACGTCATGCCTTGGGAGCAGCCGAAGTTCATCGAAGGCTTGCGCAACGGTTCGCGCGAAATGGTGTTCAGCGGCATCGTCGAGTTCCCGAGCTATCACGCGGCGTCCGCCGTCCTGTTCGCTGTGGCCTGGCGCGGTGTGCCGGTCATCGGCGTGCTCGGCATATTGCTGAACGTGGTCATGTTCGTCTCGACCGTCCCGGTCGGCGGCCATTACCTCATCGACCTGTATGTCGGGGCAGCCATCGCCCTGGTGAGCCTCGGCCTCGCCAAGTGGTACTATCGTGCGACGGACCGCATTCCCCCGCTCGAAACTTGGACCCGCACCCGGGATGGCCGCCGGTTCCTGGCTGCGTTGCGAAAACGCCCGATTGTCTCGGCGCTCATCAAGCGGACGCTTAAGACCTCCTCTAAAGAAGCGGCGACGGCTTGATCTCGGATCGGTTGCGCCCTTACAAGCGATCATGATCCGCATCGGCTTCTATTCCGGCTCCTTCGACCCCGTGACCCTCGGGCACACCGACGTCATCCGTCGGGCCGCGGGCCTGCTCGATCGATTGGTCATCGGTATCGGCGTCAATCCCGGCAAGTCGCCGATGTTCACGACCGACGATCGCATCGCGATGCTGCAGGATGAAGTTCGTCCCATCGTGCGCGATACGAAAACGAAAATCGAGGTCGTGACGTTTTCCGGTCTCGCCGTCGATGCCGCGAAGGCCAACCGCGCCACAGTGATCGTGCGCGGTCTGCGCGACGGCACGGACTTCGACTATGAAATGCAAATGGCGGGCATGAACGGCGAGATGGCGCCGGACATTCAGACGGTCTACGTCGCGGCGTCCCCGCACGTGCGCCACATCGCAGCCAACCTCGTGCGCGCGGTCGTCTCGATGGGCGGCGATCCTTCGCCGTTCGTCTCCAAGGACGTTTTGAAACGGCTGAAGGCCAAGGCTGCCAAATCCAAGTAACGTCACGACGGACAACGCCATGTCGAAAAGAGCCGATCTATTGACGCTCGTCCGCGCCGTTCCGATCGGCCGCGTGACGACGTTCGACGTGCTGGCGCAAAAGATCGGCGAGCCCTTGGCGCTCGTTCAGTCGCTGATTGCGCATTTGTCCGAAGACGAGCGCGAGTTCGTGCCTTGGCATCGCGTCGTCGCGAAAGGCGGTGCGATCGGGCGTGGTCCGCATCGCGATCAGCAATTCGCCCGCCTCGTGCGCGAGGGCGTCCAGGTTCTGCCGGCGGGCATCGTTCACGACATGCCGCGCTTTCTCGTGACGTTCGACGGCGCGCCGCAGCACACGCGTAAACCTGTCGAACCCGCTCCGGAGCCCGCAGCGCCGCTCAGCCGCTCACGCGGCATGAAATCCCATCGTTAGCGACGGTCCGGCCCGCCGAAATCCCTGTGCAAGCGCCGCAGCCCTGTCCAAGGGTTGCGATCAGGCCGTCAAATCGCCATAAGGGCGGCAACACTGCCGGCCGCAACGACAGAGCGGCTCCGCCCGCCTCTGGAAAACCTCCAAGACATCATGAGGAGCGCCATGACCCGCTATCTATTTCTTGCCCTCGCGTCCGTATTCGCGATGACGTGTCTCGCCGGAACGTCTGCGCGCGCCGCAGGCGACGATCTCGTCATTGAGCTGAAGACCGGCAAGGTCGTCATCAAGCTCCGGCCCGATCTCGCGCCGAAGCACGTGGAGCGCGTCAAGACGCTCGCCGGCGAAGGTTTCTACAACGGCCTCAAGTGGCATCGCGTGATCGATGGCTTCATGGCTCAGACCGGCGATCCGACCGGCACCGGCATGAGCGGCTCGAAGCTGCCCGATCTCCCCGCCGAATTTTCGCAGGAGCCGTACAAGCGCGGCTCGGTCGGCGCGGCGCGCACGCAGGATCCGAATTCGGCGAACAGCCAGTTCTTCATCTGCTTCAACGACAGCGGCTGCGCAGGTCTGACGGGCCAGTACACCATTTGGGGTCAGGTCGTCTCGGGCATGGAGAACGTCGACAAGATCAAGCGCGGCGAGCCGGGCTCGGGCACCGTCGAGGATCCCGATACGATGGTCAAAGTTTACGTCCAGTAGCAAAACTCCCTTTCCCCATTCCTCTGCGCTTGGAGTGGGGAGAGGGAACGAAATCATGAAAGGAGCCCACAAGTGGCTGACTACAAAGACCCCGAGAACACGCTGCTGATCGAAACCAGCAAGGGTCCGGTCGTGATCGAGCTTCGTCCCGATCTCGCGCCGAAGCATGTCGAGCGTATCAAGACGCTGGCGCGCGAAGGCTTCTACGACGGCATCGTCTTCCATCGCGTCATCGACGGCTTCATGGCGCAGACCGGATGCCCGCAAGGCCGTGGCACCGGCAGCTCGAAGCTTCCGAACCTGCCCGCAGAATTCAACGCCGAACCGCACATTCGCGGCATCTGCTCGATGGCGCGCGCACAGAATCCGAACTCGGCGAACAGCCAGTTCTTCATCGTGTTCGACGACGCACGCTTCCTCGACAAGCAGTACACCGTCTGGGGCAAGGTGATCTCGGGCATGGAAAACGTCGACAAGATCAACAAGGGCGAGCCGCCTGCGAGCCCGGACAAAATGATCACCGTCCGCGTCGCTTCGGATGCAGCGTAATGACGGACTCTTGTGACACGACGAAGGGCGCGCTTTGCGGCGCGCCTTTTCTCATTCTCGCCTGGGCAGGATTGGCGGGTGCTGCGGGTGTCGCGCTCGCCGCCGCCGCGTCCCACAAATACCCGAGCGCGTCACTGGCCACCGCCGCGACCATGCTGACGCTGCACGCCGCCGGGGCCGTCGCCCTGATTGCCGTGGCGTCGCGCACCGCGCGCTCATGCCTTTGGCAGGCCGTCGCCGCCTTGATGCTCGCGGGAGCTTCGATATTCTCGGGCCAAATCGCGTATCACACGATCTTCGATGACGCGTCGTTCCAGATGCTTACGCCTATTGGCGGCACGCTGATGATCGTGAGCTGGCTCGTCGTCACGCTGCTTGCGCTCGTGGGAGCATGGCGTAGAGGCTGACACGAACGCGATGCGCACCGATCTTTTCGACTTCGAGTTGCCCGATAGCGCCATCGCGCTGCGTCCCGCCGAGCCGCGGGATTCGGCGCGCCTGCTGGTCGTGCACCCGGTGAAGGGCGGCTGCGCGCGCGACGATGCTGATCTTTCCGATAAGACGGTGCGCGATTTGCCGGGCTTGCTCAATCCGGGCGACGCGCTCGTCTTCAACGACACGCGCGTCATTCCGGCGGCGCTCTCGGGCGTGCGTACGCGCGGAGAGGTGCAGGCGAAGGTCGATTTCAATCTGACGAAGCAGGTCGGAGACAGTTCCTGGCGCGCCTTCGCGCGTCCCGCGAAACGTCTCGAGGTCGGCGATCGCGTGCATTTCGGCCACTCAGGCGAAAGCTGCTTTCTCGGCGCACTCGATGCGACCGTTTCGGCGAAAGGCGAGGCAGGAGAAGTCGAGCTGGCGTTCGACTATTCGGGGAGCATTCTCGACGATGCGATCCGCGCGGTCGGCGTGATGCCGTTGCCGCCCTACATCGCGTTGAAGCGTGGCGCCGATGATCGCGACCGCCAGAGCTATCAAACTGTCTACGCGAAGAATGACGGGGCCGTTGCCGCGCCGACCGCCGGGCTGCACTTCACGCCCGAGCTTTTCGCCGCCCTCGGCGCGCGCGGTATCTCTCGCCATTTCGTGACGCTGCACGTCGGACCGGGCACATTCCTTCCCGTGAAGGCCGACGACACCAGCGAGCACAAGATGCACAGCGAGTGGGGCGAGATCTCCGCCGAAACCGCCGCCGCGCTCAACGAAACGCGCGCCCGCGGTGGCCGCATCGTCGCCGTCGGCACGACGTCTCTGCGCGTTCTTGAAAGCGCCGCAGGCGACGACGGACGCATTCCGGCCTGGTCGGGCGATACGTCGATCTTCATCACGCCCGGTTATCGCTTCAAAGCCATCGACGCGCTGATGACCAACTTCCACTTGCCGCGCTCGACGCTGTTCATGCTCGTGGCGGCCTTCTCCGGCCTCGGCACCATGCGCGCCGCCTACGGCCACGCCATTCACTCTGGCTATCGCTTTTATTCCTACGGCGACGCCAGCCTGCTATTCCCCGCGGATGCAGAGCCTAGCACCTGACCGATGACAGAACGCTTCGCCTTCCATCTCAAGACGACAGACGGCCTTGCGCGTCTCGGCGAGATCACGACCTCGCGCGGTGTCATTCGCACGCCGGCGTTCATGCCAGTCGGCACTGTCGCGACGGTCAAGGCGCTCTATCCCGATCAGGTGCGCGACGCGGGCGCCGACATCCTCCTCGGCAACACCTATCATCTGATGCTGCGTCCCGGCGCGGAACGCATCGCGCGCCTCGGCGGGCTGCACAAATTCATGCGCTGGGATGGACCGATCCTGACCGACTCCGGCGGCTTCCAGGTGATGAGCCTCGGCAAGATTCGCAAAATCACGGAAGAGGGCGTCGCGTTCCAATCGCATCTCGACGGCTCGCGTCACATGCTGTCGCCCGAGCGCTCGATCGAAATCCAGTGCCTGCTCGGGGCGGACATTCAGATGCAGTTCGATGAATGCATCGAGTTGCCCGCCGAGCGCCGCGAGGTCGAGCGCGCGATGGAATTATCGTTGCGCTGGGCCGAACGCTCGAAGCGCGCCTTCGAGGCGCAACGTGCCGCTGGCGGTGCGCATGCGGGGCAGGCGCTGTTCGGCATCGTGCAGGGCGGCACCGACGCTGAACTCCGCCACCGTTCCGCGGCAGCGCTCGTCGATATGGAATTCCCGGGCTACGCCGCCGGCGGTCTCGCAGTCGGCGAAGGCCACGATGCGATGATCGCGACGCTTGGGCAAACGCTGCCAGCGCTTCCGACCGACAAGCCACGCTACCTGATGGGAGTCGGAACTCCGCTCGACCTGATCGAGTCCGTCCGTCTCGGCGTCGATATGTTCGACTGCGTGATGCCGACGCGAAATGGCCGTCACGGATACGCCTTCACGTGGAACGGCGCGCTCAACATGCGCAACGCCAAGTTCGCCGAGGACATGAGCCCGCTCGACGAACTGAGCTCATGCCTGGCCGCGCGCGACTATTCGAAGGCCTACGTGCATCATCTCATCAAGTCCGGTGAATTCCTCGGCGCCATGATCCTGTCGTGGGTCAACACGGTCTTTTATCAGGACCTGATGGCGGCGATGCGGGACGCGATCGCGCACGGCCGCTTCGCCGAATGGGCCGACGAAACGAAAGCGCGGATCACGAAGCGGCCTGCTGCTCCATAGCGGCATCCTTGCTCTCGCGATGCGCGATGCGTTCGCGATGCACGAGATAGATGCCCGACGCGATGACGACGCTCGACCCGATCAGCGTCCAGCGATCCGGTGTGTCGCCAAACACCAGGAACTCCAGCCCGATCATGCTCATCAGCTGGAAGTACAGGAACGGCGAGACGGACGACGCGGGCGCGAGCGCATAGGCGTGGATCAGCAGATAATGCCCGAGCCCGCCAAGCGCGCCGGTCGCGAGCAGCAGCAGCCAATCGAACGCCGTCGCCGGCCACACCCATTCCGGAATGGCGAAAAATCCGCCTGCAACCACGCCGACGAGCAGCGCATAGAAAAGCGTGACGAGCGGCGGATCGACACCCGCGAGCTTGCGCGTCACGATCATGAACAGCGCATAAGCCGTCATCGACACGAGCGACGCCAGGAACGCCGGATGAAATTCGACGATGCCGGGCCTGACGACGATCAGAACGCCGAGAAACCCCGAAAGGATCGCCATCGCGCGGTGCCATCCTACATATTCGCCGAGTAGGGGGCCGGCGAGCGCCGCCACGAGAAGCGGTGCCAGAAAGGCGATCGAGATCGTCTGGTCGAGACGCAGGTATTGGATGGCGATAAAATTGAACGCCGTCGTCGCCACCATGAACAGCGAGCGCAAAAGCTGTAGCCCGGGGCGCTTGGTTTTGAACCATCCCGGAACCGAGCGCGGCCCGAAGATGATCACCATCAGCAGAGCCTGACCGAGGAAGCGGGCCCAGACGATTTCCGACGTGGGGATACCCTGGTAGCTGCCGAGGTATTTCGCGGTCGCATCGAGGCACGAGAACAGCGAAACAGCCGTGCACATCAGAAGAACGGCTTTGAGGCGGTCAGGCATGGCGGCGCCGTAATTGAAACGGGATGTTTCCGAGCCGAGTCCTATGGCGCCCGGCGGCTGCGGGAACCTCGAAGCACTCACACGTGGAAACGAATATTCGAGTGTCTAAGCGGAACTGTGTGCTGATACTGCGACCATATCGCCGCAGAACACGAGACCGGTGGCATCTAGGGCGTCGCTGCAACGCTTCCGCCCGCGGATTCGGTCAGAGCAGCTGCCAAATGTCGGGCTCAGGTGCGTAAATCTGTCCGGAAAGCCTCACCACGCGGGCCGCGCGCAGCGATCTTTACACAACGCGTGCGCCGACACTTGCGCTCCGGCGAAAAGGCAGGTAACCGGACCCCTTCGGGGGCCCGTAGCTCAGCGGTAGAGCATCTGACTTTTAATCAGAGGGTCGTTGGTTCGATCCCAACCGGGCTCACCATTTCTTTCAAGGCGTTCGCGGACTTCGGCAGGTGCCGAAGTTCGTGGGGTGCGATCGCGGTGCGAACCGGCGCAGCGATCACGCCGCATTCTCCCAACGTCGTGGCGCGGCTCATCTGCCTGCAGCACGATTGTTCGCGACTACAAGAACGAACTCAGCCAGGATTTGATCTTTCTCGAACGCTGCCGTTGGTCACGGTATTGGCGCCGACCTCCATGTTCGAAGAACGGTCTGTCATAGAGGCCGCATTCTTCGCATGGAGCTTTGCGGCCGCACTCGTCAGGCCAGCAACGAACCTCCGTAATGCGGTCGAGTAGAAGTCGTTCCAGGTGCAAATTCTTCGCCGACTTCACGAGGATCACCTCGTCTTTGACCGCCGTTTCTCTGAGATGAGCAGCAAGAGCTTCCACTTTGGCGAAGGCGCGGAACTTACCGCTGTCGATGTCTGCTTGCGGCGCCCGCGCCTTATGCGCCCACGGCCCGACGAAGCAGACTTCATCCGCGACCTGGACGGCGGCAGCGTAGGCATCTCTATACTTCTTTGTGGCGTTACCTGCGTAATCGCTAATCTGCCCCAGGATGAAACGCTTCTTGGGCGCGGTGATGGATCTCAGCGTCTCTAACGGCAGGAAAATGCTGTGATAGGGAGCCTTGGCGCAATCGAGAATTATGTGCGTCCCATCCGGAGTCGTGTGCGGGCTCATGCGCCCGTGAATGGGCGCGAACGAGGCGATCCTGGCGCGAACGGTTTCCGCGGGGACGCCGAGCTCGAGCGCAGACGTGGCGGCGGCTGCGATCGTCAGCCAGTTGTGCGCGCCGAGAAGCTGGGTTTCGAGATCAATCGTGTGGCCACCGCCGGTCAGCGTCAGCAAGAGCAGTCCGCATACGTCCGTCCGAATGTTTGTCGCGAGATAATCGCCGCCCGTCGTTCCGAAAGTGATTGAACGCGCGCGGGTGCGATCCGCCATGGCCCGCACGTTCGGATCGTCGAAGTTGAGGACGACAAGGCCGTCGTCGGGAACGGCCTCGACCAGTGCCGATTTCTCCTGCGCCACGGCCTCGATGGATTTGAGCGTCGCGTAGTGCTCGATGGCGACGAGCGTGATGATCGCAAGATCCGGCTTCAGCAGTTTTGCCGCTTGGGGGATATGCCCCGGCTTTTTCGTGCCCTGCTCGATGACGGAGTAGCGGGTGTCAGAGCGTAGATTGAGCAACGCATCGATGGCGTGACCGTATCCGTTGCAAAGAAACTGCGATGTGACTTTGGAATGGCCCGCAAGAATATGGGAAAGCAGCGCAACGGTCGTTGTCTTGGCGCTGCTTCCGGTGACCGCGATGATGGTGGCCGAAGTTCTTTCGCGCTTGATCTTCGCGATCGTCTCTCGCGTCCGGAGCTTGATCGTATGCTCAAATGTTTTGTAGTTGCGCGCTAACTGGCCGGCTCCGCCAAACATCGAGCGCCTCCGAAATAAATAAAAGAAAGAGATTGAAAGAAATCAGCAGTCGTAAAATGTTGCGCCATTATAGCGATCGCATCTGATCGAGAAAGTTACGGCGGGCGGCTCGCTGTGGATAATGAATTTCCGACGCGCAAGCACACAACCTGCCCCATCAGTGTCGGGAAAGTTTCCACATGTAAGAGAGATCTGAACGGCGATCACGTTCGCATGGCGCAAAGGTTTTGCCGTGAAATACGAGTCCTGCACCAGCATGTCTGGTGCAGGACCGAGTTGAACTGTTTAGAACAACCAGCGCCACGATCCCCACGGATTCGAACGCTGATAGCTGTCGAGCTTATTCTTTTTGAGAACTTTAAATAACAGACTGGCAACCTTGTCGTTGTCCATGTCCATGAAGGGAATGTGCGTGCTCCCCTTGAGGCCGGCATCTTCGGCGAGCTTCAGCACTTCGGCGTTGCCGCCGTACTTGTTGATGAGCTTGGCACACAGTCGCGAAAGAATGACCTGCTGCTCGGTCTCTGGCCGGTTGTCACCCCACACGAACTGAATCTTCTTCAGCTTCGCGAGCTTTTTGAAATCCTCGAGCGGAACGCCAAGAGGACCGAATGCACAGGCGGGCGTGAGGGCTGTGCAAAGCGTCGGGCTTTCGGGATCGCCGATCGGGAACACGTATCCGATGCTTTCGTAGGTGACGATTCCCGAAATATTACTTTTCGTCGTCTTCGCGGTTGTCTTCATGGCGCGAAGCCCGCCGGCTGAGTTCGTCAGATAAACAATCTGATTTCCGAGCCTGCCGGAGTCTGCGGCGACGGCTGCCGCATCCGTTTCGATCTCGATATTGTAAGCATTGTCGAATTCATCGTAGCGCGCGCCGGTCGCGTTCCACCAATACTCTTCAAGTTTGGGGCTGTTCGCCGGGAACTGAGTACCAGGATAGAACTCGGCGGGCGTCGGGACCTGACCGGCTGGAATCGTCGGTCCGAATTTCCATGCCGTGAAATTTCCCTGATCGCGATTGCTCGGCGTGTAGGTGACTGTTTCGCAGCTCCAGTTGGCGCGACCGACGCGCGGCCCGTCCCAAATATATGTCGGATAATCAGCACGCAGAAGCTTGTCCTTATAACCTTCGCCGCCATCCCAACGGTTTTGCCAGACCTGCGCACTGGAACTGTGCCACAAGACGATGCTCGTTTTGCGCGGATTTATGGGAAGGAAATACTCCACGTATCCATGATCACAGGAAAGCGTGCGATTGGGGGGTGCTGGTGTGTTGGGATTCGCAGGAGGCACATTAAAGTGCTTGCCGCCGATGATGAAGCCACCCGTTTTCTCGAGCACGATCGGATCTATGCGGGACGTGCCGTGAGCCCAGGCCCCCGGTGCTCCCGACAATATTAGAAGTGCCGCGATTGGAAGTTTTAATGTTTTTCTTGCTTCGGCCGAATGGCCGTCAAAATGCGCCATTATTTCCTCCTAGCAATGATTTTGTATGCGAGCGCAAATTGGTTTGAATGACATCCCAATGCGCTGGCGGAGGAAAAGATATGAAAGTGACGGAGGTGGAACTACAACGTTCCTGCGCGTATTGACATCATCCTGCTCCGTATGAAGATTATTTTCGGATATAGATATATTCGCCGATGGCAATTGATCCGATCAGCTGCAGCTTATGAAAACTTTGCGCCGGCCTTGTACTGTTTGGGCGTCATTCCGGTAAATTGACGAAAAACTTTCGTAAAATGGCTTTGGCTTGAAAATCCGTATGTGGAGGCGATTGCAGATGCTGAAAGGCGCGTCGAGATCAGCATTTCCTTGCTGCCATTGATGCGTTCCTTCAAGACGAAGCGGTAAGGCGGCATACCGGTCGTTGAGCTGAATATGCGCGTGAAGTGCGAAGGGCTCATCTCAAGAAGCGCTGCAAGCTCAGCCACGCAAATATGGTCCGTCAAGTTTGCGCTGATGTATTTCACGACGACAGCCGCCTGAGCTTGTGAAAGGCGCAATTCGCGGCAGGGCGCGTCCTGGACACCGTCTGGCCGGCTCGCGATGCACGCAAGCAATGCGATCGCGATGGCCTGCTCGAATGCTTCTCCCGAAGGGCACCCTTCCAGAACTTCATCGCGCACAACTGAAAGAATTATCGCAAGTCTCCGATCACTGGTCGCTGGCGAGGAGTTTGCGCTGTCGTCGACGTTAGGACGAGCGCCTAGCCGCAGCGACGTCGATTTTAAATTTGAGCGTGAAAGACTCATTGTCTGAGTTCCCGATTTGCCTGATGCAAATCTTCAACGCCTCGTATGAGCGTTGTCTCGTCCCTTCATCACAGTGAACGTTTTCGCACTAACCAGGCGCGTTGCTGGCGACCAATAGCGATACGCGCAGGCTCAATGGTTATGGCCTGGACCAGAAGTTCTTCGATATTTGACGTGCTTCTTGATCCAAGAAATCAATATATCGGCAACTTGCAGATTGTTGTTGTCCTGCATGAACATGTGGCTGTTACCGCGGATGCCGATGTCCGGCAGGGCAACGAACGTCATGTCGCCACCCGCATCCCGGATCTGTTTTTGCATCGTGATGCAGGCGGCAGGCGGCTGCGGCGTTGTAAAGTGGTCGCCGACGACAATCAGGATCGGAATATTTTTCAAGACGCGGATATTCGCCGGCGTCAGATTGGCAAAGCATCCGGTCTCGAGCTGAATGATGCCCCGCACTCCCATCGAGCCCGGACGCAGGGCCGCCATCGTCGGGAATGGGCTGGACTGCGAATGTCCGACCAGGATTGCGCCGCCCAGCTGATTGGCGAGTGTCGCCATGTTATCCGGCGAATTGAACCGCGCATTCGGATCCGTTGGCGTGCAGTTGCCATCCGCGCATGTCGGCGATGAGGCATCGCTCAAAGTCGAGTTCAGATCGGGAATGACCTGCTTGTAGAAATCGAGCGTCGCGCCTTTGCCGATACCGACGGTTTTCATAGGAAAACGCTCGTCCTTGAACGGCGTCTTCGTTGCGTAATCGCCCCAGCGGAACACGTTCCACGCGAACTGGTCGGTCGCGATAAGAATAGCGGGGTTTGACGTGTTTGGAAGGTCGCCGGTCAAAACCTTCTGATAGCGCAGCGCGTCGAACCCAGAGCGGCCGCGACCCACTTGTTCGCCCATGTAGGTCGCGAAGCCCTTTCGCGTAAAATATTCGTACCATCCCATGCGCCCATCAGGCGTGGTTTCCCATGTCTTCGACGTCAAGCAGCAGCCGTGCACGAAAACGATCGGGTATTGATCGGTCGTCCTCTGCGGGATCTGAAACTGAACATACATCTGATTGATCACCGAGTTCCCGGAGTCGGACGCGAAGGTAGGCGGCGAGATGTATTTGGAATCGATGAACTGCGTGCTTCCACCCACAAAGAAGCTCCCCTGGCCACTCAGCGTCAGAGGCGGGGAAGGCTTGATGTCGGAGAGCTGCTGCGCCGAGGAGGGCTGCGAAGACCCGAACGATAGAAGAATAGCGATTGCGCATGCGACCATCATCGAGCGTGGGCGGATCACGACCTGCGAGTCCTCGTTGTTCTCAAATCCGACCAGGGTATCCATTGAAGGGTCTCTCCTTTCGCTTCCTAAGCGGCGCACGCATGCAGCTTTCTCCTGCGGAGCAGCCGGGCATAATAAAGGCGCTCTCAAATTCGGAATCTTCGCGCTGAAGGAATAAAGTTGGTCACCTGCGCACAGAGGTGCGATTTCTTCGCCTGGCTGAGTATCGGTTCGAAGAAGAGATGCAATTTTGAGAGAAATTTAAATTTAGAGAATTGCCGACGGAGAACGTAACAGACAATCAAAATTTTGATCGGTACTCACGCGGAGAGCAGCCGAATTTTCTCTTGAAGCATCGAATGAACGTCGAGAGATCCCGAAAGCCCCACCGGTACGCTAAAACGGATATTGGCGGATTTGCGCCCACGCCGGAAATAAGATCATGGCTGATGCGTTCGAGACGCCGCGATGTGACATAGCTGCTGAATGTCGTGCCGAGCATCGCAAACTGCTTATGCACGTATCGCACAGAAATGCCGAGATTATCGGCCGCCATGCTGGGACACAGTTCAGCATCCGCAATGCGAGCATCGATGAAGCGTACCAACTCGCGCGCATAGTGATTAGAGGCATCTTCGGCAATGCCGTCGGGCCGGAATTCGTGTGAACGCCCACCGCTTATAGGCAAAAGCGCCGCGCATGCGCCCCCAAGCGCCGCCAATTCCTCAGGCTGAGCTGACGAAATATTATGGGACAGGAATGCGAAGCAGCTCGCCAGTGGCGGGATGATGTCGACCTTCGAAACGAGAAGATTGTCGAAAGTCTTGTCGGTTCGTCCGATCCGCTCCTTCGGAATGCAGAACGCGAGGTCTTCGAATGAAGCATCGCCGAGCTTTAAATGCTTCACCGGAAGCGTGCTATCGTAGAGGACGAGGTCACCTTTCTCAGCTGTGACGGTGACGTCATTCTGAGTGACGACAAGGCGTCCGGAAATTACGTAATTCGCATAGAGGCTGCCTTCCGGGCTTTTGGAGATCTCCGATTTGTTGCGCATTCCGAGTAACGGCGTCATCTTTGTGCGCGAGAGAGAGCCGAACTCCCCGGACAATCTGACAATGCGCGCGTTAAAATCCTGGTCCGACTTGTGCTCCATGAACCATGGCATGAATGCAGCGGCGACAATCTCTCGAAACGCAGAAAAGCCGTCACGGGCGGAGTAGAATTCCGTATCGCAGACGCTCACAATCGTCTCGTCGGAATGGCCGCGTTTGCCTACGACGTAGGTCATGAGATGCCCCAGCGATCGTTGCGAACCCGACCGAAACACGCCGAGCGAGGTGTTTCGATGCGCGTCCGTTTTCCTTGGCGCCGCCTATCTAGCGAGCGCCGGCGGACGATGTCACTCGGAAAGCGGCGATAAGACATAATCCGGGCATCAACGAAACCGAAACGCATCATTCCGGACGACGAGATTGCAGGTGCGCCGCGCGGGCGACGGATGTTAAAGCTTTAATCGTTTTTGAGATTAGGTTGAAGCAGATCGGCCGGTGACGCCATGTCCGATGATCCCCGTCTCCTGATCGCATTTTGTCATGCGATTGAACAATCAACGAAAAATGGATTTGAAGTTTTGGATCGCGAAAAGCTGACGGCGATCCATCGCGCGCTCATCACACTCAAGAACCAGATCGAAGACACGCTGGCTCGCCTAGAAGAAAAAGAAAAAAAGCGCCGTCAGTTGCAATAGAAAAAAGGCCGCCCCGATGGACGGCCTTTCTGTAGTTTCGTCTTTCGTGCGTAGGGCAGTATTATTCAGACGGATATAGCAGAACCGTATCCCAGAAATCGCACTTGTAATTCGTCCGGTAGTCTTTGCGATTTGAGGTCGACAGCGGGATGTCCTGAACAAGGTACTTCGCATTGTTGCCGGCGCCGTACTTCGGCCAGGGCGAATTGCCCGAACCGTTCGGATTGCCGGACCACGCGAAGTTCGTCCACGCGGCAACGAGCTGATCGGAAAGCTTCGTTTCCTGACCCGTGAGCTCACGCGGCTGGCCGGTCGTCTGATCGAGGTTCACGCCGAGCTGACCGCCATGCCAGTTGTCGAACAGGAACTGGATGTCGATCGTATGAGCAGCACCCGGTTTGAAGCCCGGCATCTTCGGGAAGTAGTAGGGAGCGTCCTGATACGTGAAGTCGTAGGCATAGGACGTGATCTGCGGAGCCCAGAGATGCAGAACGTGATCGGCCTGGCATTTCTGCGTGTCGGTCTGCACCCGGTTGTAGGCTTTCATCGGATCGTTGCCGAAAGTCGACAGCGGATACTGTGCGAGAACGCGATCAGCCGTTCCTGCCGGGTAAGCCGGAGGCGCGCCGCCAGGACCGGCGTTGCCATTATATGTGGCCTGAAGCGCCGACGTGTATTGGGCGGCAGTCATCGGCACAAACGGCTGGCCGGAGAAGTATTCCGTGATACCGATCGAGAAGTTGGCTTCGTCCTGCACGCGCCCGCCCATCACCGGCATCTTGTTGAACTGACCCGTTGTCCAGGCCTTTTCCGGAGTGATCGGGATCACGGTGCCGTCGACGAACGGCCCGACGATATAAGGACCGTTTGCGTTGGGCGTACCCTGCAGCTGCAGGATGCGCTCAGGCGTCAGATCGCGAAGACACTGAGCCGAAGATTTGCTCGCGTCGGTGCCGCATCCGGCAGCAGTTGCAAAACCCTGCCCTCTGCCGAGTGCTGTTGCCGCTGAAGGCAAAGTCGGCAGCGGACCACTTTCATAGATGGCGCGCGTCAACAGATTGGCGCTCATTGGAGAAAGAACGTTCGCCCCGGTGTCGGTTGCGCCTGCGGATTGTCCGCCGAGTGCAACACGATTGGGATCGCCGCCGAACGCCGCAATATTGCGCTGGACCCAGCGAAGGGCCTGCTGGATGTCCATGATGCCGTAGTTGCCGGACAGATGGCCTTCACCGTTCAGCGCGGGATGCGACAGGTAGCCGAACAGGCCCATGCGATAGTTCAGAGTGACAACGACGGTCTCGCGTCCGTCCGGGCCGCCCTGAGCAAGCTTGGTTGCGTCGTAATCGTTCGATTCACCGTCGACGTTGCCGCCGCCGTGGATCCAGACGATAACGCCCTTCTTCTTGCTGCTGCCTGTCGTGAAGACGTTCAGATACAGGCAGTCTTCCGTAACGCTCGTCGGTCCGGCGAATGCGCCGAGTTCCGTGACCTGCGGGCATGTATTGCCGAAGCTCGAACCGTCGCGAACGTTGTTCCAACGTTTGACGGCCTGCGGGGGCTGCCAGCGGAGCTTGCCCACGGGCGGCGCGGCGTATGGAATTCCGCGGAAGACATTGACGCCACTAGCCGACGTACCCTGAACCTGGCCATCGGTCAGCGATACGATGGGTCCGTCATTGTTCTTCCCCGCCAAGGCCGATGATGAAACCAGACCGGCGGCTAAGAGCGAGCAGACGACAGCGCCTCGCCTCAGCGATGCATGTCGAGCTTCCGACACTATTTTGCTTCGCATTGTTCCTCTCCTCAAATTTTGTGCCCCTCGGCTTGCGTATGTCGGCAAACCATGAGGAGCAGCGGCACTGTTTGACGTGGATGCCGCGGGAGGAATTATGCGGAGAGCAGTTTTTTCGGCGTCGCGTCGAGAGAACTGCATCAGGCATGCGGTGCATGTCGAATGCGCAATCAGCGCATTGCCGTCGCATTGCGTGTAGTGGGAGAAAATCGGATGCAATTGCCGCGATAAATCGGAATTGAATCGGCGATCGCAATATTAGAATCTGAAAACCAACAAATAGCAATTATATCTTATTTTAAATAATGGGGGAATAAAAGCGGAGCGCAAATACATCGCGCTCCGCACGTTCGTCGCAGGAGATTTCAGTACGTCAACTGGGTGTCCCAGAAGTTGCACTTATAAGCATCTCTGAAGTTGGAAACGGCCGTCGTGGAGAGCGGAATATCCTGGACGAAATATTTTGCGTTCTTGCCGGCACCGAATTTTGGCCATGGCGAATTGCCGGAACCATTCGGATTGCCGGTGTTGGCAAAGTTGCTCCACGCGGCGACAAGCTGATCCGAAAGCTTCGTTTCTTCGGCGTTGAGTTCGCGCGGCTGTCCCGTCGTCTGATCGATATTTACGCCAAGATTGCCGCCATGCCAGTTGTCGAACAGAAACTGGATGTCGATCGTGTGAGCGGCCAGCGGTTTGAATCCCGGCATTTTGGGGAAATAGTAGGGAGCGTTCTGATAGGTGAAATCATAGGCGTATGTTGGGACCTGCGGCGCCCAGAGCTGCATGACGTGAAGCTCGCGGCATTTTGCAGGGTCGGTCTGGAACCGCTCGTAAGCCAGCATCGGATCGCCGCCGAAGCTCGAAAGCGGATATTGCGCCGCCGCCGGCCCGGTCACAGCGGCTGCATATTGCGCGGCAGTCATTGGCGCCTGCGGAGGTCCGGAAAAATACTCCGTGATGCCGGTCGTGAATGTGATTTCGTCTTTCACGGCGCCGCCGATAATCGGCATTTTGTTGAAGCGACCGCTTGAGAACGCCTGCTCGGGCGTCAACGGAATGACGCTGCCGTCGACAAAAGCTCCGGCCGTATAAGGGCCGTCGGCATTCGGAGTTCCCTGCAATTGCAGAACCCGCGATACGGGAAGATCGCGCAAGCAGGCTGCGGCCGCAGTGTTGGATCCTGGGCAATTCGCTGCCGTCGCGAACGCAGAGCCCTTCGTCAGAGCGTCATTTGCAGACGGGAGGGTTGAAAAGAAGCCGGGGGAGCTTTGATAAATGGCTCTGTTGAACAGGCCATTCGCATATGGAGAGAGTTGGTTTGCGCCGGTATCGACAGCGCCGGCAGACTGACCGCCGAGGGCTACCTTGTCGGGATCGCCGCCGAAGGCCGCAATGTTGCGCTGAACCCAACGAAGCGCGGCTTGTTGGTCGAGAATGCCGTAGTTGCCCCAAAGATGACCTTCGCCGTTGATCGAGGCATGCGAGAAAAAGCCGAGGATGCCGAGGCGATAGTTGAGCGTGACAACAACTGTCGGAACGCCTGACGGCCCGCCCGTCGCAAGCTTGCTCGCGTCATAGTCATTGGTTTCGCCGTCGATATTGCCGCCGCCATGAATCCAGACGATGACCGGCTTCTTTTTGCCGTTACTGCTTCCGCCCGTCGTAAAGACGTTGAGATAGAGGCAGTCTTCGCTCGTGCTCGAAGGACCCGCGAACGCCCCGAGCTCTGTTACCTGCGGGCATGTGTTTCCGAAGCGAGTCGCGTCGAGAGTTCCTTTCCATTTTTTGGCGGATGCGGGCGGCTGCCACCGGAGCTTTCCGACGGGCGGCGCTGCGTAAGGGATTCCAAGAAAAACATTGACGCCTTTATCAGCATATCCGCGGACCGATCCGTCGACGGTGCTGACGACGGGCCCATCGTTCGCCGCGCCAGCCAAAGTCGGTGCCCCCGCAGCAGCAACGGACAGCACGGAGACTGAAGCGAGTAATGCCATATAACGCGACCGCACGCGGCGCCGCCCTTCAATCGATGACGTATTGATGTGCATGATTCACTCCCTGAAACGCGGCGATCGCTTCACGACAGAGATGAAAAGGCGCGTCGCCTTTGGGTCGGTGTCTACCGGCTATCTGAGCGGCCTCTGCCGCGGGGAGTTGTCCATGATCTTTATTGCTACCGCGACGGCGTGAAGGCCCAAGTTGTTGCAGGAGCTGCACGGTGCGAGCGCTCGCTCGCGAAGCATCAGGCTCACAAGGTAAAGCAGGTCCAAGTCCGATTTGGAGCAGACTTCGCGAATATTGGGGACGAATCGGAGAATAATTGTGCCTGCCCTTATTCGCGCACTATTCTTCTCATTTAAAGCAAATGCCAGGGATTTGCTGGCAAGCGCAGATTTTCGGCGGCGCTATTATTTTGCCGGTTGGCTCATGTAATTCCGACGTAGTGCACTACACGCCATGGCTGTTGAGGGGCGAACACGTTATTGAGGCAGCGCTAGCATTGAAAAAAGCAGTGGCGCAAGAACCGCTGTGAGGAGGAGTCAATGACGAGCAATGTTGATGCCGCCTTCCGGCAACAAGGCGGTCATATCCATGTTTGGGATAGCCAATACGGCGCCAAAGCGGAGGCGTTCAGCCTCTTTCGGGAGACGATCTGCACGGCTTTCATGCCCTGGACGCCGGAATTTTACGGACGGGATTTCGTTGGTCGGGTCGAAAGCATCGACTTGGCAAATGGTGCAATCGGCCGTGTCCGCATGAGTCCGATCGTTGCAGTAAAAACGAAGTCTAACATTTCACATTCGCCAATAGATTGCATTCACGGCAATCTCATCATCTCCGGCGAACTCAAGGTCGACCAAGGCGGCACGACAAATATCGCGAAGCGCGGCGATCTCATTCTCTATGAGAGTTTTTCACCCGTTACTTTGACCGAACGCCCGGACGCACCGTGCGATAACCTGGCTTTTATCATCCCGACGTCGTCGTTTGCCCACCCGCAGGATATCGATCACAAATTCTCCAACATCCTGGTTCCGTCCGAAAAGTTGAGCGGTCCTCTGGCGGGCTGCCTCACGATGCTTGCACAATCGCTGTGCACGGCTCCCATCGAGGAGATCGCCGCTCTATTTCAGGCGTGCGTCGCGCTATTGCCCGTTGCGATCGGAGCGCCAGATTGTGTCCAGCATCCGAGCGTGCCCAAGAATTACTTGCTGTCCCGGATACTGGACTACATCGGGCAGAACCTTTCCGATCCCGAACTATCGCCGCCGAGGGTGGCGGATCAATTCGGCATCTCGGTTCGCTATCTGCACAAGCTGTTCGTGCAATTCGGAACGACCTTCAGTGCGCACGTCACCGCTGAACGGCTGAAGAGAATAAAGTGGGATCTCGAAGTCAGTTCGGGCCGGCGTCCCTCTATTTCTGCACTGGCTTACCGCTGGGGCTTCAACGATCTTTCGACCTTCCACCGGGCTTTCAAAAAGCAATTTGGATGCACGCCGAGCAATTCTCACGCGCGTGACCTTGCCGGAGAATGTGGGATTGGCTTGCTGAACACAGCTCTGGCGCAAAAACGCGGATAGGATAATTAGCGCAATTCGGGGTCCGCGGTCGATCTCGATGCGCAGATAGCGAGCTACGGCCTCGCCGAACGCGCACCGGAGTTGAATGACACGCAACGCGCTAACAAGTGCCCCAGTCATCGCAGGCGCTATCGCCATAGCGGCAGTGTCGTTTTCCCTACTCAGTTTTCCGCTTGCCGCCGCGTCATGTCTTCTCGGATGGACGATGCTCCTCATCGCGCAATCGGACGCAGAGCGATACATTATCCCGGATACACTGTCGTTGCCGTCAATTCCTCTTGGCCTGCTCGTTGCTATTGCTTTCGACGAAACGAACCACAACCCGCCGCTGGTGATTGAGCATCTCGGTGCAGCGTTGGTAAGCACCGCACTGCTCTTCGGTGTGCGGGCGGCCTACTATCATTGGCGAGGACGGGAAGGGCTAGGGCTCGGTGACGTGAAGCTTGGCGCGGTAGCGGGAGCCTGGACTGGCTTTCAAGGAATGACGAACTCCCTCCTGATCGGATGTCTTCTCGCAATCGGATACGTCGGCGTCGTGAGCCTATGGCATCGCCGGATTCCGGGCCGCGGCACGGCGTTGCCGTTCGGTGTTTTCTTCGCGCCCGCAATCTGGCTCGTCTGGCTATGGAATGCGTTATAGACGCCGCCGCCCCGCGCTGGACCGGCGAGCGTAGGCCAATCATCAATCACTTGATGGAGCCGCCGCCGACGACTCTCGGATCTTCGCGGCTCTCGATGCGCGCGTCCCAAGCTGTTGGTCGCGGCGCCAGCGACGCCATTCCGGCGCGCAAGGCTTCCGCGGCATTGCTGGCGTCTTCAGGATTGCGAATGACGATGGGGCGTATGAAAACGACAAGCTCTGTCCGTGTTCGCCCGTTGTCCGTCTCGCCCCCAAGCACGTCGCCGAGATATGGAATTTTATTGATGACCGGGATGCTCGATTTCGATCGGCTGACTTCTTCGCGGATCAGGCCGCCAAGCACAACCATTTGTCCGCTTTGAACGGCGATCGTACTCGTAACGCGGCGCTGTGAGATCGTGGGTGTCAGCGACGTCGCTGCGTCGGACTGGCCAGACGTATTCTGAACGGCACTGACCTCCTGCTGCACTTCCATTGTGACGAGCCCATTGCTGTTGATGCGCGGTGTGACGTTCAAGATCACACCGGTATTCTTGAATTCGATCTCGTTGACAGTCGGCGAGTCAGGATTAATCACGCTTTGCGCCTCGCGCGTGATGATGGGCACCTGATCCCCGACCTCAAGGATCGCCTGCTGATTGTGGAGAACCACGACAGACGGCGATGACACGATCCTAACCGCCGTTTCCTTGGCGAGTGCGTCGAGAATAACGCGCGGGTCCGAACCGATGTTTCCGGCAATGAGATTCAGCCCCGGCATGACAGGCGCAATTGCCAATGCATCGGACGTGCTGAATCCGATGCCTCCGGATTTGCCGTGGTTTTTCTGCAGGAAGAACTGCACGCCATATTGAAGATTCTTGTTGAGCGTCACTTCAGCGAGCGTGGCATTGATCAACACCTGTAGAGGCGGTTGGTCGACGCGATGCAAGATTTGCAGAATTTTCTTGTAGTTTCGCTCTGACGCTTTGATGAGCAACTTATTGTTGCGCTCGTCTGGCGTGACGCGGACCTGATCGGATGATGTGGCTGCCGACGACTGAGGACCCTCGTCAGCAGGTTCCTCTTCCGCCGATGCAAGCGTCGGAGCGCCTTTCAGCGGACTGCCGTTTGACGAACCGGACGCGTCACCGCCGCCCAGACTTGTGCTTCCCGTCGTCGAACCGCTGAGCGGCCCGGAGTTCGAATTGCTTCCCGTCCCGCTCGAGGAGCTTCCGAAGCTGCTCCCGGAACTCGTTCTGGATGCGGCGAGCGTTGGCGCAACTTCCTTTTCCTCAGCGCCGCGGCCCGAGCCTCCTGCCGCGCCACCCCCCGTGAAGGCCGCCATCAATAGGCGCGCCAAGTCCTTCGCTCTGCCGTTTTCAACCCTGTAGACATAATAATTGTCGTCGTCGGCGCCACTGTGATCCAGGCGCGAAATCCATTCGCCGACTTTATCGACGGTTTGCGATCTCGGGGCCAAAACAAGTACGGCATTGAGGCGGCCGATCGTTTGAAACTTCACAAGGCCGCGGCCTTGGCGATCGGTCTGGAATACTTGCTTGAGCTCGCGGATCACGTCATCCGGCGACGCATTGTTGAGCTTAAATATCCCCGCAGATTGTCCCTTCATCCAGTCGACGTCGAACATCGAGACGATTTCAACAATAGACTGCCGTGACTGGCCCGGCCCGCGAATGAAAAGCATATTATTGAAGACGCTCGCTCGCAGGTCTTCCTGTTTGACCATCAATCCGTCGAGCATCCGCATCATCGCTTCAGTCGAAACATATCTAAGTGCAAAAATCGAAACACCGTATCCTGCGCCAACCTCGCGGCTCTCGCGAACATAATCGAACGCAGAAATGCCCTGCTGACGGGCGTCCGCTTCCGGCACGACACGATAGACACCGTTTTCAATCAGCAGCGCGGCGTGGTTGGTCGCCAGAATGCTTTCAAGGATGGAAATAAGTTCTGCGCGGGTAACTGGCCCGCCGGTCGATATCGATACCCGGCCCTCTATGTGGGAATCAAACACGTACGTGATGCCGAGTGTGTCTTTCAAAACGACTTTGACGAGCTCGGATAAATCTGTGTCTGAAAAGTTGAGCTCGTACCCGGACGCATTTTGCGAAATGCCTGGCGTGCGCGGTTCGGCGACCCTGGTTATCCGATTATCGCCGGCGTATTTCGCTGCGATTGATCCGGTATTTAGCGTTGGATTTGAAACCGGTCGAACGCCCATCGGCGCAACAGGAGACAGATCAGCATTCGAGAGCTTGGCGATTTCGTCCGGGGGCTCGATCAAGGGCTTTTCGAGCAAAGCAGCACATCCTGAAACGCTCACGGATACTAATCCGAGCAGAGCGAAAACCTTCCAACCAAACATCAATGCTTCTCCCGTCGCAACTCAGACGCCAATAGGATGCTTGCAAAATTTGTCCTCCGCTCCCGCAGGCTCAACGAGCTTTGTCATTTCCTCTCTCGGCTGACACTTCGAATCGATCGACGAAATGACAATAGCTTGATTAAAAAAGAACGGCGTCTTTTCGCTCTACTCGGTACGCATCGATTGAGTGTCTGTTGCGGCGACGTAACTTCAATATGAGGCATAACGGCGAAAGAATTTGCGCTCAGTGCACTCGATTGGATTTCCGTGCACTATCGTCAAAATCGGAATTATAATTACAGAGTTTCGAGATAAGGCTCGCCGGGAAAAATCAAAAATCCGGCATAAAAATCTTTTTAAGAAGACAGCATCATCTATTCTGATAAAAATTTTGCGCCGGAAAACTTCATGCTCGGTGCCGGAGGCTCGCATGAGTGGAAGTTTCAAAGAATATCTTTTGAGCGAACGCCTCGTCACGGCGACTGATCTCGATAACGTCGATAAGTTTCGGCTCGAGTCCGGCGCCTCGATTTTTTCCGCCCTGCGCAAGGCATCAGGCATGCAGTCTCAGGCGATCGTGCGTGCCGTCGCGGACTATCACAAAATTGCGCGCGTTGAAGAAGGCGATTGGGGACGCTTTCAGCCGCCGCAGACGGAAATACCGACCGCGTTTCTGCGCGAGAATAAAATCTATCCATTGGGTGATGTGGAAGACGGAATACTGCTTGCGATGGAGGATCCATCCGACGCGCAAGCCATCAATGCAGTGAGAATCGCGCTTCAGAGGGAAGTCATTCCGCGCGTCGCTTCGGCCGAAGATATTCTGGCAGCGATCGAGCGTATGGCGCGGGAGCGCGGCACGTCCGCGGTTTGGCAGGAAGCCGAAAAGGCCGAGGCCGGCGACGATGTCGAACATCTTCGCGATATGGCACTCGGCGCGCCGGTGGTGCGGTTCGTAAACCAGATGATCCAGAACGCCGTACATGCGCGGGCAACCGACATCCACATCGAACCGTTTGACGGCCACGTCGCAATCCGCATTCGCGTCGATGGTATGCTGCGCGACGTTTCCGCGCCGCCCGCGCAAATGGCAAAGGCGATCGTCTCGCGTGTTAAAATTCTATCCGGTTTGAATATCGCCGAGCGTCGCCTGCCGCAGGATGGACGTGCGCGTATCCGTATTAATGAGCATCGGCTCGATCTTCGCATCGCCACGATCCCGACGGTTCACGGCGAAGCCGTCGCTATCCGCTTGCTCGATAACGTTCGGCGCATGCTCGATTTCGCACCACTCGGATTTTGCGCCATTGATGAAGCGGAAATCCGCAAGCATTTGTCGGCGCCTTACGGTCTGATGTTGGTCACCGGGCCGACCGGATCAGGCAAAACGACGACTCTGGCCACGGCGCTGTCGTTGTTGAACGAAGGCCATCGCAAAATCCTGACGATTGAAGATCCGATTGAGTATGAGCTTGACGGTATCAACCAAACGCAAGCGAAGCCTTCGATAGGATTGAGCTTTGCCGACGCGCTCCGCTCATTCCTTCGTCATGACCCGGACGTGCTGATGGTTGGCGAAATGCGCGACGGTGAGACGGCGAGCATCGCGATCCATGCGGCTCTAACCGGCCATCTTGTCCTCTCGACCTTGCATACCAATACCGCTGCGGGCGCTATTCCCCGCTTGCTGGACATGGGGATCGACTCATTTCTGCTCGCATCATCGTTGCGCGGCGTGGTCGGGCAGCGACTCGTCCGAGTCCTTTGTGAGCATTGCAAGCAACAATCCGACGATGTGCTTTCGCTCGGCCGCGCGCATGGCATTGATGCCGTGCCTGAGGGAAGCCAGCACTGGCGTGCGGTGGGATGCGAGCGCTGCTTCGGCACAGGCTACAGCGGGCGTGTCGTGATCTCGGAAGTCTTGAGCGTCGATGATGAAATTCGCGAGCTGATCCAGCCGAACGCTCAGCCTGCGCTGATCGAAGCGGCCGCGCGCCGAAAGGGAATGACGACGATGATCATGGACGGACTGGCGAAATGCCTGTCCGGAGTGACGACACAAGAAGAAGTTCGACGCGTGGCGCTGGACGTGTGACGTCGCTCGCAAGTCGAAATAAAAACGTAGGCGGAGGAAAGCCAGGTGGCGCTATTCATATGGACGCGCCGATCGTGCGATCGGAGAGGCGCCTTCTAGTCATGCTTTATCGCTACAAGGCGTTGACGCGAACCGGCTCCAGTCTCGTTGGGGAAATGGAAGCTGTCGACAGGTCTACCGTCATTCAGGACCTCAATCAGCTCGGCCATTTTCCTGTTGAAGTGTCGGAGATCAAGGGCGCTTCGAATAGCGCTGTATCGGGCGGAGCTTCACTATTCTCCGGCCTGCCGTCGGCGCGCCAGATCACGCTCTTCACGCGTGAATTGGGAATGTTGCTGAAGGCCGGTTTGCCGCTCGATCAGGCGCTCACATTTCTTGAGCGTGACGCGGGATCAAAATCGCTTGCACGTTTGATCGGCCGTGTCGGGACCGAAATCAGTTCCGGTAAGAGCCTTTGCGAAGCATTGGAAATGCAGGGCGGCGCGTTTCCGCCAATCTATTCGCGTATGGTTCGCGTAGCCGAAGCGAGCGGAACACTGGAAACGGTTCTGGAACGCATCGCAGCGGGCCGTGAAAAAGCGCAAAAGCTCAAGAGTATGGCGCTTTCGGAATTGCTCTATCCGTGTCTCCTGATCCTCATGGCAATTGCAGCCGTCACGATCATGCTGACCGTTGTTGTCCCGCGCTTCAAGGATATGATCGGCAATGCCGGCACGCAAATTCCCGATCAGGCACGCTTCGTCATCGGCGCTTCGGATTGGCTCATTGCGAACTGGCAGTACCTTGTTGCCGCGGTCGCGTCGATTCTGGCTATCGTAGTCCTGGGCTGGTCACGGATACGCGGCAACGTCGAGACGCTGCTGCTGCGCTTGCCGCTGATCGGCGGCATCATGAAGCTTAATCTGACAGTCCGCTTTTGCCGCACGCTTGGCATGCTGATAGAGAATGGCGTCGATCTTCCATCCGCGATGAAGCTCGTCGGCGACGTGATCGGCAACAAAAACGCGTCATCGGCGCTGAACGAGGCTTACGACGCGCTTCGGAAGGGCCGTAGCTTTCTCGATCCAATCTCCGATTCCAAACTGTTCCCACCGGTCCTCATCAATATGCTTCGCGTCGGTGAGGAAACGGGAAGCCTCGCGTCATCGCTTCTTCATATGGCGGAAGTCTTCGAGGAAAAGCTCGAGCGAACGGTTGAACGCACCTTCACGATTCTGGAGCCGGTCATCATCCTCGTCGTCAGCGGCATCATCGCGTTCATCATCGTCTCCATTCTGAGCGCAGTCATAAGCATCAACGATCTCGCTATGTGAGAAGGGTAACGACATGAAGGTCACGACGTATGAAGTGGGATTTAACGCTCAGCGTAAAGAACGGCGGCGAGATGGCGAACTGGGATTTACGCTCGTCGAACTCCTGGTCGTGATGGTCATTCTCGTTCTGCTCGCGAGCCTCGTTGCGCCGCGCGTCATCGGATATCTCGGCAGCTCACGAACAAAGACCGCGAAGGTGCAGATCGAAAGCCTGAGTACGTCGCTCGAACTCTATAAGCTCGATACTGGGCAGTACCCCGATGGCCGCCAGGGCTTGGTGGCGCTCGTCCAGCGTCCCGGAAATATCCCGAGTTGGAATGGGCCTTATCTGAAAAAGGATCGCGTGCCGCTGGATCCTTGGGGCCAGCCCTATTTTTACGTCTATCCCGGCAAGCACGGAGCTTTCGATATTCTGTCTCTTGGCGCGGACAAAAAGGAAGGCGGCCAGGGTGAGGATCAAGATGTCACCAGCTGGCAGTGAGCCGAAAGATTGCAGCCATGAAGCAGGCTTCACGCTCTTCGAGATGTTGGCCGTGCTTGTGATTGTCGCACTGACGGCCGGCGCGATTTCGATGCTGTATCGGAGCCCTTCGAGCGAAGCCCAATTGAAAACGGCGTCACTTATGGCGGCCTCGCGCCTGCGAGATATTCGATCGGGAGCGATGATTTCGGGATCGGATCGTCTTGCCGTCATCGACGTCGCTCGCAAGTCGATCGAATTCAGCAACGGTATCGCGCCGATGACGTTTCCGCGATCGATCGATCTCGACGTCATGTCAGCCGATAGCGAACGGGTATCGCCAACGGCCGCGGGAATTCGCTTCTTTCCGAACGGCGCTTCGACGGGCGGCACCATCAACTTGAGATCAAGAGACAAAGCTTATGAAATTCGAGTCAACTGGCTTACGGGCCGCGTTTCGTCCGCCTCCATCAACTGAGGTGGCCGGGGCTTCGAGCGCGAACGCGGGTTTCACGCTGTTCGAAACCCTGATCGCAATGCTCGTTTTATCGATCGGCCTTGCCGGATTATTCGAGGCGAACGGCCGCGCGCTACGGACGGTTGGGACAGCCGCGGACTATGCAAAAGCCCGAGTGATTGCCCGCGGCCTGCTCGCCGATGCAACGACGGGCTGGTCGATTCCGCCGACGTCGCAGAACGGCAGCAGCGGCGGCTTTGAGTGGGCAATCGATGTCGCTCCGGAAACATCGCCGTGGGCAAAGGTCGACGTGCGCGATGGCTGGAAGCTGCGGCGCGTCCGCGTAACCGTCGCGTTAGGCGACGGGCGCGAGCTTGTGCTCACGACATTGAAGTTCGGACGTAACAATGGGTAGCGCGCGGCAGCCTCAGGATTGGAACGGGCAGAGCGGGTTCACGTTGATCGAGCTGCTCGTGAGCCTGACGATCCTCACCATGCTTCTCGGCATCGTGAGTTCGGCGCTGCGCACGCTGTCAATGCATTGGAATGCGAACGCCAGCGGCATCGAACGTCTCGAAATGATTTCGCGCGCCTTCGATATATTCGAACGCGACGTGTCGGGCATGCGACGCCTGACGCGGATTGCTGACGTCGATCGCCGGTTCATATTCTCAGGCACCGCAAACCGTTTGTCGTTCGTCACGGTAGAGCCGCCCTATCCGACCGCTCCCGGGCTGTACTTCGTTGATTATTCGAATTCGTCGACGAACGGAAAAAATGAACTAATCAGAGCCCGCGCTCCGTATCGGGCCGGCATGTCAGCGTTCCCGGGAGCAACGCCAGCCAATAAAGTTTCACTATTGGATGGACCATTCGCATACCAATTCTCTTACGCCGAAAAAGGTAAGCGCCAAGGTTCCTGGCTCGCGACATGGAAAAAGCCGAACCGCCTGCCGGATCTCATTCGCTTGCAGATCGTTGACGCCAGATCGGGGGATGAAATCGCGCAACCCTTCATCGCCGCCGTGCGAGCCGATGCCGAAGTCGGCTGCGTAAGCGACGGCTCCGATGGCTGTAGCGCACGCACTGGAGGGGAATTCCATCAGAGCACTCCCGTCGCCAATGCGGCCAAGGAGAAATGATCTCATGGAACAGCGAACCAAGTGCGCGGGACGGGAGCTTCAGCAGCACGGAGAAGCCGGGTTCGTCATGCTTGTCGTGCTCTGGGTCCTGACAGCGGCAACGATCCTCGTCGTCTCGTTCAATGCAGCGGTCCGCAGCAGCGCCGCGTCGGCAACGGCCGAAGTGGATTGGACCGTATCGGAAGCGCTGCTCGATGCAGGCCTCGAAGTCGCCGCCGCGCATCTCGTCGATCTCAATGAAAAGCAACGCTGGCCGGGAGATGGGACGCCACACGCGATTACGTTTGCCGGTGTAAAACTTGTCATCACCGCCACGGATTCAAACGCGCTGATCGACGTCAATCAGGCAGATGAAAAACTGTTGCGCTCATTTTTGCGCAAGTTCTCGAGCGCGCCCGCGGAAGCCGATCGCCTGGGTTCGCTCATCATGGAGGCGCGTGAGGCGGCGGTGAACACGAACTCTCAAACACCTTCGAAAACGAATGATAACGCGTCGCAGGACACGTTTCGCGCACATATGGCGTTCGCCGACGTATGGCAGCTTGGGCGAACGCGCGGCGTTCCCGAGGGACTGTTTAAGCGCATCGAACCCTATCTGACCGTCTACAGTGCCGAAGGGACGATCAATCCGGCGACGGCGGCCGAGAAAGTGTTGGAGGCCATTCCAAACGTCAATCGCGCCGACTTGGTCAAGCTCAAGTATTCCAGCAGAGACGCATCGAACGACGTCCTGGACAAAGCACGGTCCTACCTGACGGAGCAGCGCGGCCCCGCGTTCATCGTCAAGGTCAGCGCTCAGCGCACAGGCAACAGTCACCGCGTCGAGCGCACGTTTGCGATCGTCACTGGCATCGATACGGCGGCACCATATCGATTGCTCGCAAAGTGGCCCACGGTGAGCGCGTCAGCGGAGAAGATGTGATGGCGCAAAGCGCAGACCGATTTGGCCGAATTCACCGCTTCTATGCGTGGTGGATTTATGAGCTGAGCAGCGTGCTCACGCGCAAGCAGGCTAAAGAGCGGCCCTGGCGGACGATGCTTTATCAAGGCGCCGACGGCCTGCATATCATTGCGAACAGCGACGGCCGGATCAAAGAAATTGCGATGCTTGCCCACGATGCAGGTAGCGATGCGATCGCGGACGCAAGACGAAGCGTGATTGGAAAACGGGACACCAATCAGATCCTGCTCCGGCTCGCACCGAGCCAGGTTGTGAGACGGACTCTGCGGGTTCCCCGCGCGGCAGCGGACCTGCTCAGCTCAGTCGTCGAGAACAAAGTCGAGACGATTGTCGCTTGGCCGGTAGAGAATACCTATTTTGGCTATCGCGTTGTCGCTGACGATCCGGCATCGAGTGATCAGATCGACACGGAAATCATCGCGACGACAAAAACGCTCGTCGATAGCGCGCTGCAAAGAGCGCAAGAACTCGGGCTTTCTCCAAGGGCCGTCGATTTTGCGGAAGCACCGGAGGATGCCTCACAGGTCGAAATTCTGAAGTTGGAGCAGGATCCGGTCACGAGAACGGCCGCGCGCGTGAAAGTCGCGCTCGCAGGACTTGTCGTCTGCAGCCTTCTTGCCGGGGGATTTGGACTCTATCGACTTTGGGATCTGCGAACGCAGTTCGACGAGCTCGATGGTAAAATCGCGGCTGTCATGTCCAAGGTCGACGACATCAAGAAACTCAACGACGAGAATACCAAGATCAAAGATCAGCGCGAGCGTTTGGCCAAAATGAAATTGGACAACCGTCCCGCCATGGAGTTGATCGAAGCCCTGAGCCGCGCGCTTCCGGATACTGCTTATCTCGATGAATTTGAAATTCATGACGGCGAGGCGCGCATGGTCGGAAAATCAGCAGATCCGACGGGCTTGATCGGAGAACTTGAGAGCACGCCCGAATTTGAGGATGTGCGGTTCGCGGCGCCCACCACGCGCGAGGATGGTCAAAAGCTTGGAACGTTCTCGATCGTCGGAAAAATCCAAGCTGAAGGAACACCGGAGAAACGTCAGTGATGCCGCTTAGAAGAACATACAAGGCGTATGCGGCTGTCGCCATTTTGATAGCGCTGCTGGCCGGCGTCGCGGCGCTTGCGGCGGTGCCATTTCTGCAGGTTGCGGAACTAGAAGACGAGATTGCCGAAAAGCAGAAACTTCTACCGGAGTTACGCGCCAAGGTCGCGCATGAGGACAAGTTGCGTAAGGAGCATGAGGAACTATCGGCACTCGGACAGGACAAGAGCCTGCTGCTCGAGGGCGACAAGACAGGTGTCGCCGGTGCGAATTTGCAGAGTCTCGTCAATTCGCTGGTGGCTGCAAATGGAGGAACGGCCTCCAGCATTCAGATTCTTCCGCCCAAGGAAGACGGCAATCTGATGCGAATATCCGTGAGCGTATCAATCAACGTCGGGACGCAAGGCCTCCGCGACATCATCCATACGCTCGAGACAGGAACGCCGCTGATCTTTATCGACGACGTCTCCGTGCAAGCCATTCACGATGATTTCCGCCCGCCCGAGCCCCATTACATGGGGCCTCTCGAAGTGACTCTGCAGGTGAGTGGTTTCGCGGCCCAAGGCGGAGGAGCTTCTTGATATGACGAAGCTTCGCCCGTTGTTGCTCGCATTGGTGTCGCTTGGCCTTGCGGCGCTCGTATGGTTCGATAACCGCGACATGCTGATGTCGATGTGGAGTAATCGCGGCGCAGTTGCGGAAGCGGCGCATGAAGGCGCAGCCGCCAACAATGGGCAAGCCGAGCAGGTCGCTGCCGATGATGATGCAGCTCAACCGGAGAATGACGCGTTACGAACAGGCAATCCGCTCGCATCGTTTGAGAAGGGGGCGCTCAAGAATTGGGTGCAACGGCCGTTGTTCGCACCGTCTCGCAAGCCGCCCCCGCCCGCGGAGGTGAAGCAGGCGGTAGCCCCTCCCAAGCCGCCGCCCGACTATCAACTGATCGGAGTGCTGCTCAATCAGAGGCGTACGATAGCTCTGTTGCGGAGCGAGAATTCCGGTGCTCAGTATCGTGTCGAGGTTGGCGACATGATTGGCGGATGGCTCGTCAAATCAGTCGAACGCGATACGGTCGTGCTGAAACGCGATGAAGACACGTCACAGGTTATCCAATTCAAGAAAGCATGTTCCAAACCCGACGATCCGAAATGCTCGTAACGCTTAGTGTGCTACAGGGCGTGCACTAGGGCATAGGCGTAGGCTCCGGTGCCGGCGCTGATTTCATCGGCTTGGAACGATCGACGACCGCAATCAGAATCTTCTCAACACCTGTCACGTTCTTCGCAGACCGTACCAGCATGTAGTTTTGATTGCGCAGCAACCGCTCGAAAATTTTGGGTAGGTTACCTTCATAGGTCGCGGTGATCGGCTCGTCGAAAGCGGGATCGTCGCTAGCCGAAATCTCTATGCCGTATTTGTCGCGCACGGCCTCGAGAACGCTCCGGATCGTCGCGTTATCAAGTTTTAGCCGGATGCTTTGACGCGGATTTTTGCTTTCAATCGTAACGCCGTCGGCGTGCGCATTCGAAGGGAGTGCCAACGACGCTGAGGCCAAAATCAAAAACAGGCGAAGACTTCGAATTTTCACATTTGATCTGTCGGATAACAACATGGAGCGTCTCGCACTGAGGATTAATAACACCCCGCGTCCAACATGCACTTGTCGAAGCGCCAATTGTCAAATCCCCAACGCTCATAAGACCAAGGCTCCCAGCCTTTCCCCATCAGCGCATCGCAACGATACATAACCTTCATACAGCGCTGGAAATTCTGGCAAATGCCTTCATGTCGATGCTTGTGATAAACGCCCAGCCGTGGATCCCAGCCGAACATAGGGCGGCAATGAAAGCCATGGGCCAACTGCACTGCAGCGCCCGGTAGTGTCGAAGCGGAATATTTTGGCAAGCCTAAAGAATTGGCTGGTCCAGCAAGAATTGCGATAGACGCGAAACTGAAAAGGGCACTTTTTGCCAATTGAAGACACTTTCTGCAAATCGCCAAAGCCATCTCCATATTTCGCGGATTCGAATTCCAAACCGTAATAGAGTCATTCACGACTGCGGAATGACTTGCAAGGGCGGTTTTGGGTCGAAATAAACCGCAGGCCCGATTGCTTGCTGATCGTCACATGGAGGCAACGGGACTACACCGCTGGACCTCGTACAGAGGCGAAAATATCGGGGACAGGCCGAGCGCATCGGAATCAACAATAAGGCGGCAGAGGCGGGGAATCCGGCCGGTCCTGCGCTTTCCTTTCATCCTTAGCGCCAACGGACGTTAGGCAGCTATGCCCCGCAGTCGTCATTGAAACATCGCTGACATCGCGGCTCAGGCAGCTAGGCCT
>ERZ778027.1674-NODE-1674-length-34395-cov-12.514619_pt1 | contig 34395 bp, 56 predicted proteins | sample MGYA00375757_ERZ778027 | MGnify/ENA primary metagenome ERZ778027 (study PRJEB29350, sample SAMN05389817) | bioreactor metagenome | isolation source: Ammonium sulfate bioreactor | place: South Africa: University of Cape Town | collected 2014-02-18 ...
AAAATACTAATTAAGACGGAGTTTCAAATTGATGTGTAGAACTAATTTATTTTGTTAGTATGTTAATCGAATGTTGACTGTAAATGAAAATTAAGTTATAAAATAGGTTTAGATCACTGAAATAGATACATTAGTTATCAAATTATGTCTGCAATGTTGGTAATTCTGGGATGCCAGTAGCGCCTGTAATATCAGTTCGGTTTCTGATATTACCTATATCTTTTATGTGAGTGACGTCGGTGAGAAGGGGATCCAAATTTTCTACGATTATACTTTTACACTCCCTTTCTGTTCGTATTTCACAAAATCTTGGTTTAAAATAATCTTACTGTTGATCAATTATCTGAAAAGATTAATATAGAAAAACAAAAATATATGACACGGGAATATATTCAATCAGCATTAGCTTTTATTAATAAACATCATCAAACATCCAAAATTAATTTATGTTGGAATGCATCGAAAGATATTGATTTATCATTTAGTAATTGGTCAAAATTTCCTTTAAAATTGCTCCAATACAATTTGATGGACTTATTTTTATTTCACCAACAATAAATAAAGATGAAATTGAACTTCATATTACATTACAACATCAACATGCACAATTACTTTTTAATCAACTTATTTAATATAAAAACTATTATACAACAGATTGATCATTTTTGACTTTACCTATGAGAAATGAATGTTGTGTTCAGTATTTTCACCATTTAAGCTCGAAAACATTTAATTAAATAGAAAAATCTCGCTAAGATGCATCTTTTTATATTTAGTTGTCTAACATAAAAAAAACATTCAGGATTAAACAAATAATAGTGAAATTATCAAAGATATAACAATAAAAATGTGATATCTTGAGTTGAGTATGTCATTTATCATTGAAACAATAGATTTATTTTTGATCTTATGACTTTCGTGAGTTTTGTTTCATTTTTCTTCTATACTTATCTTTTAACTATACATGGCCATTCTTCTTTTCTTATCATTTATTATTTTGTTTTTAGATATTGTATAAGACTAAAAAATGTCTCTACCCTCAGATGATTTTTCTCAAAAGATTTTCTTTGAAATTCATAATGATTTACCAAGACAAAGTCCTGGAAGTATTCAATCGACTCTTCAAGCTTTCCGTTCTGTTAATTCGAGTAATAAACAACTGAACATACTCGATATTGGTTGTGGTCCTGGTGCAGCTTCTATTGAATTCGCAAGATTAGGACATCATGTAACTGCAATTGATAATCATGAATCATTTATAAAGATACTCTTGACACGAATTCAAGAAGAAAATCTTTCAAATCATATAGATGCATCTCTTGGAAATATGTTTTGTCTCGAGAAATCTGTTGGTGGAAATATATTTGATGTAATCTGGTCTGAAGGATCAATTTATATAATTGGTTTTGAACGTGGTCTTACCGAATTCAAGAAATTTTTGAATAAAGATGGTTATCTTATTTGTTCTGAATTATCATGGTTAACTATTGATCCACCATCTGAGATTCGGGAATTTTGGTCAAAAAATTATCAAGAAATGTGGTTATGAATTGATTGATAGTTTTGTATTGAATGAAAAGGATTGGTGGAATGATTTTTATGGACCAAAGCAAGAACAAATTCAAAAGTTAAAAATCAAATATAAGGAACATCAACAAGCAGAAAATGTATTACATGAACAACAAAGTGAAATTGATTTGTATAAAAAGTATTCAGACAATTATGGTTATGTATTTTATATCATGAAAAAATAAGTTAATTGAAAATTCACAGATGTTATTTTCAAAGTTTATTAATCAAAAGAGAGAATATAAAAAAAAAACATTATTTTATTAACAATGAATTATGAAATAAATAAATCATCAACTTAGGAGAACATACAATTTACAAAAGAAATTAAATTGTTAAATACTACGTGAATGATTTAAAGAAGAAAAAAAAATAACTTAGAGAGCTTTTTTCTTTAGTTCTTCGCTGTTAGTCGAAATGGATCGTTTATTACTTCGTAATGTACCACTCATTTTACGTACAATTAATACAGTCCAATAAAGATTTAATAATCTTGTCAGAATAAACAACAAAATTTGTGCTAGAACAATCGCAATACTTGTTGTGTCATGTAAATTCGAAGCCATTTGAATGAATCTTGGTACTGCTTTAAAAGTATACAAACATATAATCGTTCCATAGATAAGACGACTTAATACGAATGTAACTACAAATATACGAGCAAAAATATCACGTATACGAGGTTGTTGATGATAGATTGTTTTCAAATTGAGTGGAATAGTTGACAACTCTTCAGCAAGCATAAAAAAGTGGCTCGCATGAGCAACATGATTATAAAGACCTGTGAAAAAATGTGAATCAGTTCATTATAAGTAATAATCAATACCTGAAAATCCGGCTACAACAATGATCATATGATGAATCAATGCTGAACGAGTTCTCACAGATTTGTAACATACCATAATTAATAAATCATAAATAAAATAACCTGATGAATAACAAATACTGTATGTCATAGCTTCATCGCCTGTATTTTTGATACCTCCACCTAGTATACGATTGACTTGTGTCAAATTGACAGACGAATATACATAAAATCTACACACACCAAGGACAGATATACAAGCATGAATAGTTGATATAATATAACTTTTGATCAATGGTGTCAGAGATGATGGAAGAACATAGAAAATTAAACTATGAATAATAAAAGAAAGAAAAATTGATAACAATATAGGCATATCTGATGAAGGATTTGTTCCAAGATCTAAACATGTATACATATATTAAATAGATTTTATTAATAATAATATCAGATATTTACATTCAATACGAGCATCTTCATTAGACAACATATTTAGATTATTAAATGATATGTTCACTTTTGCATGAACTACTACTATACAAATAGAACAATATTATTGGCTCATCTTTGCAAGCAATCATGCATCATCACTTCTTCTACAGATGGTGTATAGCTACTAACTCGATGTACTTTTCAATTTTAAGTACAAAGAATTCCCTTTAAACTGATCACATTAATATTCTATTGTACAAAATAACTTCATTAGATATTGTTAACTCAATTAAATAAAAGAAAAAAAGTTTGTTTTTATAAAGCAAATTAAAAATATAAATAATTTAGATAAACTTTGTGTTTCATCAAGTCTCTTCTTCGAAACATTATACTTTTTATATCATACAATTAAAAGTGTCAAGATTACCTTGAAATAATACTCATTTATAGTAGTATTATATAAGAGAACATGAAATATATTTATCATTTATTTTCACAATTCTTTTCTCTTCTCTTATAAGAGCTTAATTTTAAAAAACAAAGAATAATCAGAAGATACACAAAAATTAAAAAAATCATACAAAAGTTTCTAATCTTGTGTATTTTAATAAAGATAGAGATTGAAATGATTATTTATTCGTTTTTATCTCTTTTAAAAACTTAAATTTTATCCAATGTTAGAATATTAGAAGTTTGTACACCAGTACATGAAGATAATTCTTCAACTTTAGATACATGCATTTTATCGGTAAGAAAAGCGGGATCTTTCGAAAAAATGCATATGATCTCGAGTAATAAATTTCGATCACTGTTTTAAGGTGTATCGCTGTAAGAGAAAATACAGATATTTACGTCTTTAACCGATTCTATTTCAATAGTAAAGTAAATTGACTGATGTGAGAAGTCAGAGTGATAGGTCGAGGAAACGGCAACAACCGACAAGTTACTACTAATACTTACTATCAAGAAATACTGTCTCTTTTATATAGTTTGAGATTTACAATATTCATAACGAAAAGCTTGTGTGTATGTTGTATTCCGTTTGATGTCTACGTATTTATACTTGCAATTGCAGTCGAGGAATGTGTGAATCGATGCTCGATGAGCATTATTTGATTAGAAAATTGCACTAATGTATTCAGTGAAATTTTGATTACATCGGAAAAATAAAAGTTGAGCCGCGCGAGTCGGGAGTGGCGGCTTACAATGAGATAAGTGTGACTGAGGTTGTAAAACCATATTATCTTTTTCTGAACTATTGTAGAAAATTGTTGTTTAACAAGACAATGAGAAACTCGATCGAAATCCTTTATTCATATTCAATTGTTGTGCATGGACGCTCATACAGAAAAAAGTCCAAACACCTAAACTAAAGGCACGCAGTTATGGTGATTGGCAATTCAATATTGGAATGATAAATAAGAAACATTTCGAAAATCGAGATAAACTTGATGATTTGTTTCTCGATAAAAGTCGATAGAATTTCTATTCAAAATGCTATCAAATTACGTATGTTTGCCAGTGGAAAACGAGGCAACTACTATCTATTATTTTGCTTTGTTTATTAGCTAAAGATTTTGATTTGATATTAACTTTTTTTATTTGCAAAAAAAATAAAAGCACACAAAGTGAAAGAGATTATACAGGCACTTGTTTTTGTTGTTGTTCTTCTTCTAATTCTTGTCGATGTACTTTGAGCATAGCTTCGCGATGTATAGCTTCGAAATCGACTTGATCGAACAAAAATCTCGATATATGTTCAACAGCCGATTGAACTGTTTCTTGAACTTGAGCTAAATGTAAACCATTATGATGACTTTCGTCATTTAAATGTTGAAGTTGTTGAGCAACATATTCATCTAAATTCATTTTCTTTTACGAAAACAAAAAACAATCTGAATTCTTCTTTACTTTTAATTCCAAAATAGAAATTCAGCGCATCATGAAGTCGACCTTGTAATTCAATCAATTGTCGTGTATCTTTAACTCGAGCAACTGCATCCAATCGTTGTTCTAATGTACCCATTAGTTTCGTTTTGATTTCATAGTACGTATACAACACATCTCGATAGATACTCGCTAATTGTTTGTTCAATTTCAACGCTTTGTCAATCGAATTCTATAATTAATTCAAACAGGATTTTTAATACTGAAAAAAATGATTGTCTTTTGTCTACTTCGGTATCGGAGAGATATTCTCTTCGATCATGAAATAATTGTTTATTCAAATCTTTGGAGTGTTGATATCGACGTAGACTTTCTTGTAGAGCTTTAACAACTTCTTGCTCACCGGCTTCGACTAATGTGTAATGATGATAAACATCTGCCAATTCCGATCTAAATGATGAAAACAAACCGACAATCGATCAGTCGATTCTCTTTGAACACGTACTCAGCTTTCTGAATTTCTCCTCGAATTTTAACAGTTAGCGTTTCCATCATCGCACGAGATTCATCCATTTCAACGATATGTTTTTTCATATACGCTGTTTGACTCGTCATATAATTTACTCTCGTTTCTAATTCATTAGCTGTTGTCTAGAGAAAATCTTTTCAAAAGAAAAAAAAGCTAATTCAAAAAGATTTTCGATTTACTGAAGCTGTATGATGTCGTCCATCGACATCGGTTTTCTGTCGTGTTAATTGATCTTTATCTTTGACATAGCTTTCGTTTGTTTCTAAAAGATCGTGTTTCGTTGAGCCAAGACTAGCCTTTGTTTTCTCCTGAGATGATTCCAAATTAGCGACATTCGTTGTCAAATTATCAAATCGTGATTGAAGATTAGTTTCAACACGTTCAGCCTGAATAAGAACAAACTCAAAATCAATCATAATTCTTTTATTTTTACTTCTTCAGCACGAGCTGTTTCTGCTTCGTTCAATCCGTCGAGTTCGCGTTGATCATTGGCCAAATTCTTTTCCAACATATTGATCATCGTTGATTCATCATGAATCTGTCGACGAATACCTTCCATGGTCGACTAAAATTCACTTTTAAACGCCTTTTAAATGAAAGAAAATGTACGTTTACTCGAAGAGTATCTTCTTCTTTTTTCAATTTTTCAGTTTCTCGTTTCATATCCGTGCCAATCGAATCGTTGGTGTAGAAAGCTCGTTGAAGATTTTCGGTCACTGTTCGAAGCATTTCCGCGTCCCGTGTTCGTTGTTGATCGTACCGAGCTAAGGTCTTCTTATCACGATCGATTTGTCTGTCGAAAAGAAGAAAAAACGAATGAGAAATTTCATTGGAAAACCAACGTACACATTGATTTTGTTCAGTTTTCTTTCGTCTTCATCGATTGACGTTGTTTTCTCTCGTTCTTTTTTAATAATCTTATCAAGTTTTTCCTCGCGTTTCGATACGCTCGATTGAAGAACGTCGAGTTCTTGTTTTCGTTGATCATCACGATTTTTTTCATCGGCTCGTGCTTGAGCAAATTCATCGTTTAATCGTTCGATTTCATGTTGCATTCGTTCACGTTCATTGATCAAAGCTGCTAACTGAAAACTTATAAATTCAAAAAATTGTTTTTCAATTGAGCAAAATCGAACCTTTAATTTCAAACTCGCCGTATCCGATCTGGCTGCATCTCGTTTTTTAACTTCACGATTATATTCTTTATCGTTCTTCTTCACTGTTTGCTTCGCATCACGAATCGTTTTTTCATAGGCTTTATGTTGATCAATCGATGCTTGTAGTTTACCACTAAAAAAATGGCGAAAATTGATGAGAAAGAAGAAGAAAAGTCTATAAAACGAACGTGATTCGTTGTAAAGCTTTGGCAGCTTTGTCGATCTCAGCTCGAATTTCATCTCGTTCGGTTCCAGCTCGTTGATTAGCCTTCGTACATTTATCCAATGTATCCGCATTCTTCGCTCGACATAACGTCAGTTCATTCTCGGTTTCTTTCAATGCCTCATCGACTTTCGTTATTTCAACGAGTTCAACTTGAACTTTCTCAGTAATCAACGGAATCGTCTGCCGAATATTATTCACTTCAATGTCTAATTGCCGATGCCATGTTCGAGAGAGATCGATCTTCGAAAACATTTTCTCAGCTAATCGTGTATTGTAGGCGATGTGCCATTGAAGTTCAGTGATATCTGTTATGCATGCATCATGTTCTGAAAACGAATTGATAAAAGAATATTGAAAAAAAAGAGAGAGAAAGAGAACCTTTTTGTACAGCTAATGGAAGATCGTGCAAACGTTTGAGTCTCCAATGGTCGATATTGTCTCTCAGACGTAATCGAATGAGTTGTTCGCGTTCGCAGGAATTTATCAAACGTAAACGTTCTCGATCGAGTCGAGCTAAGAGCAAGAGAACTTCATCGAGTAGTTCGTCTTCTAATATTTCATGATGCGCATGATTATCAGTTACATGTCCACCTTTGCCAACAACTTCAAGTGCATCGCCACCCGATGAAGGAATTTGACTGAATGAAACTTCACGTTTAACCTGTTGTTTTGCTAAAATAGAATAAAGTTGTTGTGGTTGTTTTCGTTTTATTTTCAACATACGAGCTTGATTTCGATCTTCAATAGCATTCTGTACTAATTCAAGATGATTAATCGCTTTAGTTACACATGTCGAAAAGATTCGATTGAGCAAACAACTTTTCTTCCGATGAAAATCATAATCCGGCCAATTAGCTGGTAATTCGAAATCATCTTTTTCGCCACCATCAACACCTGAATCCGATGATGACGATGAATACTGATTATTCACGACTAAACAACACAAAAAAGTCGGTTTTTTCTTTTTCGCTTCAGCTAATTAACAAACCCGGTTCCATCACTATTTGATCTGTCAATCAAAAATCACCTTCATTCAAATTGAACTGCACATTCGGTTGCTTAGTAATTTCCAAATACAGATGTCGCTCATATTCTGCGAATAGATAATTAAAATATTTATTTCTTTTCTTTGTACTCAATGAGAAAATAAAATTATTTGATAAAATATTTCTTTGAAATCAAACAAACAAACGGATATCTTCAACGATATCTGATTTGTTCATTAAACACCATTGATTAAACGAAATCATTCTCTTCTTCTTATTTTATTATTATTTTTCTGTTTTATTTTTTATTCAATTATTATTATGTCGGAATCGTTCATGTTATGTATGTTCAGTGTAGCCATGTTTATCGGCTCATATCTATCCGGTTTAATTCCTCTAGCTTTTAATTTATCCGAAGTAAGACATCATCAATATCACAAAAAAAATGTGAAAATGTCTCTTTTTTGTTCTCAAAGACGAAAATGCGTTATGTAACTGTACTAGGTGCTGGCCTTCTAGTCGGTACAGCACTTGCTGTTATTATTCCTGAAGGTGTCAATGCTTTATATATGAATGAAATTGAAACTAGTCACGAACATACACATTCGGTTCATTCCGGTCCAACGGAATCTGTACAAACAATTTCACAAAAAACGAACGAACAAAACGAAACACATGAACATAAAGATATGCATTCGGCTATTGGTGTTACGCTCGTACTTGGTTTTGTATTCATGCTAATCGTTGACAATTGTAGTTCGAAAATTTTTCATCATCATGGAAGTCAAGTTGTTGATTCATCAGGTTCAGTTATAATTAACAAACCGAAAGCAACTTGGACAGCGACATTAGGTCTTGTTGTTCATGCTGCAGCCGATGGTATTGCTCTCGGTGCAGCATCGGCAACTAGTCGATTCAATGTTGAACTCATCGTTTTCATGGCGATTATTCTTCATAAAGTAAATTCAAATGTCAAACAAAAATCAGTTCGTTTTTCAATTCAATGAATTCTAGGCGCCAGCAGCGTTCGGTCTCGTTTCATTTTTAATGTCCGATGGCGTCGATCGAAAGCGTATTCGTCGACATCTGTTAATCTTTTCACTTGCAGCACCGCTAACCGCAATTGTAACATTTGTTCTACTCAAAAGTGTACGTTCGAGATTTTCAAAATCGAGACGAAATTCTTTTTTTCTTCTTCAGCATGTTCAACAAAGTTATTCAATGAACGCCACAGGTCTTGCGATGTTATTCAGTGCAGGAACATTTCTCTTCGTTGCAACAGTACACGTTCTACCCGAAGTGCAATCCCATTACGATGATCGGCAATTTCGTGCAATTGAACTTCTAATTTTAATATTCGGTAGTTGTTGTCCTATTATACTTTCAATTGGACATAAACATTAGCAGACAGACGAGAAAAAACAAATATATATATGAGAGAATCGATATTGAACGTTGTTCGTTTGTTTCTTTTTTTAGATAGATAGAGAAAATGGGAGATGATATCTATGTTGTCGAGAAGATTCTCGACAAACGTATTGATGAAAATGGACAAACCGAGTATTTTTTGAAATGGTTTGGTTATGATGATGAGGATGCGACATGGGAACCCGAAGAGAATGTGTTTTGTAAAGATTTAATCGAGCTCTATGAAAGAAATCAACAGATTGTAAGAAAGAAATTCAAAAAAAACAACAACAAAAAAGATTTTTCTCGAATTTAGTTGAAAGATTGCGAAGAAATTCTTTCGGAAATCTGCGAACAAATCGATGAACCAACGTTATTTTTTACTCCTCCATTAGCAGATCAATTCGAGAATCAGGAAAACGAAACGGCAACACGTCGTCGTAAACGAACAAGTACAAATGGCAATTCCATAACTCGCAAGAAAAAATTACGAGCAAATTCAACTGATAATCAAACAAATCTTGTCGATGAAAATGCCAATGATATTCATACGAATTCTACGATTGATTATCTTGCATTGGAACCGGAACGTATCGTTTCAATAACACGTTCACATACGGCTAATCAATTAGATTTTCTTTTGAAATGCAAAGCATCTCCAACGAAATTATATTTCATTTCGAATGACAAAGCCAAAGAACTTGTGCCTGATCTTTTAATTGAATTTTACGAGAAACATATCAATTGGTTTATCGATCGACCACCATCGTCGAAGCCCAAAACTGTCAAACGAAAATCTTAAAAAGAGATCTTGTTGTTTGTTGTTCACACAATGTTTCTTTTCTTTTTTCTGTACATTAAAACACTTGTCTGAATGGATGTATTCTATATATATATATATATGTGTTTTTCTTTGAAACTATCTAGATGAGATTAACACAGGTTGTTTATTCGAGTTTACAAGTCTTTCAAAATGCGACACGTATTGTCGATCCCAAACTCATACGAAATGTCGGCATCATTGCGCATATCGATGCAGGTTGAATGACTGAAAAAACGACTCACAGACGTAAATCGATTGTTTAGGAAAGACAACGACTGTCGAACGAATGCTATTTCATGCTGGTTTCATTCGTTCGATGGGCAATGTCGATGATGGAAATACGACTATGGATTACATGGAACAAGAACGTGAACGAGGCATTACGATAACATCTGCAGCGATTACAATACCGTGGAATAAACATCGAATTAATCTAATTGATACACCCGGTACGTTGTTTTCGTTTTTTGCACAGGTGAGATGCGAGAAACAATCAAATGAGATTGACTGAACAATTTCGTTTTTAATAGGACATGTCGATTTTACGATCGAAGTCGAACGATCGTTGAGAGTGCTGGATGGAGCAGTGACGATTCTCGATGCATCAGCTGGTTTGTTTATTTGATTTTTAAAAAGACAAAAACAAAAAAAGTGAATTTTCAGGTGTTGAAACTCAATCGTTGACTGTCTGGAGACAAGCAAACCGGTATCATATCCCTCGATTGATCTACATCAACAAAATGGACAAACCGACCGCGAATCTTTCGATGTGTTTAGACTCAATTCGACAGAAATTTCATGTCGAACCTGTTCTCCTTCAACGACCGATCGGTTTCGGCAAACAATTCGTCGGTATTCTTGATTTACTCAACGAGCTTATCTATCCGCCAACAGTTTCATCAAATGAACTCAAAACTCATCGAGAGAAATTCATCGAACAATTAGCTGATCTCGATGAAACAATCGCTGATATCATTCTCAATGATAAACCTCTAACAAATCTTCAATTAACACAAGCTATCGGCCGATTGATGGTCAATGATCAACGTTACGTGCCGGTACTTGTTGGTAGTTCGTTAAAAAATCTCGGCATACCCACGCTACTCGATGCGATTGTGAATTTTCTGCCGAGTGCACGAGTCATTACAGGTTCGACATCGAATGTCGGCACATTACTGTACATATTCAAAACGATTCATGATCGACAAAAACAACCACTGTCGTTTGCGAGAGTTTACTCGGGCTCAGTCAAACGACGAATGGCGTTGATCAATGCGCGAACGAATGACAAAGAATTGATACAAAAAGTTCTACTTCCATTTGCAGATAACATGGAAGATATGGAAGAAATCAAAGCAGGTTCGATCGCTGTTCTAAGTGGTTTCAAAGAAGTAGGAGAAGTTTGTGAAATCTGTTCATTCGAATGATTGATTTCTTAGGCATCAAGTGGAGATATTCTCGTTGCAAATCGAAAGCCTGATCTTGATATTCAATTACAAAATCTCAAACATCAATATTCATTTCTGCCTGATCCCGGTCTCGAAGCTCCGACGCCTGTTTTCTTCTGTACGATTGAAACCTATTCCGAAAGTAGTCAAAAACAACTCGACGTTGCTTTGAAAAACATTCGTCGCGAAGATCCATCGCTACGCGTTCGTATCGATGATCAAACCGGTCAGACGATCCTTCTCGGCATGGGCGAATTGCATATCGATATCATTCGTGATCGATTAAAACGAGAATACGGCTTGGAAACGTATCTCGGTCCGCTGAATGTCAACTATCGTGAAACACCAACTAAACAAACTGAACAAACGATCGTCTGGAATTCGACAATTAACGAACGACACGCGACTATCTCGATTACACTTTCAATCGAACCCGTTCTAAGAGAAGACAATAGCGTTCAAAGTTTTTCAGAAATCGAACTCATTCGAACTGATGAACAGAATTTCGAACAATTGAGAAAAGATCACGTTGGTAAAGAATCCTCGCTAATCTTTCAGCTTGATTTTTTAGGCATTTCTTTCCTCTAGATGCAATCAACCATGGTGTTCGATTAGCTCTATCGACCGGTTCTATCAAAGGCGCGGAAGTTGTTAACATTCATGTTAAACTTCACGATCTTCAATTGACCGGCTCGATATCGCCTGCACTTTATTCAGCAGCTGCATCGGATTGTATTCGTGCTTGTCTTCGACATGCCGATTGCACTCTTCTTCAGCCCATGATGCGTGTTGAAGTAAAAAGTTCGCTTTCGAATGAATTTCTAACTAAAAATACATCTAGGTCGTCTGTGTTGCCGATCGAACGCAAGCTGTCTTGGACGATTTAGCTCGTCGACATAGTCAAATCATTGATGTTCGACAAGGTTCTCAAGATTCGATGAGTACAGTGATCACACGTACGCCACTTTCTGAATTAATTGGCTACAGTTCAACATTACGAACAGTCACAAGTGGTCAAGCAGATTTCACTTTAGCTATTGATGGTTATGAACCCACAGTAAATCATTGAGAGAAAAAAACTTTTGTTTTTTTGTATCTTGAGTTTTTATTTGAAATAAAAAGAAGAAAATTTCTGTTTTTGTTTTCTGTGTTTTTCGTGGTTAAAAATCTCTTTTGTTTGCTTTTATTTTTTCTCGCTTGCAGCTTGTTGTTTTTGTCGATCAACTTCTAATTTACTCTGTTCATCTTCATATTGTTTAATCAACGAATTTAATTCGTCTTCCTTTAACATTCGAATTGTCGTCTGATTGGTTTGATCATCATGTTGTAGAACAGCAATTTCGATTTTATCCGACGATAATTTCGTCGTATCCAAAGTTTTACTAAACACTCGAATAGCCAAACGCAAAGCATCGTTCAATTGTGTTTCACCGATTTTATATTCTTGTTTAAGAATCGAGATGGCCGTTTGAGAATTATGGCCAACACAAGTTGCTTTCCATCCGCCATAATTTCCACTTGGATCGGATTGATATAATTGATAACCGTAGTGTTTATCCCAGCCCATGTAGAGAAACGAAACACCGAATGGTCGTTTGCCACCGAACTGTGTATAGGCTTGTTTGATGTTACACAAACGCGAGACAATATGCTCGATCGGTGCTGGCTCTTGATAAGTTAATAAATAACTATTTTAGAAAAAAAAAACAAAGGTAAAATGTAGATCAATTTTCATCTCAAATACCGTTGTGCAACCATTCGTAATTCGTTGATTAAAACGTTAGCATCACTGGTTATACCAGAAACTGAACAACAGAGATCGTCATGAATCTTATAGATCTTTTCCGAGTATTTGACATCGTCAAGTAACGGACTAACATTCCGTTTTTCACCGGCAAGAACGATGCCATTTTCAGCTAGGATGCCTAACGATGCACCGGCATGTGAAATAGCTTCTAAAGCGTATTCAACTTGATACAAACGACCTTCGGGCGAGAAGATTGTCGCACGTGTATCGTATCGTCGAGCCATGTATGTGTATGTTTATCTACAATTGAGAGTGTAGCGTTTGTTTTTTTTGCACAGACGAATGAATTATCGATTATTTGTCAATATAAATGAGATGATTAAACACAAAAGACAAAACATATTCGAATTGAAATACATTTATACAAAGAGAAAAAGAGAGAGAGAGAGATTCTTCGGCTATCCTAAGGATGAATGTCTGTATGACGACGTTTGGGTTTTTTCGGGTTACGTGAACGGCTTTTAGCCTTGCAAATCGGGCAGATCGGTGCATTTCGATGAATTTGTTGTTGACACGATTGACATGTCTTCATCGGTGGTGGTTGTTGTCGAAACGATGCTCGATCGACATTCGTCGGCAAACCTCCGATGACCTTCGGAAGATTTAAACCTGTCGAAGTTTGTTGTTGTTGTTGCTGTTGATTTGTTGTCGATGTTGGATGTGCTGTACTTGTCGTGTTAGCCAATTGCGTTGTTTGATGATGATGAAATGGAAGACCTAATGAAAGTGTTTCGTGAGCATTGTCTAGGCCAGTTGAGATTCGGTTGGTTGGAAGTTCGTGTTCGTTGGTTTGCTGCTGTTGCTGTTGAGTGAGCAATTGTATTGCAGTCAGGCCGGTTTCATCATCGTCGTGATCAGTCAAACGATCGAGATTTAACATGTCTCGGATTTTATTGATTTCTTCTTTGATCGGTTGATAATCTTTCAAAAGACGTTTGCTTTCTTGAAGAGCACGAACACGTTCTTCTTCGGCTTGTTTGATTGTTGTTTCCATCTAAGAAAAGACTTTCAAATCGAAATCATTTTCGAATCCTTCGACATACAATGTTGATATCTGCATGGATCAAACGTAGTTCTTCAATGTGTGACATACGTTCTTGCACGAGAATGTCCAATTCTTTTCGAAATTCTCGTAGAGCTTGACTTTCGCGTGTAATCGCATCGTTATTCTGTTGTAAATGAGTTTGTAAACGTTGAAATTGATTTTGTTTGTCACTAAAGAATTTTACACGTGCAAAAAAATCTCTTCTTTAATTTAATCGACTTACCCTAATTCTTTAATAAGATCGAGTTTACGCATTGACATGACTAAATCTCGTTCATCGATCGATGGAGTCGATGACGGTGTTTTTTCGTTTGTTGTACTTGAATTTTCCATGAGAATGAAACTGACAGGCAAATCGATCGATGATGAATAGCTTTGCTTAGCTGACGAACGAACGAACGAAACAAACAAAGGTCAAATGTTAAACTAACCAATGAGAAACAGAGGTCGCTCAACCTCAAATCAATTCAAATAATTTCGATTTATTTTTCAATCAAAATTTTCAATAAAATTCTCAAAAAAAACAATTCGAATCGAAAAAAAAATGAAATAAAATTTTTCATAGATGTAGTTATTTGCTAATGAGTTTTTAATGATCGATTCGCATTGTCAATGCATTTGTTAACAAAATAAATGTCAATAAGAAATTCTCAATTAGATGGAGACATTAACGATGAATTCCTTGAGGATACAATACAAAAAAAAAGATCAAATATGATTTTTCATGCGAATAAATAAACACAACGCTCGCATGCTTCTCTGCTTGAGTCCAGGAAAAGATTCAGCGAGAAGGAAAACACAAACTACGTCATATCGTTGTTGCTGTTGGTTTTAAATACGGTATTCTATTTTTTAACTAATTAAATAGAAAAACATGTCTCTTATAATAGAAATAACTCGAGCTTACAATGTAAGTACATGTCATTAATATAAATGAATAAGAAAGACAAAACGACCCAGTTACCAGGTAGAGTAGAGAAAATTGACGTATTCGATGGTAAAAATAGATTGTTTTAGTACCATTTTGGTGCTCGATGAGAGTGATGATAACATTTATTGGATTTCTGGGAATGATTGTTCATTTCTCTCAAAAGACAAATGTGAGCATTGCATTAGTTTGCATGGTTAATCATTCAGCAATTGAACGTCACGGGATCGTACATGAATTGAACGAAAAATGTTTAACAACCAATCGAACAAATCATCTTGTAAATATAAGAAAAAAAAAAGAAATATTCAATAGATTTTCGTTTAGGATGGACCGTATATTTGGAGTAATAATATCCAAGGTATTATTCTAAGTACATATTTCGGCGGATATATTATCACGCAAATTCCAGCGGGTTATATCGCCGGTCGTTATGGAGTACGATTTCTGTTCAGTGGCGCGATATTCATCTCGAGTTTAGTGACAATTATCATGCCGTTTGTTTCGTCGATTCATTGGATATTATTCAGCAGTCTTCAGGTACTTGTTGGTCTTGCTCATGGGACGATTTGGCCGTGCATGGCTGTGATTATGGCCCATTGGGCACCGGCGAATGAACGAGGCAAATTAATGGGATTTATGAATGCAGGTGGACAAATCGGCAATGTTTTGACATTGTCTATCGGAGGATTGATGTGTTCGTGGGATTTTCTCGGCGGTTGGCCGTTGATTTTCTATTCCGTAGGTTCGTAAACACATACATATGATTGTAAATCGATGAAATATGCGTGAATAATTTAGGTATTTTTGGAATAATGTGGAGTTTTCTTTGGTTGATTGTTTATTCTGATTCACCTAGCCAGAATCGTTATATTAGTAATATTGAAAAGAATTTTCTCATTGAAAATACTCATCAAAGAAGTGCTCAGCAATTTCAAACACCCTGGAGATCCATTTTCCGATCGTCATCCTGCTGGGCTTTATTTCTTATTCATACATGTCATAACTGGGGCACTTACACATTCCTTACATCGATTCCGAAGTATATGGATGAAGTTCTTGGCTTTGATATTAAATCAGTAAATAAGATTGAAAATCGATTTTTGTTCTATCGAGACAAAAAACTGAACTTTTGATTTAGAATGGCATTCTCTCGGCATTGCCCTATGCCAGTCAATGGTTGAATATAAATCTTTGTGGTTTTCTCGCTGATTTTTTCATTCATCGAAAGTATCTAACCGTGACTCAAACGAGAAAATTATTTAATTTCTTCGGCAATTTTCTTCCGGCATTATTCATCTTTCTTCTTGCGTTTATGACCTGTTCATGGAAATATCTAGCTGTAATTTTGTTAACACTCGGCGTTGCAATTAGGTATTTGATTCGATTCTCAATTTCGAATTCAACCATTCTTTTTTCTAGTGGCTGTTGTTTTGGTGGCGGATTTTCTCTAGTAGCAAATGACATCGCACCGGCCTATGCTGGACTAATCTTTGGAATTTCGAATACATTCGCGACTATACCTGGGATTTTAAGTCCGTACATTGTCGGAGCATTGACAGAAAAGGTAATGCGAAAAGTGAATTAAAAAATCAAATGAATTCGAGTGTTTTAGGATCCGAATAATTGGCAAATCGTATTTTTTCTGTGTACAGGCATTTATCTAATTGGTATTTTGATTTTCTTACTACTCGGTTCAAGCGAATTAAAACCATGGGCTACAAACAACCGATCGTTCTCCAATGAAGACAAATCAATTACTCTAATTTAAATAATTTATATTGACAAACCAAAAAAAATGCATTTACATATAATGCTCGACATTTTCAGCGAGATTAAACTGATTATAATAAACAAAAAGCAAGCAGAATTAGTTTCTATTCCCGATTGATGACTATGAATCGACTTGAATAACGAATTCAATTGTTGAATCAGTTTGACTGACTGGTTCGATTTGACCACTAATCATCGAACATTTCTCATTATCATCATCGCCACTGCTGCATAAAACAAGTTCATATTTTAAATGTGAAACTGTTTTATCGCGTGGAATGTAATCCAATAGCATTTGATCGGACATACTACGCATTAATTCGCCATCACAAATTTTAAAGCCATCTGTATCTTCGATTGACCATGTTCCCGAATTCGTCTCTCGTAATTGATGAGTATCAGGCGTTTGAATTGTTAGATAAGCTTGTTTCGAACCGAATGTTCGTTCTTCGTTCAATGTTTCACTGAGATCGAATCGACACTAATCCAAAAAACACAAGAAACTAGAAAATTATGCGTTTGTTTTTCGAAGACAATCATACGCGAACGATCGTTCCTTGGTTCAGATCGATTCGTTTGATATGCGAATTGTTCTTGTCAGCAACGAACATGTAATTTTCGAAAATAGCAAGACCTTGTGGCGAATTGAACTTTGCTGAGTTCGATTCTCCACGTTTTTTTTTTGTGTCTGTATCGATGACGAAATAACTCGAGCAAACCGAAGTTTTCATGTCGAAACGTTTGATTTTGTGATTAAATGTATCGGTTATATACAATTGCGAGCTTGGATAATGATAAGCCAGGCCAATCGGATGTTGAAATCGCGCATTGTAACCACTACCGTCAAGATCACCGAACGCCGAGAGATTCTAGATGAACGAGAGAGAAAAATAGAGCGGAAAGAAGGTGCTTAGTTTAACGTACAGTCGGATCGGAATCACCGCCGATGAGATTATTAACACTTCCTGTTTGTAGTGAAACAACACGAATACTTGAACTGTTACTATCAGCAATGAAAAGAACGGGTTCACCGTTCATAGTTCCATTACAGATGCCACGTGGTGTCGCAAGACAAGCAGTCATTGGCTCTGAACTGTTTCGATTCTCTTCGAGTCCACTACCGATGATAGCTGAACAGGAATTCTTTTGTAAAATTCTACAATCGACAAACAAAAATTCAAATCTTTTCTTTTCTATTCAATTGATTTACATGTCATTCCACCATTGAGTTTCCTCGAACGCATACGCCCAAATCTGATGATGACCAGCCATTGATATCAACAAAACCATTTTATTATCAACTAAATTTCGAATTCTAACAAAAACAATTCGTATAAACACCTAAATCTGCTTACAAGGAGATTCAATAACGCAAAGATCCCAAGGCGAGGCAATTGGCTGTTGAGAACGTTTCAAACCTCCGACTTTATCACTTCCTAATCGACCCGTTCCAATCAACGTCAATACACGACGTGAATTTGGATCATACTAAATCAACAATTCGTTTACATTCTCGAATATCAATCGATATCTCACCACTCGAATTGCGTGATTATTCGTATCAGCAATATAAATGCAATTGTTATATTCAACTAAACCATGAGGACAATCGAACTCAACTTGTTGAATTTCTCCATCGGCTAAACCCGATTGACCGTTGCCAACAACGTCCTACGAGAGATGAAAGATCGATTTTTCTTTCGAAAACAAAGATTTTTTCATTTACAATAACTTTCCCATCGACTTCACAGAAAATCAATTGATTCGAACCAGCATAGGAAATGCACAATTGACCGTTGCTCGTCATACAAATATGGCTTGGATAGGACAGTTTCATTGTTTTATTTTCGAAATCTTCCGGTGAATTTTTCACAGGCGGAGACGCACGAACTGTTGCTTTATAAAACGAAAGAATCGGCAAGAGAAATGTTTCCGTATGTTGAACATGATTTTCCCCTTCGAAGATCAACAACGGCAATGCATCCGGTCCGAAGATTAAAACTGTCGGGTAGATTTGACATTCGACTTGTTTCCAAACCTGTAGCGCACTGTCATTGAACGTATTAAACGGGATCGATTGTTCATTGAGAAAATGTCGAATATTCGCTTTGTGTTTTTCGTGTTCATATTTCGGCGAATGAATCCCGATGATTGTAACCTAAAAATTCAACAATTCAAACATCGATCAACGCTTTTGTTTTTTCGACATACGCCAGCAGTTGAATATCGTTTATCAATACCGATTATTTTCGGCATCATATTCGACGAATGAACATCCGAAAATGTCCAAATATAAACAACGAGAATTTTCTCGTGAATAACATCTTTCAATTGAAAACCAGGCGTCGTTTGCACAGCGTGAAGATCTAAATTAACAGAAAACAACATCGATTTTCTTTTGATTTAATCAATCGATTACGTAAAACTTTCTCGTAGATCTCTCGTGTATATTGTTTGAGATTTTCTTCATCTTCTCGTTGATGAATTTGAATTAAATACGCGTTTATATGTTCGTCGAACTTCGTTGGATCTTTGGCAATACTCGAAAGAAGATCAAAAGTTAGATCTCGAAATGCATCTGTAGTAAATTCGTTTGTACGCATGATTGTGATAGCTGAAAAGACGATCGTTGAGTGCATATATACTCATTGCCATCCAATTAAAAGACATCTCGCGCGACATCTATTTCTCGTAGAATAATTTTCGACAAAATCAATATTCGACAAACAATAAAAATGATTTTTTCTTTCGAATTTCTCCTTTCTTCATTTGTCATTTCGATCTCATCGTTCTTTTGTCTCATCGAGGTCATCAAGTCGATTAAAATGGCACAACATAGCACACAGACATCGATAAAATTCTCTCTTGTTTATCGTTCGATTTCAAATGACTACGAATAGTACAAATCATTCCTCTCCAATAACAACATCAACCACCGATGTTCTTCTTCCACATCCATTGAATCACGTCAATCACAATCACACCGATCCATCGAAATCTTTGAAACGAACACGTTCATCCAGTCCAACATCGGACTCAAATAACAAAAAAACGCGAAAGAAACGAAACACAACCGATATCGATCAAAGTCTTGGGTAATTAACGCTCAGTTTAGCTTCTTCAAGATCATTTTTGTTGTGATTTTAGAAGACATTTATCTGCAGATAAATTGCACGTTTATCCGTGGCCAACCGACGAACCGCATGCTGATCTTCATGTTTTACAAGAACAAATCTGCGATTATCTATCATTGAAATCATTCAAAAGAAAATATCCTGGTTTGTTCGAAGAAAAGAAAAAAGGTCGAACTTTGACAGTTGAATTTAGATATCTATCGGCGAATTGTCGATTTGCACGAACGTGAATATTTAAAATCTCAGAATGTCGTCACCGAAAGTCAATGTGATCTCGGTTTAACAGCACTTAAACTCGATGAAGTTCTGGAATTAATGTCTGTCGATTATCCCGACAAATGTCATGTAAATTCAATCTCTTCGAATGATTTCTCTTTTATTTTTCTTTCTTCTAGCAATTCAATGATGTTTGGCAACAAAAACGTCGCACATTAATGTCAACGAATAATAATCATAATCATAATAATCACAAAACTAATAACACACTTCTCTCAACATCGATTTCCAGTCAACTCGCCGATAATTCTGATAAAACTCGTTCAACTGTATGTGAATTTGCTTATTTTCGGATCGAATTTTGAATTGTTTTGTTTTTTATCGTAGAAACTCTCGAATACAATTCGTGGTGATCTTATTCGTTCAGCTATGGAATACAATACGCAATTGCAGAAAGAACGACTTCAAGAACGCAAAGCTTGTTTCGATTTGCAAACAATGGTAATTCGAAAAAACTCTAAAACCTCTCTCATTTTCCCCTCATAGCAAATCCATTTACCAGCCAATCGTCAATTTCGTTTGCCGAAACATCTAACTCAAATCGGCTCGTATCCATTAGCATTAGTGCCTGGTCAATACCAAGATTCCTATCGAAAATACCAATCTGAAGAGCTGAAATACATGCCGATTAACACGGCGGTCTATTACTATCCCAAACCGATTTCTCTTGTTCAATCGGATCGATTTTCTCAACAAGTAAAAACAAAAATTGTTTGACATTAAATCAAAATTCTCGTCTAGACAACGGCCGATGACGACGACGAAGAAACGCCTCAAACAAACGGACTTGTCAACGGTTCGAAAACCCCATCTAGTCAATTGATAATCTGTCATATGTGCAAAACAACCCACGACAACAATCAAGACGAGTTCATTCAATGTACAAATTGTCTCAATCGTTATCATCCGATTTGCATCGACATGAATTCGGACATGTTGAACATAATTAAAACTTATTCGTGGCAATGTATCGATTGTAAAAGTTGTGCAAAATGCTCGAAAACACATGACGAAGCGAATATGATGTTTTGCGATCGATGTGATCGAGGTTATCATTCCTATTGTGCCGGATTAGAAAGCATACCTGACGGTTCCTGGCAATGTTCGTTATGCGATCCGCCTGTGTCGTCAACGAAAAGTCGACGAACACGTTCGGTTCAATCGCCAAGTACGACGCCACGTTTGTCCTCGCGTCGACAACGCGACTCAACAACAACGGATCTGCAAACGAATGCGAACAGTTCATCAATGAATCTCGTTTTAACTCGTCAATAACCTAATTCGAGAAATGAATATATACATATACATAGATCGATTGTATAAATGGACCTTCAATATTCTTCTTCTTCTTCTTTTTTCGTGTTTCATTGTATAATATTTCGTCATGTCGATTGCCTAGATTAGGCAATCGATTATTTTCTATATAGAATTCACATTTCTTTGTTTATTTGAAAAATAAAACAGACACACACACACTTACTTACAGAATGCTGACCAAAGGATTTTTATGTGTCTTTATTGTTATACTTTAGAATGTCAGTCAATGCGAATCAACAAATTCGACCGATTATCGAGTGTTTTTGTCAGATCTTATCATCGTCGGGATTTTCGACGGTTACACCGGAGATATTTCGATTGGCGAAATTCGATCGAGATGAAGCTGTGAGATTTGAATTGTTGAAAATCAACACCAAATCCTTTCGTTCTTTGTCTTAGACGGTTCCACTTTGGCGGTTAATCTACGAAATTCTTCATTCCAATCAGCCATCATCACCACAATTCGATCGAATGTCGAAAGAGGAATTAGTTTCTTCGATTAAATCCGAACTGTTCACTCGCGGTTATACATACGAACAGTTTCTCCAACTTGACAGTCAAATGAAACATGGGAGTCAGCAGTTACTTGTTTGTCTCGGTTGGCTAATCTATCATTTGAAATTAATCGAAAGTTGTATGAAAAAATGTCTGCAAACTGAGTCTGTATTGGATTATGATGATACGAGTTCGTTGTATAAGAATGAGAAAATCTCCGAAGAGAAATTTAATTCGAAAGAACAAAATCAAATCAAACAGGCAATGAGAATTAACTCGAAATTACGGTTTAGCTTAAGACGATTACACGGACTTGTTATTGAAAATGCAAATTTACAGCACCAAGTAAAAATTCAACATTCTCAAAACAAACGTAAATCGAATTTCGTCTAGATTCACCAATGTCACAATATGTCCGCACTTGAAGCACATCTTTGCCAACATCCTCATTTGTTATCTCATGTATTCGAGTTTTTATTTTAAAAAACAATAGAAAATCGAAATCTGTTTTTAGTATTTAATCGAACTTGAAACTGAGCAAAAGAAATTGAATGATTTTCTCTTTTGGAATCAACATGAACATGTTTTCTGGAAATGGATGGTAAAACTAAACCACTGATTTCTCATGAATTTGTTTATTTTCTTCAAAACAAAACAAAAGGAAAGTGTTCTCGATCAAACAACGCCCGATGACGAGCCAAATGAAATCTTCGAGCCATTAGCTCAAACTGATTATCAACGTTTAGCCGTTGAAAGACAGAAATTCCATACAGCGATCGATACACTCGATAGTGCGCTCGTTCGTCTTCAACAATTATGGATTTCGAATGTAAAACTCAGTTTTTTTTATTTCTCCTCGAAATTGATTTTTGTTTGTTTTCGTTGCAGAATGACCGTGCATCGGTCGAACAAGATCTTTCTCTGATTGATACTCAAGTAACCTCGTTATTCAATCAACTACTCGCCACAGATCCGTCGTCAAATATTGACAAATCTCATTCGAACTCATCGAGTTTTCTTCACGAACCTTTTCGACTTGTATATACGAATGTTTCCGATCGAAATCAATTCGAACGTTTAATAAAACCGGTTGATTTCGATCGTGAAACTCAATGTTTAAATAATCTTCAAACGAATATCGATCAACAAATCGATAGACAACGAAATCTTCTCGACACACTTTCGAATCAATTTCAACATGTCATGATTGTCTAAATTTTAGATTAAAATCAACGATGGCAGAGAAACTCAATGAATTCGCTAGTAAATTACCAAAGAATGCGCCGAAAGGTCTCGGCATAGGAATGTCCGTTCTTCTCGGTGCATCAGCAGCCGTCTATGGAATCTATCGATCGATGTACACCGGTAGAAATGAATGAAATCAATGTGTTCTTTTCGAAAACTGCTCCGTGTTCTAGTCGAGGGTGGTCATCGAGCGATTATTTTCAATCGAATCGGTGGAGTTGATCAAAATACCATTCATTCAGAAGGATTACACTTCCGGTATACAAAAAACCAAACAAACATCGAATTCGAAAACTTTTCTGTGTTTTTTTTTCAGAGTTCCGTGGTTTCAATATCCGATTGTATATGATATTCGTGCTCGTCCAAGTGTTATTCGTTCGCCAACGGGTAGCAAAGGTTCGTCACTCGCGTTTTTCTCTTGTCGTCAATTCACATATTTTCGTATTTGTTAGATTTACAAATGGTTACCATTGGTTCGTCGAGACATAGATCATTTTTCTTGATAGTTTTCTGTTTTGTTTCTTTTTCTCCTTAGCTCTTCGAGTTTTAGCTCGGCCTGACCAAACCCGTTTACCTAAAATCTATCAATCGCTAGGTACCGATTGGGACGAACGAGTTCTTCCATCGATTTGCAACGAAGTTTTAAAGAGTGTCGTCGCTAAATTCAACGCTTCGCAGTTGATTACTCAGCGACAACAAGTATCGAACTTGATTCGTATTGATTTGATCGAACGAGCTCGAGACTTCGATATTCTACTCGACGATGTTTCGATAACAGAATTGAGTTTCGGTCAACAGTATTCAGCGGCTGTCGAAGCTAAACAAGTCGCACAACAAGAAGCTCAACGAGCCGTTTTCACTGTCGAACAAGCTAAACAAGAACGACAACAGAAAATCGTTCTAGCTGAAGGTGATGCTGAATCAGCTAAACTGGTAAATTCAACAACAATCTTCAATCTTCACGCTCACTTTCGTATTTTAATTAGATCGGTAATGCTATTAGTAAAAATCCCGGTTACTTAAAACTACGTAAAATTCGTGCCGCTCAAAATATCGCCAAAACTGTACGATTTGTCATTTTTCTCTCTCTTTCGATTTTGTTTTTGTTTTTTTTAGCTTTCAACAAGTACCAATCGTGCTTTTCTTGATGCTCAGGCATTGATGATCAACATCGCCGATCCACGATTCGACGATTCAACGCAAGAGCTCGGTCGTAAACGACGTTAATGGTTTTTTTCTGATTAGATTTATTTTGTTTTTCGCATTAGAGAAAAAAAAGAATCCGAAAAAGAAGAAATTGTCCTGTTTTTCTAGATTATGAAACATCGACCTACTCGTCGGCAAGTTCGAGAAACATCAAATACCATGACGAGTAAATCAACAGGTCAATATAAAGTGAGTAAAAAGGTACGAAATGAGGGTGTTGAGGGTGATTGATCTCTTTGATTCTCGTTGGCAGATCAATCGACCCTATCGGCCAACGCAACAACAAGAAGAAACCATCGAAAAACAACAAAAACGATTTGATAGTAAACGATTTTCATTGAATTGAAAACAAGAAAATCGTTTTTCTCTTTCAGCTGTCAATCAAATGCTTGAGAAAGTATCGAGGTAGGAAATCGAAGAAATCGATAGATTAATCATTGAATCGATTGTTTAGTAAGCCAATTAATCAAAATAACAGTAACAACAATTCCAGTCCAACTGGAAACGATGACGGATCGGAAGGTAGATCGAATCGATTGTCGAAAAATAACAAATAGTTTTGAATTTAGTATCAATTGTCGGATATCTCAAGGCAAAGCCAGTGAAATTTCAAACGTATGTTTTCAAAAAATCATTCTTTCATTTTGAAATCAATCATTTTCTAGACTTGATGAGTTACTTCAAAATTTTCCATCTGTACGAACAGCTCTTTTAAAAAAGTAACCATTCACTTTCGAATCTTTATTTCCAAACGGGTGATTTCTAGACGAGCAAGTACACCATCGTCAAATTCCACTGAAGTATAATCTTTGTTGAAATAAAAGACAAACGAAATCGAATTATTAACTAGACTCTCACGTCACGTTTATCATCTCTTCAACTAACTCCTTCTCCTCCGGTCACTCAATCGACAAAATCCGCTTGGCGAACACGTCGAACCTACAGTAACACCTTCGAATTCCGCAGAAAACCGAACGAAAATCGACTTTGTTTAGGTTTGAACGAGGACGAACTACGTCTCGCTCAAACGATCCTCGTCGGTGATGAAAACGAATCATTCGGTTGCATTGGCGATCAGCCGATAACTCGCAAAGATCTTCGAACACTTCGTGGACTCACTTGGTTGAACGATGAAGTCAGAATTCGCTTTCATTCATCGATAAATTCACTTTGATTTCCTCAGGTCGTTAATTTCTATCTCGCCCTTGTCGCACGCGACAGTGGTACACAAGGCAACATACGTGTATATGCATTCAGTACATTTTTTTATTTGAAATTAACCAAAGACGGACCAACACATACGAGTTGGGACCGATGGATGCGTCGAGGCAATGTGACATTTTTCGATTATGATCTTATTTTAATTCCCATTCATCAAGGAAATCATTGGACATTAACTGTAAAAGAGAATTTTCTATAAAAAAAAAACATTTTTTTTCTCTTTCGCTGTTAGACAATCGATTTTCGTTCTCGTTGCATCAGCTATTACGATTCATTGGGTGGCACGGATGAGTTATGTTTAGGTCGTATCTATGCATTCGTCGAACATATGTACGCGACAAAACGACAGATCAATCCATTGCCCGATGGTTGGCGTGCACAATCGATGAACATGATTCCAGAACAAGCGAACGGCAGCGATTGCGGCGTATTTGCTTGCCAATTCGGCAAGTATTTAGCTCGCGAATGGCCATTGGACTTTACTCAATCTCAAATGCCACATTTTCGTTTACAAATGATTTATGAAATTTATACGAAAAAACTTCTTGTTTAAACACAAACTCACTTTTTTTTTCTGTTATGTACAAATTGTATTATTTGATTTCTATTCAAACAGCAACAAAAAAAAACACGAGAGAGAGAGAGAGTTGATCATGAAATAAAATATTTCAAAATTTTTCGGTTCAACAAAGAATAAACACAACTCGAAGGTCACGAATGACGATTAACTATTCAAGGTTAGACATAGGCGGGTTTGCTTTTCCACATCCTTGACTTTCGATTTTTCTCGTGGGTTATTTATTAAGTTTCATTTTCAAGGTAAATTTCGACATCTATCGTCGAAAGAGAAACGAAACGATCGAATATATATATATATATTTGATATTCGAAAATATCAACTGGTTGGTTCATATCGTCAGACAATGGTCACAGTTTAATGTCGTTCTTTTTTTTCCTTCTTCGTCTCCTCTAATTAGAATCAAATGTAAAATACAACAACAACAACAAAAAGTATGAATGAACTTCTCTCAAAACAAGTTTATTCTCAGCCACCAACGAGAAAGTCTCGTTCGATCAGCCGATATTTTCTCGGCGCCAAACGTTCGAGTATCGATAATATTCGGCAAGATTATGATATCCATCGTTGTCTAATCTCAATTGGAATATTTGATTCCTATGAACTCTATACTAATGTGACACTTTTTCGTCATGAAACGACCTGTCGTCGATTAATTATTCTCACAACAAACAATCAACTAATTATTGGCAAATATTTATCTCGACAGATTTTGTTTAAACTTAAACATCGTTTTGATTTATCACAAATTTGGCTCACCGATCAGCTCTCGGAACAGATCGTTTCAGAAATTACATCGTTAACTTATTATGATAGTCAACGTTCGTTAATTCTCGGTTGGCCATTGGCCGACAATTATCTTGTTGAATTCGAAAATCAAACTCAACGTAATCTATGGAAAGAACGTCTTCAATCGAAACTTCGAATCTACTGGCATTTAAATGAAAATCATCTCGAACATGTTCGAATCGTGATCGATCAGAATTATTCGCAACTCGAGTCCAATCAACAGAATTCGACGTCATTCTTAATTGTATGTTTTCTTTCGAAAACGATCGATCAGTTGTATGTTATTGTTTTTGTTCTTGTTTAGCGTAAAATGATCAGTGTTCGACCTGACGAAACCGTGCGTGATCTTATTAGAAAAAGTATTGACGCATTTCACCTTCGAGTAGGTCGAATGTCTGCTTGTTGTTGTTTTTTTCTATTTACTTGAAAAATTTACTTTTTTTTGAAGGATCCATTAGTAGATGATTATATTCTATTCGTTAAAACCAATGGAATTAATACCAATACTCAAACCAGTCATTTGCCACTAATTGGTTAGTCACTAAGCAAAGAAAAAGAAAACGCCTGACTAAACAAGAGAGAGAGAGAAAGAACAGCAGCGAGAGAGAGAGAGAGAGAAACCTCATCTTGCAGGTGTAGTTATGTGCAAATTCTCATTTAACGCATTCACGTTCGCTCCGTCCTCTTTTTCTTCTTTTTCACTTGTCAAATTACAAGAATACTTAAGTTTATAAACGTAACCAGGAGTCGACAAATCATTTCTTTTTTTAAAAGACAACGACATTTAATACTTTGCTAACATGACGCATGAACGTTTGAGAAAATCCGAACGTACGCATCATCATCCGAAGCTGTTCTCGCTTTTTCGAACGATGAATAAGCGTTCGAAAAGTTTAGACAATCTATCCGAACGCACACATCGAAAAGAAGGTAAAATAAAAATTTGTTATTTGATCGATATCACGAGATTAACGCCCCCGCCAAGCCTCCCTATGACATTTCTTCGCGAAACGGATTTTGTAGGCGTGCATATTTTGCTTTTCTTTTCGTAGGACATGAACATCCTTATTCGATTAAAATGAAACATTTGAAATTAGCCAATAGTTCGTTGCTAAACAATCGTTCGTTCGATGGCGATGAACATTTGTATTTGCAAAATCAATATAATAGTTCGTCGACAAGTTTAAATCACGTGTCAACCACGAATTATCATGATTTTGAATTACAAAAACGAGAGAAATTAACTGGTTTGTTACGTTTTTTTTTTGGGTTAAATGAATATTTTTTTTGCGTTTGAAAAGATAATCCGACGAAAAAACATCGTTTTTTTCATAAACGAAAAACGAAAAACTATCAAACAACCGATGACAATCATTCGTCGACTCCTTACGTCAGCTCGCCGACCTCGAGTAAACTCGACTGGCATTTTTTCGGGCAACATCTCGACGAGTTAATCGAGCGTTCAAATCAACAATTGCCTTCGGTTATTCTTGTAAAATCAATATTTTCTTCTTGTTTTTCCTTCTGTCTAACGTCATTCGTTTAGCAATTACTCGAGATTCTCTATGCCAAAGGTCCCGAAACAGTTGGCATCTTTCGTAAAGTCGCCAATGCACGTTCAGTCAAAGATTGTATCGACAAAATCGAACGAAATCTTTCGTTGAACAACGAAGATCTCCATCCGATCTTAGCTGCTGGCCTATTTAAAGTAAAAATCACGATTGAATTTAATCGGAAATCAAGTTTTCTTCTCTCAGCATTTCCTACGAACTCTACCCGAGCCAGTTTTCGATGCAATTCAATATGATAATTGGAAGAAATGTCTTCGATTGGTAACATTAAATGAAAAGATTTCATTTGCAAGAAAAAGGTTTCGGTTATGAAAAAAAAATGTTTCAAATGACAAAATCCTTTGTGTATTTAGTATACTCACGACTCTTTCTCAAGGCAATCATCTACTACTCAAAGGTTTCATTTGCATACTTCGTCGAATATCAGAAAATTCGGAATACAATGGAATGAATGCGTTTAATCTCGGTCTTTGTGTGTCGAATAGTTTGTTTAAAACTGAATCGACGAGTTTAACATCGGGCAAACAAGAGGCCGATGTGATGTCATCGATAGTCGAGTTTGTAATTCTTAATTGTTCGTCTCTATTCGGTTCGGATATTTTAACTTGCATTCCTGATAAACGACTGATCGTTCATCAGCTAACTAATCGAAGTTCGTTGCGACAAAAGAAAACAAACGAAATCAATTATTGATCATTTGCTTTTGCGTTTAGTTCCTCCGACAGCATCGTCAGTCGAAAGTCTCGATGAAGTCGAATCATCTCCTCATTTACTCAATGTCAATCGTTCACATGATTCAGGTTTAGCTGCATCTGATCTCGTTTTTAACGACGACAGTTCCGAACTAAGTGAACAAGCACGACGACCGGCTGCGACTATCATCAATTGGAAGCTATTTGTCTCGACTGGCAACGGTCCTGTTGTCAAATCAATAAAAACAACATCGATCGCTCGACGTCGTAGTTCGAAAACGACGTACAAACCATCGAGACAATTTCTCGAACGAGAAAAACTCACCAATCACACGACCGACGAATCCGATGAAGAAAATAATCTTAATAATAACTCGAGTAGTATTCGTTCATCGACAACAACAATACAAAATCTTACGATCGGAAAAATTAAACGTTCGAAATCGTTGTCACGCCATTCATCCTTAGGCAGTAACGAACAAAAAACCGTGCCTATGAAAACAACAAACAAAGAATCTCGACGTTTATTAGCCAATGATGTCAAACGAACGACATCGTTGAAACAAATTCATCATTCATCCGATGAAACCGATCACGATGAACAACAAGATCTCGATCTCATTTCTGAACCATTGATTAAACCATCGTCATTCGCACAACCTCAACGAACATTCGTTCACTGTGCCAATTCACGACCTTTTATTTTAACTGAAGCTATACAAATGAAACCGATTGACAATACTGACAAACGTCGACCCTGCCATCGACAAAATGCTCTTCGTTATAAAGTATCAGACAAAGAACGACAAGCTCGTATATCAACACCGATCATCACCAATCACCTACCACCATCATCATCACGTTATCAATCCATTGAAAGACGAATACCTGATGATATATCTTGGTCAGTGAAAGAAAAAGCAAGATTTTTCGAACATACCCTATCGACTGGCCGAGAAAATTATGTTTAATATTCGTGTATTTGTTTGTTCAACCGGTGATTTGTGATATTCTCAAAGATGTATTTCTCTCAGGTGTTCGAGTTTTCGTTTCTTTTCTTTTCTTTTATATATATTCACATATATATATATATATATATATTGTTGTACATAGTGCTAGACGATTGCTGTGAGTTTTTATTCATACTTTTTGTTGTATTCTCTTTCTCTTCGATGAAAACACAAGGATAGAAACTCGACTTCAAATGTAATTATACTGATTCTTAACAAAGATATTCTTATTAAAGAAAAATATGACATTTCTTTTTGTCTTCAAGAATTTCACATTGAACAAATGTTCTCCAAGGGCTCGAAATGCATTTCTAAGACATACATGACATATCCGTCGCTTTTCTTTCTTTTTTTTTTCTTCACGTTTTTATTTCAAATAACGATATATGACTGATTATTATTATAAAGACAACTAAATAAAATATCACTGTGACATCGAGAAAAAAAAAGATTACAACAAAATCGAACGATATGTAAAAGATTAAAGCAAATTGTAGTCATCATCGAGACGTTTGCCTGATTTATTTGTTGTTGGAGTGATGATGCGGGTCGTTGTATTCGTTGGAGATTTCGCTAAAGAACAAAAAACAAACGCGTCATTTGTTTTTTATGAAAACGAAATTGTTTTACAAGAATTGAGTATAGTTGCATAATTTTTTCGTTCACCATTGATTAACGGCACTGACGGATTGATTAAATGACGACAAAGAAAATAAATCATAAATAGAACAAAAACGATAATAATAATTAGTAAAAAAGCGACGATGACAACACCACGCCATTGTTGACGTTTCGCTGGTGGAAGAGTGCTTGTCATTTGAATATTGCCGATGCTCAATGGTTCGGCAAGACCTAAGAGAAATAAGAATTATGAAGAAACGAGAAGGGGAGTTAAACAAAATTTACTCGAAATACACGAGTAACGAGGAGACTCATCTGAACCGTCTAAACAATGTTGAACATCTGAAGCAAAAGCGAAACATCGAAAGAAATTTGTCGAATTTTTAGTTTGGATTTTGTTTACTATCGCATAAGAGTTGTGTGCTGATACATTCTCCTGTTTGACAATGAAATTCATCGTTATTTGGATCACATGGATGAGTTTTATTTGCTAGAAGAAACGAATATTCTCGTGTTTTGGTTTATCGAGAAGAAGAAAAAAAAAGAAATTATTTACGAGTACGAAAAGCCGTGAGAACAACTTGGAAGCCTTGTCCGCTCACATTTCCGCCGTCAGTTCTAATTAAATACACAGAAAAAAAACTCATTTTCAATAAAAACAAACGATCATTATTCATACGAAAATCTCGCTGTGACAATTCCGGTTGACGATACAATCGAAAACCTTTCAGCTTCTGTCACTTTTCCACATTCGATTGTATTCTAAGCAAACAAATTATCTTTGAAAATCGATTATTTCATTTTTATCTCAACATACGAGTTGATCTTTTCGTGTGACATGAACCGATTGATAAAATCGAAGTGAATCGAGACAATCAACACCGGCTTGAATATCATTTAAATCCAATGATAATATTCGAATACGAATTTGATTATCATCTCGACGTGCTTTGAACGTCATTGTACAATCTTCGTAAGGTAAATAGGATTGATTTTGGGAGTATGGTGATGATTTAAGTAGAGCTCCTTCGATTCGATAACCATCACCGCAAACATTCGAACGTTTCATGCCAGCGATGGTCGACGATGTCATGACATCTATTGAGAAAAAAAAAAGAAAAAAATATTTTAGTTAATTTGTCTTTTTTCGTTGTGTTAAGTTTGAAATTACATTCATCAGCACGTTTAATATGATTGATTTCATCATTTGTCGATGTTGCTTTTGTTATGTTAATGCTCAATTTTGAGATTAACAACAACAAGAGCAAAACATCACTAAATATTGTATGGAATAAGATAATCATTCACTTGAATAAGTAAATGACGCGATATGATGAATATGGAACTGTAAACATTTACTGTTCTGAACAATTGAAAGAAATTGTTCATTGAATTAGTTAGAAGATGAACATGCGGTTAACGAGAAACGAGAAGTAGTAAATATGTAGCCATGTTCATTCTCAGAAGCCAATCCTCAATAACTGAAACCAAGAACGAGAGAAAGAACATATAAAAAACGTTTTTCTTTCTCTTCCGGAATGAACAGAGATGTCGTTGTTCATCAATCATGAGAAAAGATTTTTATTTATAACAGAAACAAAAAAAAACCGAGAGACGACATCAAACATAATTAACATCAAGTTTCACTTGTCTTCTGACAAAACAGGCATTGTAATTGTTAAATTCTAAAAAAAGAAAATCAATGTTCGTTATAGTAGAAAAAAAAGATAATTTGCTTTTTTTCTCGCTCTCTTACGTGTGTCGCCTTGTCAAATTGTGCTCCACATTCATCTGGATCGATCTCAATCGGTAACCATATATCGAGAAAATAGATATTTGAACGTGTTGATAGAACGATTCGATCAGGACTAAGATCAAGTGTCAATGTCTTGGCCGTTTTCTTGTAAAAGAAAAATGGATTTGCTCGTTTTGCTTTTCTCTCTTGAGTCAACTTACAACTTTCGGTAATTGTATATCCATAATTAGAAAATTAGGATCACCTTCGAGTGGTTCACGAACGATTTTAAATTCTGGTGTTGATCCTTTTTCAATCGTTGAAATCGAATCCGTTTTCTGCTGTTCGATTTCTTGTTCAACTTCAACAATGAATGGTTTAGCTCGAACTCGAATGTATTGTTCTGTTAGTTGACCCATAGACTTTCGATGTTTCAATCTTGTCCAGTCTAAAACTCAACAATGTTATAGCTGCAGGTCATATGATTTATCATGCTTGACTGAGCAAGTACACTGTGTTACACTCGATCGATTTCAAAATACAATTTTATTCCGGTCATATTTTTTTGTTCTTCTTTTTTTTTAAAAAAAAAAAGTAAAATCAAATCTTTGCATCGTACAACTAAGAAAAAAAGAACAGAAGACATAGACACCCCGAATGAGTGACTGTTCTCGTAAACATTAGGTATAAATCGATAGCAACGAGAAGAAGAATAAGAAAGAGTGAGAGAGAGAGAGAGGGAGAGGGAGAGTGGGGAGAAAAAGGAAAGAATAAGCAATTCATTTGTCAAAAAAACACAACATTTTTCCATCTATAGAACGAAGGTCTGAATGATTAAAATAAATAAAAAGACGCTCGTTCGGTTGCCACTCAACGCAAGTAAACCATCGAGAAATTCTAAACTCTTGTATTTATCGTAAAGCAAGGTGAAGTAGAAAGTAGGAGAATGAGAACGAGAATAAGAGACGAGACGAGAAAAGAAGTGTCGTTAGTGCTCATTCCATATGGTTCACTTGAACGATCTCCTAACCAGGACTATGATCGTTTCCTGTTCTCATCGTCATTCTCGTCTTCGTTTCATAATTTTCTTCCTCTTCTCTTCGACTCATTTTTTGCTATTGTTGCATGAAAAAGCGAGTATGATGGTACCAGACATTACTCATCACAAATTTTTTCTTCTCTTTTTTTTGATTCTTTGAGATTTAAAAAGAAGAAGAAGAAGAAGAAGAAGAAAAAGACGACGACGAAAATGCATGTATATATAAATATCTGGATTAGGGAGACGCGCACATAAAATAAGGACGTAGAAGAAACGAGCGAAAGGAAGAAGAAGAGAAATAAAACTATGACTACGTAGTGACGGTGGGACACTCCAAAAGTATAGCTCTCACTCATACTCTCGTTCTCAGTCACTTGCACAATGTAAAGACAGAAAGAACACGAAGAGAAAGAACATTGATGCTTAGCAACAACACACATCGTGTCTACCTGCTCGATGCACCGTTGTGTCGTATTTGGTTTAGACTCTCTTACGATTACTTTTCTTTTTTTTTATGACTCGTCATTCGAGACGATCTCTCTTTCTCTATTACAGATCGAGCCATTCTCCTTATCCCTTATCCACATAAAAAAAACGAAACGAAACGAACATTTTTTTCTTCATCAATCACGACATACACACACG
>ERZ778027.1709-NODE-1709-length-33811-cov-11.961785_pt1 | contig 33811 bp, 38 predicted proteins | sample MGYA00375757_ERZ778027 | MGnify/ENA primary metagenome ERZ778027 (study PRJEB29350, sample SAMN05389817) | bioreactor metagenome | isolation source: Ammonium sulfate bioreactor | place: South Africa: University of Cape Town | collected 2014-02-18 ...
TATACGCTTAATATGGAAACTTCTAGAACTTTCTTTACTATTGTAGAGAAATTCGGAAAAAAAACGCAAAATTTGTTGTCAACCTAATAGTATTTTTATAATATCGAGATTTTTACGAACAAACCAACTCATTCTCTACGATATTAGCATAAAAAATATACTGAATTAAACACAGAATCCAGATTTATTATAAGTCGAAGTCACTTGACAATTCGATCATTTAGACAAAATTCCATTAGTACACTTGCAATAGTATCTCGTAAAACATTGATCAACTATTCGAAAAATAAATCATAAGTTCAGCAGCTGATCATGTGATTTCACCGACGTAATTCATGAAAACATTCTTTTATATCAAAGATGAACAAGATCAAACGAAAACTCCAAACAAATCAACCCTCTACGTATGGTAAAAACTTTGTTTATCTGTTATCCTTTGCATTCATTCAACAACATTTCATAGACCATTGATTTGTCGGTATTATTTTTTAAATGAAATCTCTAACGTACGAACGCGAAAGCAACCGTTTAATAATTGCTTCAACCGTGAACACAAATCGAATAGCACAACATGGAACGATCGAATGACCAATAATTTCATTTATAACGAGATATTCTCTATTTGCCTTCGAGATGACAATATACTTAAGGCAAGACAATAATTATCGCTCTCCTATTTTCAGATAAAAGCAATAGCAATTTATAAGATTTCCTTTTTCGTTTCTCTCGAGATAAAGCTTATAAACTACTCAGGATATTAACAAAAACAGCTCTTTGATTTCGTTTTAACGTTCGATTTCATGAATTTACAACATCGAAATTTTCACTGCATTGCTAATTAATGAATTCGTCAACCAATATAATACATAAATCTATTTTGCTAATGACTGACTTCACGCTTCTTTGACAAGCCAATTATACATTACGAAATATTCTATCCTGAGAAAAAAAACGTGCATGTTAAACTTGTTGTCTACCTCTTCGGAATGTAATTGACAAGACAAACAAAATGATTTTGAATGATGTTTTCTTTTTCGAAGAAGATACAAAACTAACAAGACTGTTCAAATCTCACACATATTCTCCAGTGACACGCGAATACAGATGAAATAAGTAAACAAAACAAGAAAATATCGAAGTGAGAAATTGAATCTAACAATAATTGGTCTCGCGTGTATACATATCGTGTGAATTAGTTACATAAGAAATCAATCAATTCTTATTCATTTAACTTTCACTTTACATGAAATTAGTCATAGGCAATTTATCCTTTCCTAGCATCTAGATGCATATCTAATGAATAAATAATAATATCAACGAACACAGACAACTTTTCATTTTGTTGTTCGAAAACTTCAAAAGAATATACTCATCATCGAAAGTATCTGTCAAAATCGATTACTTGTTTATGAATAAAAACATAACGACAAGCTGGTATTATGCCGATCATTACAACAAGTATCGAAAGATCATTCATTTTCACAGTTAGATGTGAGAACAGAAATGTTCATATTTTCTAACGCATACCGCGGTGACACTTCAATATAGTTTTGATCGTTTGACAAATCTTGTTATCAAAAACAAATACATGACGACGAAAATCTCGTTTTTTTTTCATTTATCTATCTCTCGATCGATCGATCGATCTAATCTAACAGCTGACTCATCCGAAACAAAGAATTAAGACGTTCTTGTTTTGCCTTTCTTTTCCATAGACATATTTCGAAAAACAAAGAACGAGAGAGATTCGTTTGGCGCAAGACAGCTGCATGTACAAATCAGTCGGTCAAATTTGTCTATTCAAATACGATGAAAACTTTTCTTATCCTTTGTTGAACTTATACAATTCGAATTCGGAAACAGCAAAAAAGAAAACAAAACAAGGAAAAAATGTTCATTAAATCAATTATTTAATAATTCTTAATGCAAACACTACGAGATACATTTATTGACAGGTAAGTGTTTCGAAACATATTGTTGGCGCTTTTTATCCATCTGTTCAACGAGAAAACGAAACGATGTTGTGTCTTACGTCAATTTTGAAATATCATCGCATATTTTCACACGTAAAGAAAAAAATGTTTCGATCGACAACAGCTTGTTGAAATTTGACATGATATAATTAGAAAATATTTTTTTTCGACGAATGCTTATCTTCACATTATAATTCTTTTATTTCTAATCGAAACATCATTCATCTTATCCCCACTTCTTTGATTCTATAGAACGGAAAAGGCGTTAGATTGTGTTAATAGCACTCAGAAAAAGTGCAAATGAAAACAACATTCAAGTTTGCATCCTAACGTTCGTTTCGTTTTGTTTCTTTCCTCTTCTTCTTTTTTTTTCGTCCAACGAACTTTCCTTCCCAAGAGAAGAGAAAAAAAAGCAGAGGGATTGTTATCCATCATTACATCGATCTCGTCTCCCACCCTCTCTTCTTTTTTTTCCTTCTCTTTCCCCCTTTCCTCTCTTCGTTCGATTGAACATCGACATTCGAAAAAAAACATTCGTTAAGCTCGGCAAGTGTCGAGAGACAACACAGATAGTTCTGTTCCCTTTTTGTTTTGTTGTTATTATATCGAAATATTTCGTATGAGTATATTATTTGATATTGATTCTTGGCTCGAAATGAGCACAACAACGAATAACAATAACTTGAATTGGAGTTTTCTACTAAGGTAAGATTTGAAATATATCGAAATCGTTAGTTATTAAATAAATGGATTGCTTGTTCAAAAGAATTCATTTCACGTTTATCATTTGAACAAACATTTGATGAGTAAATGAATATGAGAAGGAAAACCGTTAGAAATGCTTCTGTTTTCTAGTTGATTGAACATGATGAATGTATTTTTTGTTCGTTTTTCTAGGCGTACACCTCGTCGTAAACTCGTCTTCTCATCAAGTGATGACGAAACTGATAACAGCCCACAATCGATATCTTCAGGTAAGAAGACGAAAAGATAAATGATTTTTTCTCATTTTTGAATTTGAATCGTTTTCTTTCCCTATTTTAGTTCATATCCTCCGGCAAGAACATCAAGATGAACAGTGAGTGTTCGCCTCGTATTCGTAGATTTTTCGTTTCTTTTGATATCGAGGCATTCAAGTGGATTGTATGAATATTAAACAATCCACCCTATGGTTCGCGACAGAATCGTTCTACTTGATTTATGACTGACAATTCGATGGCACTCGAGTGTATGAACGAACGACAGAGAGAGAGGTGTTCGTTCGACCGTTGACATTTGGCTACCTTTTGAATGAAATTGATTTTCTTGTTTCGCTTGATATAATTATCGACTAGTGTCAATTTTCAACAGACTTCTTTCTTTCTTCTTTGCCAAGCATTCTCTTAAATGGCTGGGTGCCACCCTGCTATTAGCAGATAGACAACAAAATGATAATCTCATTGTCTATAACAGCGGTGAGCTAAGCCGATTTGCGCGCTTGTTATTTGTTTTCGTGTCAACAAAATCAAACTGTTAAAAGAAAACGAAAATGACGGTTTGTGTTTTTTGCTAGTTTGTCTATACGTTGCGAAACAACGACAACAGATAGTGATATCACAAGACAAACACGTTCGAAACTTGAACACTATGGATTTAATCAACTTGCAAGACCAGCATCGTTACGTAATAGTAAACGACAAATATTGATTAAAGAAAATAAAACGAAAAAAATTCGTCCAAACGATATTATCACTCCTAATCAGTACGTGTTCATTCATTTCTTAAAGATAAGAAATGATCGATAAATAAACAAATATTTCATTTGTTTTCGTTTTTTTTTTGAAATTTTAGAAATAAACTCTCTTGTCATCCAATGCAAACACGATCTCAATCATCATCGGTTTGTTTTTTTTTCTCAAAACGAAATGATTATGCGGAAAATAAACGTTTGTTTTCTATATGTAGGATTCACATTCGGAACAATTAATTAGTTTATTTGATAAGACTCTTTCAACAGTGACACCGAATCCAGAAGAAAATGTCAATGAAAAACGACGATTACGACCATTACCACTTTGTTTGTCGGATAATGAAAAGAATATGCCAGTTTTGACGGTTATTACGAGTGAAGAAAATGCAAATACTAATGTAGGAATTTTGGTTGTGTCTTTTCATTGACGTGATTGTTTCTTCGTTTTGTTCAGAAACGTCTTCATGATGATGATGAAAACAGTGAAAATTGTCGTTCTATAAAACGTCCTCGAGTTATCGATGAATTCAATAAAGAAAACGAAATCATTATCAATCGTCCATCAGTAAACAAACGCTCTCGACGTGGAGTTGGAGTATGTATTCAACAAAACTTGTCCTATCGATTGTAATTTCATTCTCGTATCTAGTTAATTCGAAGTTTAACTGAACCAAATGAAGAACAAATCAAAGCATCAGTCGAGCTCGGTACCAATCGTGAATTAATTGGTGATCGTTCTTGTACATATCTTTTACCACGTTGTCAAAGTCGAAAACATCCCGATCTTGCTTGTATTAGTCCTGCAACGGTAAGAATATATCCTTTGAATTCCAAACTAAAACAACTCAATCTCATCCAATTATCTAGATGATCGATATTCTGAATGATGTCTATTCATCAGAAATTGAAAATTTACATATAATCGATTGTCGTTATCCATATGAATACGACGGTGGACACATACAAACAGCAAAGAATCTTTATACACGTACGCAAGTTTTTAATGAATTCTTTCGAAAGCCAATTCAATTGAAAGACTCGTCTAAACGAAATATTTTCATTTTTCATTGTGAATTTTCATCGGAACGTGCACCATCACTTTTGAGATTCTTTCGATCGGAAGATCGAACAATCCACGAACAATCTTATCCACAATTGTATTATCCGGAAATTTATCTACTCGAAGGTGGTTACAAAGCTTTTTATGAATATTCCAAAGATTCGTGTATTCCGAATGAATATCGAACAATGATTGATAGTAATTTTCATGAACAATATCGACAATATCGTTCGGAAACGAAACAATACGATAAGTTTACAGGTACGAATGAGAGAACTGGAGGTGGACGACGGACACGTATATCAACATTTCGTTCTTGTCTATCTTTATCTTCTCAATCGAATCAATATCGTTCGACAAACATTCGATACGATCTTCGTTATACAGGCTCACCTTCACAATGTTAGACGAAGACGAAACGAAAAGCTACATATATTCTCATCCTCAAGAAAAATTGAATTATCAAATTTTTTGTTTTGCTTTTGTTCTCACTTTTATTCTACATCATATTGATGAATTGATATCAAACAAGATTTTTTTTCTCTCGGTCCTTCTTTCGGTTTCTCTCTCTTTCTTTGTGTATATTAAAATACTCGTTATGGAGTATTCGAATAATTTTGTCTGACTCGTATATGTGCGTGTGTGTTATGCTGAAATTGATTATTTTCTTTTGTTTTTTCTTGTTGTTCTCAACTTTCTTCAACTTATTTGCTCTCCCTCTCTTCGAATGGTAGTGAAGATTGCTAAGACTGTTTTTATGAATTGTTTTTTTTTATATATTAGACTAGAGAGAAGAAAAGTTCACGTTTTTTTGTTATTGTTGTTGTTTTCTTGCTTGTACACGAAAGAAGACGATGAAGAAGATAGAAAGAAAGAAAAAAAAGACGATAAACAAAGAAAATTGTTATACATATATATTTTTTTTGTCTCTTGTTATGTGCGTAATTTTATAGAAAATGACCAAAATAAACATAGAAATATACTTCAGAAAATGTTTCTCTCTCTCTATTTTGTTTCATTAATGAATATGATAATTACATTTCCAGAAGTGAAGTGAGAATAGATAGTAACCATTCGAACACGCTGGTATCTGTCATCACATGAAAATGTTAAGATTTCGATATGTATATATTTCTAAGATATTCCTCGAGTCGACTAACAAAAAAAAACAAACAGAGAATTATCTTATGTGAAAATGATTCGTTATTTTCTTATTCTAATTTTATTTTTCGATTTGAAACGATTTTGCACGAGGGCAAATTTCTATCCAAGCTATGCAATTATTTATGAGCCATTAAAAGCTCGTGAATGGTCCGATGATCGTTCGCTTTCCTATGTAACAACGGTTCGATTGTTCGATTTTGATCATCACATATTTCAATATCGTCGTTATCCTTGTCAATATTTTTATACCGATAAAATTCAAATCAATTATAATAATCAAACAATAAACGAATGTATTTATAATACAACAGCAAGTGATTATCAATATTCATTTCAACTTCAACTTGAAACACGTCAAATTGAATCGTATATTCTACGTAATATAGCTATACAATGTAAATATGTTAATTGTAGTTTATCATTACTAACAATGAAATATTTACGTATCGATTGGAATTTACAAGGTCGAAAAAATAATTTGAATTGTACGTTTGATGCAAACCAACGTTACGAAATATTCTATGGTCCACATACATTTTCTGAACGAATTGTACTTCGATGTAATAGTTTAACGAATTGTACACGATCGAAATCGAATATTGAAAGTTCATTTTTGACAAATACTCAATTACTCTATGGTTCATCGTATGAATTAGAAACACCGTATTGTTCGTTGGAGAAAAATCTCGGAACTATTATTGAAACGAATCTTCTTCAAACGAATCGTTTACTTGAACAATTGGTTAATATTTTACAACGTGGTTTCGGTCGACCAAATGTACGTGAACAAAAACAAATGAAAGAATATATTGAACAAAAATGGATACAAAATGAAACAAATTCAACAACCGAACCGACAGCTTTTCGTGGAGAAATTCAAGGAACATTTCAACGAACGAAATAACAAACAATTTTTCTATTTTTCTTTTCGTTTCGAATAAAAATAAAATCGTATTTTCAATGAATTGAAGTGACATCTACGACGAAGTTTACTGATTTGATCGAACATTAAGTTTCTACATTTAGAAATAAATAGTAGTAGTATATCTTATCGCATTCTTCATATGCACTGTTTAATTCATATGTAAATGGCTTCATTAATTAAAAATCAGATTATTAAACGTTTATCAAAGTCTGAAAATAAGAAAAAAAAACAAAGACTTATTTTGTTTATTTGAATAAAAAATAGATTCGTTAAAAATCTTTCATCAAATCAAATCAATCTCAGTACATTAAAAGGCGAAGGTGAATTATCTTCGATTGATCTCGATGAACAAGCGTTAGAAGAAGTCACTGAATTACCGACATGGTTAAAAATTCAGAAAGCAACATGTGGCCGAGCTTTTATTAAAGTAAATAAACAAATCACTACTTGTTGTTATTTTTCTTTTCAATGTTAAATCGTTAGATTCCATGGACAAGTCTACAGACTTTGCCGATTCAATTAGTATGATTTATAGTTTGAGAAAAAAAATAATAAAAAAGATTTGTGTTGTCTAGCAATTAGATGATGTTGAAGTTGAAATTGAAACATGCGAACAACTTCGAGATTTACAAAAAACGACGAATAATTCAACGAATACGAATGATCCGTAAGAAATAGTCGCTCTTGAGGATAGATTTGATGATGCTGCTCATTTTGCTTTCGATTAGTTTACTAGGAAAATATGGTTTTACTAATCGAGCTATCGATGGTATTTCATTGACAATAACGAATCTAACATTTTCAATCAAAGCACATGGATTCAAAGCTTCGATTTTTGTACGAAAAGAAAAATAAAACCACGAAAAATACTTGAAAATTTTCATTGTCTAATTTCTAGTTACCAAGTCTTGAAATTTATAGTACAACGCCATATGGACAACGAGTTGACTCGTTAAAACAAACTCGTTTGCGTAATGCAACAAAGGATCATATTCTTGTTTTTAAAGTATGACAACGGAAATTAACACAAGAATATTTCAATTACAAATATTTTCTTTTTTGTTTTACAGGAAATATCCTGGCAAACAGCACGTATTGAAGCTTCGTCATTGACTGATAGTGGAACAACAGGCGCAGCTATACGTCTGATTGCCAATGCATGTCGAATAAGAATTTCAATGAAAAAAAGTCTTCAAGGTAAAATCGAGATTCGAATTTGTTCGTTTATTTCTCATCTCGTTATTCTATAGATAGTACTATGATTACATCGCGTGTCATGGTACATTTTGACGATTTATTATCAGTGGTCAATGATGCACAATTGAAATCAGCTTTGAATACTTATAAAGAGATTATACAATTAATGAAACGTGCATCTGCTCAAAGAAAACAAATAGCAGGAGACAAACTAACTGTATGTATTCGAAAAGAGACAGAAAAAGGAGACCTACATTTTACTATTTCAATGTCATGACTAATCATGATTAAAAGACATGAAAGACTAAAAAGAGATGAATACGACATTTATAATTACATAGAAATATATCAAAGGATTTCCCGTGAAGACTTATTCAAACGAAATAAAAGCGTTTTTAATTGTTTTTCTTCTATTCTCAGGTGAAGAATAAATAATAAATGAGAATTTTCAATGAAAAAAAAAACCAGTAAATATGCACTAGAAAGACTATTGCTATTGCGTTTTATCGTTGTTTTCCTATGCATGAATTCATTAATGATTGAATAACGACAGTCAATAGTTTTTTCTAATCTAATTACATTTGATTTGACGTTAACATGTTGTTATTAAATAAAAAAATTTCTATTTAGAAATTAGAACAGCAACAACAACCATCAACATTTCAACCTAAGGCGCCAACAACAGGCACGAATGAGCCAACAAATTCTTTCGGTTCAATCACTTCTCAAACTCAATCGAGTGATCCTTTTGTACATTATGATGTTGTGGAAACGTCATTACATTTTAATGTCAAAAGATTTGATTTACATATCATCGCCGATTCCCAAGTTCTCAGTACGTAAAACTACTTCGAAATTGAATTAGACAAGGAAATACTAAATCTTTTTTGACAGAATCTCATCTACGATTAATTAGTAAGAGATATTCTTTGTCTCCACTGTTGTTTTGTTTGTTTATTTATTTATTTATTTTTTTTGTTTGTAAATGAAGAAGCTAAACGCATTTCTTTCTTTCTCAGGTGATCGTCTTGCAGAAAGTGGTGCACTACAGTTAACTCTTGCGAATCTATCTATTGATCATTATCCATATCATCAATATGGATCATCGAAAACACATTGGGTGAAATATAGTGAAATGTTAGCATCGAATCGAGATGAATGGGCAAGTCGATTACGAGAACAATGGAATGAACAATTGAATTCAGCAAAGAATAATGTACCAACAGATGAAATGTGTAAGTGAATTGAATTGAGGCATTGTTTTTTTTACTGTGTATGTTGTTGATTTCAAGCGGTGAAATTAGAAAAAGGTCTACGACAAAATAAAATTCGTTTATTCGAATCATGTACGGTGTTAAATATCGATGATTTAGTTTTCTATCCTGTTTCATTAAATAATAAATCGAGTAATAGTAGTAAATTCGAAAAACGTCGTCGACCATTAATTACATCCGATCGTACACAATATCAACTACCTGAATTTCTCGGTGTTATTAATGTTCAACATACAGAATATTATTATCCATTACCATATTCATTTCCTGGTAAATATCTAATTGAATTTAATCCGAAAAGGAAATCATTGAGATATATTTATTTCAGTACCTGATAATGATTTGTACATACAAATAATGCCTGTTGTCATGCGAGTTGATTTTGCTACATCAAGTTGGCTCGATGCTTTTGTTTCGACATTGTCAATGACAATAGTAAATATCCTATAGTTTATGTTTTGCCTTTTTTTCCTCGTCTCATGATTGTATAGGATAACTCAGGTGTTTTGAAAACTGATGGACCTACAATAGATCTTGAACATGTTGCAATTAAAGTTGAAGCTATATTGCCACGAGTAATTTGAATATTGTGTGAATTCGAAATAGTTTTATCTATTTGATATTTTTGAATTTAGATTGTTGTTAGTTCAGATATATTTTCTGGTGCTTATCAATTAGAAGAAGCTAAACATGAAAATAATCCAGTGCCTGAAACGTTAGAACGTAAAGAAGTTTCGAAAGAAGAAAAACTTGAAATACTCGAATTAAATATGTCGAAAATTTTGATAACCAATTGTCGAACTGAACCAACGAGTTGCCGAAAAAAACTTGAACAACATTTAGAATCTTTTAAAAACACCAATTTCTTTCATCAAACTCAATGGCCTTTATCCGATGATGCGACCAATTCATCACGAATTAGTCCTTTATTCGATAAACATCCATACGAAACCTATTTATACAGTAATCCATTAACAACAAAAATGGGTAGCACATTACCTGAACCGAAAACAGCCAATTCAGCATTGCATACATATTATACAATGACAACAGATTCATTAAAAAGAGTATGTTTTCTTTTTTTTTCTTTTTTGTTCGAATTACGTGTTTCTTTTTCGTTTTTTAGTCAGCAAAATATGATATTTGGCATTTTAATGTCGAAAGTGTTTATATTGATTTTACACCTGCATCACCATCGGAATCGGTTCGATTTGCTAAACAAAATATAACTGATAATCTATCGATCTCAGGTTGGGTTGTTCTGGACGAAAAGAAAAAAACTAACTCATCCGTATGTTCACCTTGGGCTAATATTCTTACAACTCTCAAAATGCCTGCGATGATCAAACTCTCGCAAAAACAATACACATTCCTAATGCACTTAGTTGACGAACTCGGTTTATTTCTCAATGTTCTACAACGAAATAAAACTCAAAGTCATTTGATTCGACAACAACTACAAAAAGAAAATTCTCTATCATCATTAAACTTGCCTTCCAATGAAACGAAAATAACTATTTGTTTACTTTGTCCAGTAACATTGACATTAGCTGTTATCGATGGTCTGGAAAATGCTGAAATCAATCTTGCTGAACAAACACCAGCATCTCTTCTACCTTCAGCTGAAACTGAACCTGCTATGCGTGATAAATCTGATTCGAATATTGTTGTCGACTTGATTGCCACAAATGCGCCTATTGTTGCTGGTACAGCGAAAATTGAACCGCCAGCATCACCATTTGTTAATATTACCGACGACGGAAATGTATCGAATAGTAATTTAAATAAAGGTTTCAATTTAATAACACAAAAGAAAACAAAAGTCGAAGAAACTATTCAACGTGGATTAGAAATCGCATCGAAAGGTTCACGTGGTTCATCTCAAGCATCATTGACAGCAATGAGTGATAATGGTGATGATTCATTATCTCAATGGGATCAATTGAGTGAAGAAGGCGAAGGTGATATCGATCCAGCATTATTAAACAGTGAATTTGAAAAACAACAACAGCAAGAAGCAGTACATCTTATACTTGATGATGATGCATCGAGTTTATCAGAGAATAATAATTCTAGTAAATCTGTTATTGATCCAACTGTTCTTAAGCCGGTATGATGTTTAATTGTGATAAATCGATTGAAATGAATGTATTGTTTGAATTTAGATAAATGGTGTTTTTGTTAAAGTCAATCAAATCAAAATTTGTATTACAGATGACGAGAGAAAAAGTAATGAGCCAATGTACATTGCTTGTAGTGTTAAAAATTTACGAATTGATGAATTTCAATCATTGAAATTTGACTCACTTAAACCTAGACTATTCGACAATGAACGTCCTGGTAAAATAAACGAGTTTTATTTTTGTTCGATTTATTGATCTTAATGAATATTTTCAGATGAATACAATGATGAGAATGTTTCTCCAATCAATGTTCGTCTTGATTTTCCGAAAGATGAAACGAATTCACTACCAACTGTAACAATTCAAGTTAAAAATCGGATTCTTTCAATTGCAAGTCATGCTATTGACGTTCTCGTACAAAATCTCGACGAAGTTCACACTCGTGAAGAAAAACGTCTAAGAAAAACTCATCCACTCAAATTCATTCCAATTGATATTCGTTTAAACGACATTCAAGTGTCCTTAGATGTAAAAATAATTTTCGTTTTATAAACCGAAAACGTTCGTCTCGTGTATTTGTTTAGCTTATTCATGAATATTCAACAACACACGCAATTGTTGAACGTAAACCACCGGTGAAAATCAATATTAATAATATGCATCTTCTCAGACAAATCAATGGCGAAGTTGTGATTGAAACCGATGAAACATTGAAGAAATCAATAAAACATGAGAACGAAATTGAAGAACAATTACAACAAGCCGAAATGACTCGACTCGAGAATGAACGACTTCGTTCAGAATTGAATACATATAAAAATGAAGTAACAATTTTACGCGGTGAACGTGATAGTTTAATGAATACAATCGCTAAACTTGATATTGAATTAACTCAAGCTGAACAAAAACGTCTTGCTCAGCAGCAAATACAATCGGCAAAAAAATAAAAATCAATTATTTATTTATTTTTTCTTTCTTATCGATATCAATACTCCGTTTTTTTTTGCCTTTTTCTGTGATACCTTGCCTTCTTTTTCGTTCCTTGCATTAACATTCTCGCTATTTGTGATGTTCCGAGTTATTATTTTAGCGAATACTTTTAATCGTGCAAACATATATAGATATAGATATATATATACATATTTTCTCCGTTTTAGATTACCAGTATTTCCCTTTGTTTTCAAAGTAAGAAAAAACAACATGGCAAACATGATTGATAATGATCGTTACATCGATGCTGAAGATTCAAGTTCGGATGATGAAGTTGAATACAATGAAGAAATGCAAGATGATAATGAAAACGATGAAGAACAAGAACAAACACTTGCATTACCATCGATCGCTGGTAGTGGCAAACGAAAGATCAAAAAATCCGAAATGAAACGAAATAAATTAGTGGAAATAAAACCTGGTCTCATTCGTCTATCGGGTTTACCTTATGGTTTTTTCGAACGTGAATTATTCGGTTATTTTTCTCAATTTGGTGTTGTTACACGTTTGAAATTAATCCGTTCGAAGAAGACAGGCGGCAGTCGTGGTTATGCTTATGTTGAATTCGAAGATGAAGATGTTGCACGTGTTGCTTCGGAAACAATGAATGGGTATTTAATGTTTCGTTCATTGATTAAATCTCGTGTTATGGATCGAAGTAAAATTGATACGGATAAATTATTCCAAAATTGGAAACGAATATTTACTGTTAAAACACCAACACAAAAACGAGCTCGTTACAATCGACCAAAATCCGCCGAGCAAATCGAAAAAACTGCAAAACGACGCTCGAAAAAATTAGCAAAACAACAAGAGAAATTAGCTGCTGCAGGAATTAAATATGATCTAACTGATTTTATTCCATTGAAAGCAGTTAAACAAACGAAACAAGAAAAATCTCCAGTTGAAGAAAAGAAAACTGAAAAAAAACCAACAGCAGCAAAAAAGATTAATGCAAAAGCAACAACAACAACAACAACAACACCATCTAAAAAGAAAAATGTGAAAAAATAAAATAAAATAACTGTTTTTTTGTTATTTGTTTGTTTTGAAAAAAATAAATAAAATATGTTTTGATCAAGCAGTAAAAAATTAAATGCGTAGGATATATCATGGATCTGTATTGGTATCAAATATCTAAATGTGAATCTGTACATCTGTCAGTTGGAAAGTCAAACGAAAGAAAAAACATGACATTCAAGTTCTTTGTACTAAAAAAACAATGTACGGCCACTAGTACCAACCGAAACCTATTTTATTCGTTGAGAATGAAACCTTCTGGATATGTTTTCTTTCACGCACATATAAAAGGTATTTACGACTGAATCTATTTTTATTACAAAAAAGTCAAAAATGATGGAGAAGGCATTACTTTTTATCTTAGCAAGTACATATTTAGTTTTTTCAATAGTCGCTATTGAATATCCGTATGGACCAAGTGTGAATTATTATCCTTCACGAACACCATCGATCGTTGAAGCACGTCAATTCGATGCAGATCATAAAAAAGTGGTACCATTCGATGCTCAAGCTATTGCAAATGCAGTAAATAGTTTTACTGATCAACAAATTGAAGAAGGTGTTGCCGTCTTTCTCGAGCCAGGAAATGTCAATGGTTCGGGTGCTGGTTCAACATCACCACCATGGTTACAAAATATCGGTAAAAAAGGTCGTTCACGTCGTATTCTTATTACGCCACTTGGCAAATGGGGCTCATGCACATTTAGCAACAATGTTAAAATTCAATCGGTTTATGGTGTTGCTTTTGGCGGTTTTAATTTTACAACCAATGATGGATCTGGACATCGACAAGGATTTCTTTGTCAAGATTGTACTGAATCGGCTGTTTTTAATATGGCACCATTGACATATGTTTGTGGACAATCAATTGATAACCTACCAACATGGGATATCGAATTTGTGAATATTGTCATTCCAACGAGTTATGTCAAACATGATGTTGACAATGATGCTGATACAGCAGATTTTCGAGTGACAAAAAATTCTCCAGCAACGAATGTTAGTTTCATTGGTTGTTATTTTGCACCATCATTTCGTGAGAAAGGTTCAAAAGCACATACGGATACACTTCAAATATCGGGATACAGCGATTATACAAATTTTACAGTGAAAAATTCTGTTTTCTTTGGAAGTACAAATTCAGCTGCACAAGTTGGCGCTACGAAAGGCTATCATTTTGTCAATTCATTGATCATTGGTAGTAATATGACGAATGTACGATATCCAATTCTTCCAGGTGCTGATGGATACGACATAGGATACGTTACTCCCAATGGTGTTAATGGCGCAGCAATTGATGCAAGTGCTATTAATTCTATATTAATCGGATCGATCGGTGCTACACGTTGGGCATTTCAAAGTAATTCAACTATTAGCTATACTCCACAATCATCACAAGAACCTGCGACTGGAGATAAATGGAGTGTCGATCCATCACTTTTACATATCAATGAAGCATGGATTGATGAACGTGTTGCAAATATCACTGATGATTATTTACAAAGTATTTTTAATAATATCAGCCAACCATTCGATCTCTAAGTATTAAAATAATTATTTGTTGTTTAGTAGACTTCTTCTTTCAATAATAATAAAATTTGTTGAATCAAGAAACATGAGAGAGAGAGAGAGAGAGAATGATATTCGAATTTTTTATCGCCATGTTATTTATGGGCCACACTGTACATCTTTGACAAAAAAAAAGTCATAATCATAATATAAAGACACGTACTACTGGGAATAATAGAAGATATTCTCAATTTAATAATATATCAAAATAAAGACAGATATTTAGAGCCAAAACAGAGAGAGAATGCACGAGAAAAAGAGAGATGATTTGAAAGAATAATACAAAGTTTTGTAGATCTTCAGGGACGGTCGACAAAAACAAACAAAATTGCGCAAATACAATTAAATATAGCTTGTGTTATACAAAGAAAAATATGTTTTGTTTTTGTTTTCAAAATTCATCTGGTCCATCGTCTAATTCATCACGATTATTCGATGATGTCGATGAAAATAGATTGTTAACACGATCATTATCATGTTCATTGGCTCGTAAAGAACAGAGCTGTTCGAAATGACTTTCTGATGTTGATGCCGACGTTCGTTTAGGTTTGTCATAATTATCGGCATGATTATTATTGTTGTTTGTTGCCATATGAGAATTACCATCCCGTTGTGGCCAAAATGTTTGCTCATCAAATACAGGCGGAAATTGACTTTCGAAAGAATCCTTCAATATCCAACAAATCATTGATGGCAATCATTCGAAATCAAATTATTCTTAGACATACTTGTTTTGTATCGTTATCATGTTGTTCATTTGCAATTCGTTCATGATTCATTAATTCATCATCGATATTGAATCGATCGACGTCATCCTACATATTTCAAAGTCAATATTTTTCATTTCAAACAAACAAAAAAACTAAATCACAACATACATCATCTTCATCGACATAAGGTACGCCACTACTACCAAATGATCTCATATGGAATGTTTGCCGTCGGTGACTAGCTTCGCTACTATCATTCGAATGTAGAACACTGCTGATTTGTGCCATGATATTCGCAGCAGCTGCACTAATATGAAAACTATTGAGATGATCTCGTTCATTATGATGCATCGATGACCATTTTGTTTCATCTTCATTTAAATGATCAATTGTTGTTTGCCAACGTAATGCAAAACTGTTCGTCTCGTCTTGTTCATTCGTTTGAATAAATATCGTATAATTATTGAATAAAATTGCATGTTCACGTAAACAACGAAGTATCTGAACAATATGACCGGAATTTGGCGATGAAAAACGTGTTTGAATTAACGATGATGATAGTGCATCATCGGATGCTGAACTTGTTTTATTCGATACTAAATTAAGTTCATATTGGTCGAGTAAACGTTCGATTAGATTGACTTGAGTTGAATTTAAAAGTGATTCAAAAAGTTTATATGAACAACGATTTGTAATTGTTAGAGTACTTAAATCTGCTGATTGACTTTGATTGTTAAGTGGTAGACGTGTCCAAATATCATTTGCTTGTTTAACAGCCAAAACATTGATAAAAAATAGATGACGAATTATATGATAGACTTGTGTATGAAGAAAATTATTATAGATATGATTAGAAAAAAGATCGATCAAAATATTTAATAAATGATTAGATTCCAAGATTTCATAGATAAAATCACCGGTGAAATCATTTGAAATTGTATGAATTAATTTTGAGAAAAATTTGATTAAATTTAAACGCATAATACCTTTGAAAGAAAAAAAAACAAAACAGTAAGATTTTCAAAACAAAGAAAACAAAAGAGGCAAACCTAATGGTTCGCTAATAAATTGGTATTTAATTGCTTGTGAATTGTCATGCGATGGCGATGATGGTATTAATGGTGGCGAAGGATTCGAAAGTAAACTGATTAGTGCCGGTAATCGATGTGGAATAACTTGGAGAAAAATTTTATAGATTGCAATGAACGGATCTTTAGCGTAATTAGAAATATTGGCTAGATGATCTGCATTGATTTCATTTGATTTCATTGTTGATTCGGGTTCATCGTCATCGTTGACTTGCATTCCTTGATTTTCATCGGAATTTGAGTGGGATAATGAAATATTTAATGGCGCAGGTAAATGTCGATGGAATAGATCGAGAAGATTATTAAGAAAATCACATCCATGAGCAACAAGTATTGTCTGTTGACAAAGTGCATCGAAGAATTTCTCTAAATTCGATTTCGATAGAATATGTTGAGCAAGTGTTAATGTCGTAAAATTCTTTTCGAGATCGTCATTTTCGTGATTACTATTTGATGAAAATGGATTCGATGAATTTGAATTTGAATTCGTATTCTCTTGAAGATCATTATCGAATGTATTATGTTGATCAAAAGCTAAACGTATCAATTCAGTTAATAGATTGACAATATTCATTTGAACATAGATCGATTTTGCTTCAATGAATGCATCGATAAGTCCATCGATTAGATTGATTTCTTCGTACCATTTAATAATTTCCGAACGTTGATCAGCTGAATCCGATATTAAACGATAGATAATATCGGCAATTGATGTTGAATAAAGATGTTTGAGAAGATCAGTTTTAAATGTTGAACATGATTTTAAAGAATTTAATAATTCATTCGGTTTTCGAATGATTAATGTTGTTAATATGCGAGAGAAATACGAAGTGAGTATTGGATTTAAATTCAGTTCGTCAGTTAATACAAATGAATAGAGATGAATGAAATTTTCTCGTTCAATTAATTTCTCTTGTATACGTTGAAAATCACCTGATAATAATTCACTAACAACATAAGCATTACGAAAATTATCATCAATCGGAGTTTTAATAATACATTCGATTAATTCAGTCATAATATTTGGTTGAATAAGATAATCAAGTAAACGTTTATTTTGTGTTAAACATTCTTGAATAAGATCGCTTTCATCGAGAAAATCTTGTAATTTAACTGTATCGACAGGTTGATCGAGTAGTTTGTCGACAGATGATGCTACAATATGACATTCCCAAAACATGATTGCTGTTTAGTTGCTATTTATATTCTTCTTTTCGAAGGAATTTGCGTTTTAGCTCATATCTAAAGATGAGATGATTTAATCGTATGGTTTATTGACATAAACTCAAGAGAGAGAGCGTACGAATAACGTCATAACGCCTACATTCTGAAAATGATGTGTGCAGAAACCGATTTGTTTCTTGTGAATTGAAGGATAAATACGAAAGAACGAAAGAGAGAGAGAGAGAAATAGTCCGTATATAATCAGTGCTTCATTTATACATTCGTAAAAAAAACGAATAAATATCAGTCGATAGTAATAATAATCAAACGATGTTTGCGACAAGTTTACTATTGATTTTTCTCGTCGTTGTTAGTCAAATAAATGGACGAGAAATTCAAAGACGAGTAAATTTTTTCGTTTTATTTTAAAAAAACTAGAATTATAAATCGAATCTATTTAGGAAGATAGTTTAACAGTTATGCGAGAAAGATGTGCTCAAAATCCATCGGCTAGTGAATGTACAAGTGTTAAACTACAAATGGAAGATCTACTTCGAAAATGTGCGGGTATGGCAACACCAGTATCTGCTTGTCAAGATGTTAAATCAAAATACTGTTATATATGGCCACGAGAACTCTATTGTGGAGCATCTGTTGTACAGGTTTGACGCGCATAATTAACTTGTTGAAATTCTTAAAAACTCTTCTTTATCTTATAGACAACAAGACAACCAATAATACCAATAACTGAAGCTAATTGGAATCAGGTAAATTCTGCGAGTTTGTTTTTTTTTGTCGCCTGGTTACTGTCTCATTGTCATGAAAAGATTCCATCGAATCCAAATGAACTAAAAGCTCGTGGTGATTACTGTGTAGTTCATCAATCGGAACAAAAATGTAAAGATCTGCTCACTGCTATTAAAATTCGATACGACGATTGTTCGAAACGTCCGACAACTGATTATAGCTGTCAAACATTTAAAATAACTCTTTGTTCAGCGTTTCCAAATTTTTCTCCATGTCTCAATAGCGGTGTTGCCGTTCGAGTATATTATTTGAAAAAAAAACTAAAACTACGTTCTGACAAAATTTTTTTTTCTTCTTTTCTATGTTTAGAAACGAACTACTCGACTTGAACGCTTACTTCGCATGCTACGAAAGGTAAAAGAATATGAGAATTGCAAACCGACACTAACATCAAACAATCAGAAAATAATAGAGTTACTGGAAAAGAAGAAAAAAACATAAATGTCACACATATTGGACGTCACTACTATCCATGGAATTTCATTCGCAATAGATTCTAGCGAAAGATATTTCAATTGACTTTTATTAATAAGACTAATCAAATAGAATTTTCGTCAGTTTTTAATTTATCAAAAGAGATTTTTCTTGAACTGATTTAGATATCTGTTTAGATATCGATTTATTTCACAATCGAAACGCAGATGTCACTAACCAACGATTTCTTATTATTTTTTCTTTTTTCTAGATCTCAACGTCGGCGGCGTCGGATTAACTTTTATAATAGATCCAAACCGTTAAGAAATCTTTTTCTTCACTTCTTCTCTTTTGTCTCTATTCTTTATACAAAAATAAACTCGTCTTATCTAATCAATCTAATATCAAGAATTTTTATTCAAGCAAAACTAGGAATACAACGTAATTCACTAGTACGCACAAAAAAAAACGAGAAAACAACCTGTATAGAATAATCTTCATTAACAATGATCTCAATACGATCGAATTTGTGCTAATGAAGAAAACAAGAAAAAAGAAAACACATCTAGTCTAGTCTAGTACAAAAAAACACGAAGAAAATTATAACCAACGATGTCCTATGAGCTTTTCATGTAAATAATCCTGGATCAAACTTTTGCTGCCATTTTCATAAATAGCTTCGATTTCCATTTTACGTTGATATTGTTCGAAAAACGCTACTTGTCGATGCCATTGTTCGTTAACATCGGTACGTTGAAGAAATTTTGTTATCATTCGACGTTCACGTTCGTCATGAATCGGTAATGTTTGAGAGATATTATTAAATGAAATCATTTCTTCGGGCCATAGACCTAACCATCGAATACGATGACGTTGATTTTCATTGAATGTTAATCGATAAGTACAAGCAATTAAAACACCGAATATATCACAATCAGTTAAAATATAAATAGGCGTATTCACATAGATTTGAGAGAGTTGAACAACAAATGAACGTGTTGCATGATCTGGTTGACCACGACCAGTTAGTAAACAGGCGCCAGCATATCGAGTTAAAAAACCATCGTTAAGTAAATGCTAGACAAAAAATAAAACGATTTTGTTTTGTTTTTTTTCTCTAGTTTAATATTACCTGAAAAACAGTGTCTTTTTCAACAATAAGTATAAATGTAATTGGATTTTCTTGTTCAATGATTTCGATATCATCATCGATAATCAATTGACCATTTAACGATTGATTACAATCGATTATCTCACCACTACGAAGATTTCGATATTGAACAGCACCTAGATCAAATCGATCGTTTGTTGCGAAGAAAAAGAAGAAGAAAGAATTTTCAAACCAGCACAAAATCCTTTTGCTGTCGCAACAAATCCTAATTGTCGTCGATCGACAGATAAATGTCGAGCAATTTGTTCGACAATATAATCACTGATACGTTGATGACGAAAAAGATTCACTTGAGAATAGAATAATTCTCTCATATTCATTCGAGTTTGCGTACGAACAAGTCGATGAATAGTTGCTAAAACATAAATATATCGAGTAAAATCTTGATGATTATCTATTTTCCAATCGTAGTTTTGATTATTAATGGTTAATGTCAAAGATGATATTGGATATTGATACATTTGTTCAATAATCGATGCACACATTTGTTCAATCGAATTTAAAATCTTCCAACGTATGTTATCAGACATGATCTTATTAAATGAGAACGATCGTTAACGGTCTTCCCATCCCGTTTTTGTTTGTTTCTTTTTCTCTCTATTTCGACAAACAACCGATGACATCTCGTAAGAAAAAATACTATTGGTAAACACGAAGTTATATGTATAATTGAAAATCATCGACGAGTTTAATCAATTTTCAATTATTTTTCAAAAGTTAATGATCATTTGCACGCATGTGCATGTGCGTGTGATTCGTTCATGGGTATTATCCGTTTTCTCTTTGTGTGATTTTATTCAGTAAAGTCATGTGAATAGCTTGTCAATGTTAGAAGAATCAGATTCAACAATCAATCGATTCACACGAAGACCATATTCATATCAATATCATGAACTACTTCGAAAACGTGAACAATTACCTGTTTGGCAATATCGAAATGTATTCATGGCTTCACTACGAAAAAATCAAGTTACTATTCTCGTTGGAGAAACAGGCTCAGGTAAAACAACACAAATTCCACAATGGTGTGTCGATTATACACTTTCATTGCCAATAATCAACGGGAAAACACGTCCTGGTATTGCATGTACACAACCACGCCGTGTTGCTGCAATGTCCGTTGCACAACGAGTAGCCAATGAAATGGACGTTTTGTTAGGATATGAAGTTGGCTTTTCAATTCGTTTTGAATGTTGTTCATCGGAGAAGACTATTTTAAAATACGTTACTGATGGCATGTTATTACGTGAAGCTATGTCAGATCCATTACTTCGAGCTTATACTTGTGTTATATTAGATGAAGCACATGAACGAACATTAGCAACAGATATTCTCATGGGTCTACTGAAAGATATTGGAAGACAACGTGAAGATTTGAAAATTATTAGTAAATGAGGATATTTTGAATTTTTGTTTTTATTGATGTAATGATTTAATGTTTAGTCATGTCGGCAACATTGGATGCAGATAAATTTCGAAATTATTTCGATAATGCACCATTAATAACAATTCCAGGTCGAGCTTATTCTGTCGAACTTTTTCATATAGTTCAACCCGAGAAGAACTATCTCGAAGCATCGATTCGTGCAACATTACAAATCCATATCAACGAACGAGAAGAAGGTGATATTCTTCTTTTTCTAACGGGCCAAGAAGAAATTGAAGATACTTGCAAACGTTTACAACAGGAAACTCAATGCCTAAAACCGAATGTTGGCGAACTGAAATGTATACCACTCTATTCAACATTATCGCCAATGTCACAACAACGTATCTTCGAAACATCGTCTTCATCAAACAAATCAACTCGAGGTATCAATCGAAAAGTGATTGTATCAACGAATATTGCTGAAACATCATTGACAATCGATGGTGTTGTCTTTGTTATCGATCCTGGTTTTTCGAAACAAAAAGTCTACAATCCACGTACACGTGTTGAATCTCTACTTGTTACACCGATATCGAAAGCTAGTGCACAACAACGTGCAGGCCGAGCTGGACGTACACGTTCTGGCAAATGCTTTCGTCTTTATACGAGTAATATAACAAAAAAAAATCATTTTTTTTTAAAATTTATTTCCAAAATTTTCATTAGAAGAAGCGTATGAGAACGATATGCAAGAAAATACATATCCCGAAATTCTTCGATCGAATTTAGCCAGTATTGTTTTGCAATTAAAAAAATTACGCATTGATGATCTCGTTCATTTCGATTTTATGGACCCACCTGCGCCCGAAACGCTGATGCGTGCTTTGGAATTATTGAACTATCTCAGTGCTATTGATGATGAAGGTGATTTAACTGAATTAGGTTCGATGATGGCTGAACTGCCACTTGATCCTCAATTAGCTAAAGTTTTAATTGCATCAAATGATTATTCATGTTCGAATGAAATTCTTTCCTTAACAGCTATGCTTTCTGTACCAGTTTGTTTTATTCGACCGAATGATGCACGTCGACAAGCCGATGAAGCTAAATTACGTTTTGCGCATGTCGATGGCGATCATTTAACGATGTTAAATATTTACAATGCATTCATACACAATTATCAAGATAGTCAATGGTGTTATGAAAATTTTCTTAATTTTCGTTCATTACAATCTGCACATAATGTTCGTTTACAACTTGAAAAAATTCTTGAACGGTAGATCAACAAAATAAGAACCGATGAATGAATGAATTTATTTATTTATTTGAATTTAGATTTGGTTTAATATCATCATCCGTTGATTTCAATTCGCCGGAATATTATAATAATATTCGGAAAGCCTTGGTTAGCGGCTATTTTATGCAAGTTGCACATTTAGAAAAAACCGGTATTTATTCAACAATAAAAGATGCTCAATTTGTACAAATTCATCCATCAACTGTGCTTGATCGTAAACCTCAATGGGTGCTGTACAATGAATTTGTTTTAACCACAAAGAATTATATTCGTACAGTGACAAGTATCGAACCCGAATGGTTATTAACAATTGCACCAGCGTATTTTGATTTGTCAACTTTGAATGAAAATATCGAAGCTAAACAAGAATTAATTAAAATATATCAACGAATTTTTCATATCTAATAAATGCTCAATTCAATTGTTTGTATTTTAGATGCCTTTTAAATCGAATTGGACTTTTGGATTAGATAATGAAATAACAGATTTCGATTTGACTAATCGTTGCAATTTAATATCAAATAACAATAATAATTTATTTTATCGAAAAACTTCATTGTCAGATACTAAAACAAGATTGTTTCAATGTGAACAACCAACATCACCAACAGATCGTGTTAATAAATTAGCAGATTGGTTTCAAAGTTGTACATTAGATGAAGACAAACCAAACGATAATCGTTCAATAAACAGTCTAACATCTCCAACAAATCCATTTTTGTTATCTTCATCATCATCATTACTTGCAACTACAAATCATCTCTCAACAAATGAATCTTCTCCACAAAAAATTCAATCGAAATCAAACGAACAATCATCGTCGTCGTCATCAAAAATCTTGTCCAGTATTTTTATTTTCTTTCTTGGCCTTGTGCTTGGCTATATTCTAACGCATACATTTCCTCCTCATGTACTCTATCAATGGATTCTCATTGTTCAACAAATTTCCATACAAATTAGTGAAAAATCTTTTCGTTTTCTCATTGAATATCTTCAAGTTTTTTTAAAACACTTTTCTTCATACAATCCAGTCATATAAATTCTCTCTCTTTTCTTTTGTTATTGTTTTACAGTGATATCCTGTTTGTTATTAAAATTTAAATTCTACATATAAATGATAAGTCAAATAAGAAAGATTAGAAAAAAAAACATATGTATATATTGATAAGACACATCTTAAATTAATCATTTTCAGAAATAATCAAACATATTATTATGAGTTCAATTGAACAACTTGAAACACTTCGAAATGCGGAATTATATGATGATTGTAAAACATTGGTAATTTTATTGGACGAAAAACGAAAATAACAACAACATCTTTGCATTTATTTATTATGTTTATCTCTAGGCTGAATTTATTTTGACACTTGATGAATGTGGAAAAAGTTATTTGAACAATGAACAACGTTTAATTGTTTATCGTTGTCTAGCTGATTCATCGTGGTTTTTACATGAATATCAGTTAGCTGAATCGTATTTGAAGAAATTATTACATTCATATAAACAATTAGGCAAAATTGAAACCAATTCAGTAGATATTCGAAATTTGAAAAAAAGAAAACAACAGAAATTCTTCATCCAGAAAAAAAAACTATTTAGACTGAACCAGATTGGATAATCGAAAGTAAATATCGACAACATTTATGTTTAATTAAATTAAATCGTCTGAAAGACGCATTAACTATCGTACGTTATCGATGAATAGATAAAAAAATTTCGAATCGAAAATTGATTGTTTTCTAGCTCGAATCAATTCCATTTCATCAACGTACAGCAAAAATCCATTTCGCCTTAGGCCAATGTTATCAGAAAGTCGGTGGTTCAACACAAGAATCAACGAGTGCCTATCGAGAATGTTTAAAACAGAATCCAAATACTCTGTCGGCTTACACAGCTCTACTTGCACTTGGAGTTAAACTCAATGATCTTCTTCCTACGCAACCATCAGCTGCATCAATTCATCATGAAAATCAAGCTCAACAACCTTTACCATTGAATACATCACCATTAGTCAAACAGTCATGGTTTCATTTGTTACTTCAAGCGGATTCTTGTACAACAAATCGAAAATTTGCCGAAGCTATACGTTTCTATGAACAAATCGACGCACAATATTTACCACAATCGACATTTGTTCTTTCTCAACTTGGTTATAATCAATATTTAAATGGAAATTATGCACAAGCATTACATAGTTTTCAACGAGCACAACAAATCGATCCTTTACTGCTGAAACATATGGATATTTTAGCATTTCTTGCATTTACAGAATGCAAAGATAATACTTTAGACAAGTAGATAGATAGATAGATAGCTTTTTGTAAATGAAAATCGAATTGAATTTTCAATTAGATTAGTCAATCATTTAATGTCACTCGGTGATAATCATCCAGAAACATGGATTGCTATTGGATATTATTGTTTGAAAAAAAATCATAAACCATCTCGAACTGTTTATCTTGCTCAAAAAGCATACGCTCTTGATGGCACGAAAATTCAAGCTCTTCTACTCAAAGGTCTTGCTCTTGCTAAACTCAAACGTTACTCGGACTCATTGGTTCATTATAAAGAAGCTGTACGTTTAGCACCGTTCTATTTCGAAGGATACAAAGGTGTTGTCGACGGTTTTCTAGCTACGAATCGATTGAATGAAGCTAGTAAGTGAATTTTAAAAGAAATATCGATTGTATTCATTGAATTCAGATATATTTATTACAAATGCTGCTCGTACACATTTAAAAGGCAATGTTCGAGCATTTACTCTTTGTGGACAAGTTCTTGCCAAAGAAATCTCTTCATTAGACAAGGCAAGAATGTATTTAGAAGAAGCCTTAAAATTAAATCCAAAATTTACTGATGCTGTCATTGCACTTGTTGATGTTTACGGACAATTAAAACAGCAGAGTAAAAGTGTTGATTTGTAAGTCAATTAAAAACAAAAAGAAATCATTTTCATCATGAATTATTTTCTTAAGATTGAAAGAACATATTCAAGTCAATAATGATCCACGTGTACGACAATTATTAATCGAAAATCTAGTTAAATCTGGTAGTAACGAAGAATTTCTTCAGCAAGTTGCTCGAAATTATCCGTAAGTAAATCGTTCTTTGTTTTGTATTATTAATTTGTTTTGTATATCTAGAGCCTGTCATTCCGAACGTGAAATGAATGATGATTCGAGTTTAGACGGTGCAAGATTCGATCCAGGAACAATGGGTGATCTAGATCCTATGGTAAATAACTTTACTTTTATTATCTCACATTGTTTTCTAATCTAATCGTACGTATCTTATTTCAGTGTGATGACGTCGTAGGAGAACACTTCAGTGATGAAGATCTTTAATCAATCGTTTTTTTTCTCTTCCTTTCTATTGAAGTCTATGTATATTGGATATTTACAAGCAAAATAAAACAAACATAACGAGATAAATTCGAAAAAAAAGACGATTTTCTTTTATTCAAATTATCTAATTTTGATTCGAGTGACAGTAACAAAAGAAAATAAAAATGATTAGACAAATAGTTATGTTTATTATCTTATTTTCTTTTCATCCTTTCTTTATTTAAGATGTTTACCTATATGATAATAAAACACCCTTAGTGTGCTCTCTCCCTTTACCTTTTCACTGTGATTCAACAGCACATGAAAATCTAATATGACAGAAAATACTAATGATCAACTTCAACAACTTTCGAAACCGTATGCTGTTCAACTAACCGATGTTACCGTTCATTTGGGTAGGAGAGATGTTTTAAAATCAATAAATCTTTCGATTGAACAAGGTGGCATGTAAGAAAATCTTTCACATAGATAAATTCAATTATTTCATTTTATTCGATGAATTTAGTTTTGCTTTACTTGGTCCAAGTGGATGTGGAAAAACGAGTCTAATTCGAACGATAGTTGGTCGTTTACATCCAGTTGCTAATCATGATGGGAAATGTGGAAATATTTCAGTTCTTGGTAAACATCCTCATGCATTCGGACGATTAGTTGGATTTATGCCACAAGAAATAGCTTTACATTCAACGAATACAATGGACGAAGAGATATTTTTCTATGGACGTTTAGCAAATATGTCAAGTGAAAACATCGAACAACGTTGTCAATTTTTAATTAATCTACTTGAATTAACGAATAGACAGAAGAAAATTCATAAATTAAGTGGTGGACAACAACGACGAGTTTCGTTTGCTATCGCTCTTTTACATCAACCAAAATTACTTATTTTAGGTTCGTTAAATTCATGATTTCTCTTCGTCTATTTAATCGAAATCGAATTTAGATGAACCAACAGTCGGTGTAGATCCATTACTTAGACAAAGGTAATCGAGCAATTGTAAATCAAAACGAAATTTTCTGTTTCTTTTTTACAGAATTTGGGAACATTTAATTGAAATCACAACTCATAGTAATACAACTGCTATACTAACAACACATTACATAGAAGAAGCTCGACAAGCTAATATAGTAACAACAAAATATACCTTATCGTTCTCATAATACATTCCATGATTTTGTTAGATATCTTTTATGAGACATGGACAATTGTTAGAAACTGGTCGACCTCAAGAATTATTATTGAAACATGAACAACAGGTTAAACAGTTTATATGAATAAGATTCAATTCATAGACAAAGAAAAACGATCTTATTCTAGAGTTTAGAAGGAGTTTTTCTTCATTTATGTGAAGGACATCATCGATTAGAATTGCAACATCGAGAAGAAGAAAAAATTCATCACAATAAATCTCTAACTATTGCCAATAAAGTATTCTATTTTCTTAGTCAATCATCAAATTCAAATTCCTTTTCTTTTAATCAGATCTGTCAAGCAGGTCGATCAATGATCTCTTCATGTCGTTGTAAGTTTTTTTTTCTAAATACAACTCTATTCATTGAATTTACATCTTCATTAACTAGTCAACAAACCATGCGGCAAAGTCTTTCGTTCTTGTACACGTCCTTCGTTAGGTCGTTCGTTTTACGCACTTCTAATCAAAGATATTCTTAAATTTCAACGAAATCCCTTGTATGTTTAAACGGAAATTTCTCTTTTCGAATATATTTCATTGATTTTCAGTATGCTTTTTATTCATCTTCTTGTTCCAATTTTACAAATCGCATTGTTTTGTCTATGTGTCGGACGGCAACTAACTCACGTACCGACTGGTTTTGTTTCTCGAGAAACTGTACGATCAACTGGATTCAGTGGAATTATCTTAGATAAAATTGATAGAAATATTATTCATTTAGTAATTAATAAACGAAAAGAAAAATTGATTCGAGTTTATTGATGTATAGATTGAATTCAAGTCAGTTAGACAAGCTCAACAACAGTTTCGTTTAGGTCATATTTTTGGAATTATTGATATTGGAACGAATTTTACTCGAGAACTTGTGAACAAATTAGATACTTGGTATGGAAAAGAAACTCTACTGATTGTTTGTTTGTATAGAAATTGATTTGTTGGAATATTTAGTTCGTTTTCTGATGTGAGTAAATTCAATGATTCTCAATTAACTTTATATTTTGATGAAACAAGTAGACACAAAAAATTTAAAAAAAAAACGTTTGAAATAGAAATTAATTGAATTTCATTCGATTAAAATATAGATCGACAAATGGTCTACGCAATAGTCGAAGAAATTGCACGAATCTTTCGACATATTGATACTGATTTCAATCTCGGACTTTTTTCATCGACGTCAACAAATCAAACTTTATTCCAAGTAATTATTTCGTTTCCTCTCATAAATTCAAATGAAATGACAAAGATTTTCAATTCAGATTGGACATTTATCGGGTGATTTCGACAAAGTCAAATTTAATTTTACACATTTTATGATACCTGGCATAATGCTTTCGTAAGATGATAGCCGAATTTGATTGAGAGTGACACGATTATTTTTAGAGTAATATTTTTTCTAAATGTTGCGTTGACTGCACTTTCACTTGTGATTGAACAAACTGATGGAACACAGGAACGTGTATGGATTACAGGTATTTTTAATTATTGATAAATTGTCTTTCATCATACAAAACTAATTTTCTATGCAGGAGTTCAATCAAATGAAATTATTTTAAGTCAATTATTAATTCATTCGGTGATTCTTCTTGTTCAAATAGTAATCGTTTTGTTTACTTCATTATATATTTTTGCGGTTAGAAAATACATATTCTATTGACAAAAACGATTTCTAGGTTTTATATTTTATTTAGATTCCGTTAAAAGGTAGTTTATTATGCGCAACACTACTTTGCATAATACAAGGTTTTTGCGGTATGACTTTTGGTAAGAAAAAGTTTCTGAATTTGATTATTTCGATGTTAAATATGTCTTTCCTACTCAAGGTTTGGTTATATCAACAGTATTTACAACTGAAATCAATGCTCATCAAGTCACAATGGCAACATTCTATCCGGTTCTACTTCTCAGTGGTACGAATTCATCTTTCGAAAAACGAAAATTTTCACTAGATATTTTTTGTTACTGCTAGGCATCGTATGGCCATTGGAAGGTCAACCACTGTGGATGCGATCGGTAACAACATGGTTACCAATGACGAAAGCTATTGATGCCATGCGTGGTATTTTACTTAAAGGTAATTCGATAGAGAAAATAGAGTTCATATTGAATAAGATGTTTTTTTTTATTTTAAAAATGAAGGCTGGAGTTTCGAACATGAAGTCACAAAACAAGCGTTTGCCGTGACTTTTACTTGGACTACGATTTTTCTCATTTTTACACTTTTCATATTTAATTGTAGACGTCTATGAAAATGAATAGTATTTGTTTTTATATGAGAAAAATAAATAAATTATGTTTTTGTATTGATATTTTCTAATGAGACATCAGTTGTCCAATCGTATGTTCCTGAATCTCGTTCTTTAACAGCTATTTTCCATCCGATATTTTCCGATCGACGTTTAAACGCAATACCTTCAGGTGAATGTCGAGCAATACCATCGAAGAGTGTTGCAAACATTTGAGTTGTTCTCAAGCCCATATTTTCTAATGTTTGATTAATCATTAATTTATGCATGACAAGTTGATTAATCGGTACAGTTGCCATTCGTTGAGCTAATTTATCTACTTCATCATCTAATTGTTCTTGTGAAACAGATTTTAAAACTAGACCAAGTTTTTCAGCTTCAATTCCGGTTATTTTATCACCGGTTAATAACATTCGTTTCGCTTTTTCAACACCCAATCTAGAAAAGCCTCCAATCTCTTCAATTCAAGGCACATACGTATTTTGATTTACCTGTAGATCCACATAGCTGTTGTTGGACAACCCCAAACTCGTGCTGGCATATAGCCAATATGTGCCTGATTAGCCATGATAATCATATCACAACATAAAGCAATATCACTACCGCCAGCTAAAGCATCACCATTGACTTTACAAATTGTTGGTTTAGGCGAACGAAAAAGTGACATAAAAAATGCCGTATTTTTTGCCATATGTGTATAATCTTTCATTGGATCCCAAGGCATATCTTGTACAGCATGTTGATTTTTATGTTGTGCATAAAACGATAGATCATATCCTGTACAAAATGCTTTACCAGCACCAGTTAATATGATTACATGAACCGACGGATCATTATTGGCTTCGTCGACACAATCGACTAATTCTTTTGGCATAACATCATTGATCGAATTTAATACTTCAGGTCGATTGAGAGTTATATAAGCTAATCGTTTATGAGTTTCGTATTTAATTGTTGAATAAGATCGTTTGTAAATTAAAAAGTTCGAAGCAATCAATCTTAGATTTGTTTTATTCAAAAATAGAGACATTATCGAACGTCAGTATAAATCTAGAAAAGTTAAAGTTTGTTTTACTTTTCTGACGCATACTATATGATATGTTATAAACCAATGATTCGTCGACAAAAAAAAGAAGATAAAAGCTATTCGATGTCTTTTTGAAAGAAAACAAATTTATTATTGTATATATATATAAACAAAATTAACAAATTTCAAAATTTTCTATTGTCTCTAATTGATCTTTTTCGATTTTCTCGAATTCTTTATCATCGAATGTTTCTGTTGTTAGATTATCCGTTGTTTTTATTGATGCATGACATAGAATTGAATCTGAATAGTTAAATACTGCCGGTCGTAATATTGATGATGATGATGATAGATTTAATTTCGTACAAACATCACTACAAACATGTGTTCGAAAAAATTGATGCATGCCTTTAACGCCAAGATTCGTACGTGTTTCACGAAAACGTAATAGATCATCACAATGCAAAGCCGGATCCGTTAATAAATAAGCTCGATCGATTTTGACACCTTGTAAATCGACGACCATCAAACGGCCGCATGTGACTTGATATGTCCAATGTGAGAATGCTTGTAATAAAGTTGAATATTCATTTAATGATACTCCACCGTTATTATTATTCCATTTACGCCATTCTTGATGCATACGTCGTTCGACTTGATAGATTTTCGATGGATTTGTTATTTGTTGTACAATATCTGCATCAGCATAGACAATAGGCGTGAAATTTCTGAAGAGACGTTGCTGTTCGAAATTAAATTGTTCGGCAAGAAATTGAGCAATAGCTTGCATTTCGAGATGTTCACGATAGATAAGAAATGTATCGGTTTTGGAATCAATTGAAACAAGTTCTTTATAGACAGCATCGACAAATGCTAAATCATCATTCGAAAATTGACCATAGAAAGCAAAACGAAGTGAGCCTTTAGTGAACGGATTAGCAGCTATTTTCATTCGACCTTTGGTTTCATTGGTTGTTAATGGATAAAATATTTCTTCGAATGTTTCAGGTGGAACTATTTCCGTTACAGTAACATCATACATTTCGATTGAATTCCAATCGGGTTCTCTAGTTGATATCGAATAGGATTTCATTAGTCTATTAGCATGATGATAACTAGATAAAGTGGATGCAATATGACTTTGAATGATAGCACTCGTTTTTTCTATGACACGTTCGATTAAACATGCAGGATCATCAACTTGAATTTCAGATATTGAACCATAAATAAATGAAAATTCATCGAACATTTTCTTTGTTGTTTCATTCAATTGTATTTTACAATATGTAATACCCAATCGTTTAATACTTATTATTAATTTAGTAAGATCTCGATTTTTTGGATCGCCTTTCAAATAATTATCATTATCTCGTCCTTGAAAATCATGATAATCTTGTCCGTGACATGGAGCATCACAAATATGTATTAATATACGATTCGAACTTGTCCACGAAAGTTGACTAACTACTTCTAATCCACCTAGATAAGAACGAAAACAAAAGAAAAGGTCACAATTGATAAACAATCTTGTTTGAAAAGAACATTTCGAGAACATACTGAAGACATCTTCACATGTATCATCACCGCCTACAGCATGAATATCTTTCAGAAAATCTTGAAAGACATTTTCATTGTCAGTAAAATCGAGCTTCTCAAGACTTTCATGTACATCTCGATATCCAATAAAAGCTAGATGTGGTTTCGTCGCAAATAACTGAACGATTGCTTGTGTTAAATGACGTATTTGAGTTTTGGTTGCATCCAAATATTTTCTCATACTACCAGTGCAATCCATAAGAAAACATACATCAGCAGTCGATTGTGCTTTCGATATTTTCAATAATTCATCAACTTCGAATTTTCGTTGATTTACTTCTTGTTCATGTTGTTCCATAAGATTTTTCTTTACAATATCGAATCCATCTGCAGTATGGACTAATGATGACCAAGTTTTAATACGTATGAGAGCTGCTTTCGTTGAAGTCAATGTATGTCGTAGTGTTAGATTGTTTGGATTTTGACGTAGAGCAGCGATTTGCCCTTTAATATCGAATGATAAACGTTCAAATTCAGCATCTAATGCGTCGATGTCGATATCAGCTATAGAATACATCGATTGTTCGGCATCGAAATTCATTGTTGGAGCCGAATGTCGATATGTTCGTTTAGTAAGACGAATAGAATCAACTGCATCTTCTACAGTTGTACTATTCGCTCGGAATGAACGTTTCGAAGATTTATTAGGAGAATCAGATTGGTCCATTTATAAATCAACTCAAATTCTAAAATATTCTGAATAGAACTACTTGATAATGTGTAAATCAGGATAAAAAATAGGTACAAAAAATTGAATGGGAGCGTAGTATTCTTCTGATACTACTCTTACGTTTTTTACTAACATAATCAAGCATACAAAGTTTGTAGTAGGTGTGTATCTCATTTACACACCTTCTCTCTTTTGTTGATATCAATCATTAGGAGAGAAAATACTTCTAGATAAGCATAAATATACATCTTGAAAACTAATTACGATGAAAGATTTCTAAGAGTTTCAAAGCTAACTACTCATATTTAAATTCAAATAATCACTTATTTAAAAGAATATTGAGTATAGTAAAAGATTCCAAATTCATTCCTACGTATGATATTTCCTCTGGTTCGATCTCAGCTACATTGGTGACGACAACAACAACAAAAAAAAATTTTAAACATGTGAGAAACAAAGATGTGATAAGATAAATTAGTAATGTTCGGAACGTATGATTCTCAGGTTGTGTAAGATCTTTGTTTTCTTCTTTAACTGATAATGGAAAAAAAATGATTGTAAACTTCATTTTTCTAGTCACGTACACACAGGTAAATTTTATCATTAACATGTGACACAAACATAGATTTGATTTTTAGAGTTTATCTAGCATTCTTGTCGTTTTTATTCAATTCCGTCTTTGAAAAACAAA
>ERZ778027.1712-NODE-1712-length-33739-cov-12.272147_pt1 | contig 33739 bp, 43 predicted proteins | sample MGYA00375757_ERZ778027 | MGnify/ENA primary metagenome ERZ778027 (study PRJEB29350, sample SAMN05389817) | bioreactor metagenome | isolation source: Ammonium sulfate bioreactor | place: South Africa: University of Cape Town | collected 2014-02-18 ...
TTAAAGACAATTATAAAAGTATTATTCAAGTGATAAGCTATTTGAAAACTGAAGAAACAACGACATTTATTCGAAGTGAATGTCTATGGAATTCGAAAACTGACGATGTACTTTCGATTGAAATCGAAAATGATTCATGGAAATTTTTCTTAACTATTCACGGTTTTCTTACTTGAATGTTAATTAAAATATTATGTATTGAATCGAATATTTGCTCGTCAGCATCGTATTCGGTCATTTTCCAACAAATTAAATAAATAGTTCGTCGGGTAAAAAAATATTGATAGATCGGATGAAGTTCTTGCTAAAAACAAAACAAAATCTCACCTACAGTTTGACAACATCGAGTCAATTTCGTTTACCTGTCCACCAAAATCCCAAGTACGAAATGTAATAGGACCGAGCGGTGTTCGAGGTGTTTTTTCGTAGATCCATTCGGAAATATTGAGTATAGGAAAATTTCGATTTGATGTTGATTTTCGACGATTTCCTTGTCCTTGATTACTATTTGCACTTTCACGTTTAAATGCTTGTAAAAGTGAAGTCTTGCCCGTTTGTTCATTACCTAAAACCATCAATCTCGTCCGATTATAGATTTTCGTGCTAAATAACAAAAAAAAAAGAAAGAATCTCATTTATTTCTGTATTTCAATTAGTTTGAATGTTCTCACTCATCACATAAACTTTTAATATAAGCAATGATGTCGACTGTTCGATAATTATTTACAATATACGACGATATCGGCTCTTTGGTTATATCGATCATTCCTTTTCCAACCATGATTCTGCTTAATTTTTCTCTCTATCTAAAAGAATAAACAGCCACTGTTTTATTGCACAAAAAAAAGAACAAAACAAAGCAAAACAGAAAATCTATTTTCCACTCATACGACCACAGCCATGAAGATCAAGATTCCATAGTTTTTGCATTGAACCAATTGACAACGGAATCTAGATGATCAAGTGAATATTATTTTGTTTATTTGGAAATGAAAATTACCTCTTTTAAATGAAGATTATCGCGAAGGATTAATGTGCCTAGATTATCTAACAATGAAATACTTGACGGAATTGATTCGAGTTCATTTTGACTTAAATTTAATCGTGTTATCGCAGGAAAAAGTAAAGCCGAACGTAGGGATGTGAGATCAATGTCGATTGGCGATTTAAATATTGACAAGAGAATTAACTCATGAATGATATTATCACTTAAATTAAGATCAGTGAGAAATTCGAGTTTTGTATGTCGTCGATGAGAACAACATTGATCCAATTGATCGGATTTATTTGGTGAATTGATGCCGAATGTTAAATTTGCTGATGCCAGAACTTTATGACGAGATACGGATCGACTTCGACGTCGTTTCGTTGCATCATTTGATGAATTGGTTTCTTTTAATTCTGGTCGATAGCAAATATTCTCCGGTGTTATTATGTCATGTTGTCGATTTCTTCGATGGAGTTTTTCCTTTCGTGGTGTTAAACGAGTTGATTCAGCTAGGATACTCGTTTGCAAACGATTGTAGGAGAGATCAAGTGTTTTCAAACGTGACGGATAGGAACTAATATTCGATGGATCACTTAGAAGATTATGTGAAAGATTTAATGAAGTTAAATAAGGAGCTAAACAGCAGAGCATCGGGGGAAGAATTTCGAAACGATTGTACGAAAGATTTAGATTGTTAAGACGACTGAATGTAGATGTTGTTGATGATGATGAAGATGATGATTTTGTATTTGGTGCAGGAGGTTGATCATCATCAGGATTTTGTGCAATGTGATTTTGCCAGAGACAAAGTCGTTGAACTGGAATGGATGCCGAGGGTGATGGATCTGTTGTTTCATAGGTAACTTTGAGTTTCGAACGTCGTTCTAATTCGTCATCATCATCGGGTGATGGTGGCATTTCATCAGTTGATATCTGAGCAAATGTTGTTGAACGTGGTGGAGCAGAAAGTGGAGCTGATAGAACAGATAGATTCGCTGTTGTCACTGACGATGATATCGTCGGTGTGTGAGTTTCATTAAGATGTAATCGATTTGGTGGTGTGAGCGTTAATTGAGGACGAAATTCACTAGCTGTACGAGTTTGATTTGCAGTATGACGAGATGTCATATGACGACCTTGTTTTTCCGGTTGTCTAGCTGAGGCAATTGTCGGTGCCGGAAGTTCTTTAAGAGAATTATTGGCCACATTTAAGTCAGTTAACATCGGTGTCGACCACATTTCAACAGGAAGTTGTTGAAGTTGATTGTGAGCTAAATTAATTAGAAGAAAGCGTTTGATTGAAATTCGAAAAGTAAATCTCACCTGCGTAGGCTCGTTGCAATGAACGAAGTTGAAACAAAGCAGCCGGTAGAGAAGTCAATGCATTATGTGACACATCGAATTCGATTAATTGATGACATAACCAAATCTGATTGTCAGTTGGCAGTTCACTCAATTGATTATTCGAAATATTCAATATTCTCAATGAATACATTTGAAGAATGAATGTCGGTAGAATTTCAATTGCATTGTCCGATAGATCGATACGTGTTATACAATGAAATAGTAGATGACGATTCGATGGTGTTAAATCAGTCGGTTTAGTAAATGTATCTTTATTGACAAAGATCGATGCTTGAATAAACCAAAGTGGATCGAGAGTTTTCAATGGACCGTAATGATGCCATTGAATGCCGACAGGTGTTGTCGGAACACATGATGATGGTGTTAACGTTTGAGTTTGTGTTGGAAGTGGTCGAGTAGTAAAACGATTTCGAATTTGTTCGAAGCCTGTTGTCAACAGTTGATATCGTTTACTTGGTCGACGTTTTAATATCGGTTCAATTGAATAATTCGATTCGGATATTGTATTATTATTATCATCTTTTTTCTCTTCATTTGTATTCGTCCAAATTTTAGTTAGATCAATTTTCGACCAAAATCCATCGTCGAATGTAAAGAATACATTCGAAAAGAATTGTCGTCGATTTAATTTAAATTCTTTATCTTGTAATGCACGATATTTAAGTAAATGTCCGATTAAAAACGGATGCCGACAAGAATTCAATGCTAAGAATTCTTTATCGGTTGCAAGAGAATTTAATAGATATTCAATTAATTGAACATTGCCAAATCGACATGCACAAGATAAAGCTGTCGAACGTGTAACAAAACATTGTTGATCATGTGTTGAGATATCTTCGAATGGAAGATTAACATTAGCACCATGAGAAACTAATAGATGAATTAGTTTCATGTTTTGCTGTTCGACAGCTTCGTGTAGAGCTGTTCGACCTGTATTCGAAGAAACATCGAGATTTATTGGAGAAAATGTCGAAGCTGAGTTTGATTGTGTTGAATAGAATTCAGACAGAGTTGAAACAGTGTAATTATATGTTGAACGACGTTTTAATTGTTCAATTTCCTGATTAGTTAATGTTGGTAAACGGAATGAAAGAAAATATTCAACAACATCAATATGACCACCTTGTACGGCGACATATAAACTCGTTTGTTCGTTTAAATCTTGTGCTGAAAGAATAGACAAATTTTATATTTTAATAAAAAAAACGGTCCGAATGTAATCAATTTTACCATTGAGATTAAACGGAAAGACATATGAACGTTGTAAACGATCAACATATAGATTACATATTGAAAACGGATAGTTGGGATATGTCAGAAGAAGTTTAATAATCGAAAGATGACCTTGTGAACATGCAGCTGCAAACGGAAGAATCTGTTCTAATGTTGCCACGCCGATTAAATGTGGAAAATGCTTCGAAAAGAAAATAAAAATTGATTTAATATTCTCTTTCTCTCTCTCTCTTTTTCTCTTTCATACAGTCAAAAGCATTTCGACGATTTCTGTATATCCAAGTCGACAGGCAATATACAATGGCGAATAGGATGTTTGTCGATGTGGTTTAGCAATAGCTCCATGTTTAAGTAATAATTTAACTAACTCGATATTGCCCGTTCGACAAGCTCGATACAAAAAGTTCAATGTATCACTTCCATTCGGACTCGAATTGAGTACGGCTTTAGCTTGAGCACCTAGATGATCTAAACATTCTTCAGCTTTGGCGACATCACCATCGAAACAAGCATCGAGTAATTCTAACAAGTGAATTTAATTCGAAATTTTATTTTCATGATGATCGAGGAAATTACTTTTTTCAATATCTTCTCGAACTTGTTGTCGAAGTTCCATTTCATTTTGAATCATTTCAACTGAATCAACTTTTCGATTGATTTGTGCTAATAGTAATGGCGTGTAATTATGTTTATCTCGAATAGTTAAATCAGCTTTATGACATAATAATAATGCGAGAATCTTCTCATTTCCAACTTCGGCAATGATATGTAAAGGTGTCTAAAAAATTTTTATTAAAATAAACGACCAAATCGAGAAAAACAAAAATGAAAATGTCGATCGCGCAGAAGAATGATTTCGAAAATTTCTCGCAAATGTCTTCGTTGAATTTTGTTTCAATTTCTCGAGAGTCTTTCGAATTGTTCTCAACAACGGATATTTGCCTTCGTTACAAAATCGTCCACGAAAATCATCTAAATCCAATGACCAAATCATCGCACCAGCTAAACGTTCTTGTGCAATAAACAAACATTTCTTTTCAATCGATTCTCGATTATCAAAACCAATCCACTGATCATCTTTCCAAGCAAATGGCACTTCTTGTTCGTAATCATAGCTCATATTCCATTGAGATTTTGTCATTAGCTCACAAATTTCGTAGTAAGCAAGAAATCCTTTACTACCGGTATAGTTTCCAGGTAGACCGGGACCTCGAGCAGGTGAATACGGTTTTATATCACGATGAAATGGTTCAGTGAGACGAAATGTTCGACCGTACATTCCAAGACCGAGAACGAGTTTCGATGGTGGACAACCATGACTAGTCCATGTGTCGACCGATGCTTGTTGATTGAGAAAACGTTGATGATCGATTTCATCCGAACGAACAGAAAGAGGACTATTGAATCCAATGAAATTATTCCAACTACCGTGATAATCATACGACATGAGATTGATATAGTCGAGATAACGAGAAATTTCTTTAACGTCATAACCGATTTCAATTTTCGGTCGATAGGCTGCAACGGCAGCAGTGAGCAGAAGTCGAGAACGATTCGTTGACTTCGCTTCTTTATTAAATTCTGATCGATAGTGACGAATCGTTTGAGTGAATATTTGACGATCGTTATCGTTCATCGGATATTCCCAATCGAGATCTAAACCATCAAATTGATATTTTCGTAAATATCGTATCGTATTACGAATAAAATCTTGACGTATTCGATTCGTTTTGAATACATATCGAAATTGAGATGTATTTACTGATGCTCCACCCAAGGACAGCAACGTTTTCAATTGTCGATTTTGTACTTTCAATCGATTGAATTGTCTGTACATTCCATTCGATGAAATCTCATCGATTTCGAATGGATCAGGACTTCGTTTTGTAGTATTAATATTTGCAAATGCATAGTAGAGATGTGTACAAAGTTTAGGATCGATATTCGATGGATTGAAATAGCCAAAGCCTTGCCGATGTTGTGACCAATTTGTGTAGTAACAACCGATGATAAACGATTGTCCAGTGAGAAACACAAGAGTAAAAATGACGATGATAAGAAGGAAAAATAGTGAGTTCATCTCTTTCGCGATCGAACAATCGTTTGAATAGAAAATGTCGAGAGAGAAATATTTTCATTCGAAGGACAATATGAAGAAACGTGCTTTCAACGAAATATTATCCAAGGAGATTGATCTATTTGTTTTATTCTTATGAATGAATCGACTATGTGACTTACTTTGTAATCATATTTATCTCCGCTTTGAACATTCAAATCAGCACCATGATCAATAAGAATCATGATAAATTCCAAGGATGAATCGAGCATTTTCGTGTCATTTGTTAGTGTTGCTTGTGCAGCTGATATACAAGCTGTATGCAATGGTGTACAACCGAATCGATCTGTTGCATCGATATTATTGATTTCATCGCCAGATAGAAGATCCTAGATTTTTATTTAAACGAAAATAAAAAGTAAACAACTGCGAATTACTTTTAAAAGATCAGCATTTAGATAGAGTGCAGCTTGATGAAGAAGTTTGCCAGGATAATTATCATCATCATCATCTGTATTCATTGCAATGTTTGAAAATCGAATTTAGTCGGCAGAAAATTCTTGAGACTGTTGAAGGAACATACGATGAGGATGATGATGACTTGAGTCTGTTTGTCATTTTTTTTATTTGCATTTTTTTAGCCAATCAAAAACATGCAGTGACCTCTAACATATAGAGCAGTACTGTGCATGCCTGCATCTATTACGATTATGTAAACGAACGAAGACATGCAAATAGAAACATTTTAAGTGCATCGAATCGAGAATTGACAAGTCATAATAGTTATGTTATGCTAATGAATAAGAACTTCTACTATACGATTCAATCAATTGTTCATTAAAAACAAACGATGAAGAATAAAAGAATACAATTATTGATTGTTTCGATCAGACAATAGTCTCGACGCCCTTTTACTACATCTCGAGTATATCGAAAAACAAAATCATTAAATGTCTATGCATCGACATTATTATTTCGTTCTTCTATGATTCATCCACCTGTTCGGTCTATGTATATGATACTATCATATTTTTGTACTGATAATAAAAAGAAAACAGCGTGTGGAATTGCCCAGCTGTTTCGTAATCGTTTTTTTTTCTTTTTTCCTCTCTCTCTCTCGCTCGCTCGCTGTCTCTCTATCTCGATTTCTTCCAGCATCTACGATTTGACTCATTTGTTGAATAGAAAATATAAAATACATCGCCTTTATTCTTACTCATTTAACAAAAGAAAAACGCGAAGAAAGAGAATAATATATGGGCAAAGTTCTAGGCAAGATTATGAAAAAATTGTCTGATGACGGTCCGAAGCGTATTCTAATGCTCGGATTGGATAATGCGGGGAAAACAACGATTCTCTATCGAATGAAAAACACGTGCGATTATAACACTGTACCAACGGTTGGTAAGACGAAATGCATGACTACGTGCTTCATTTGTTTTTATATTTTATTGTTGTTTTTGCAAAGGTTTTAATGTCGAAACGATTTCTCCTTGTCGTGGCATAACTCTCACTGTTTGGGATGTTGGTGGTCAAGATAAATTACGAGCATTGTGGCATCATTACCTTGACAACATCGATGGATTTGTTTTTGTTATTGATTCAACTGATCATCAACGTCTCGGAATAGCTAAAGCCGAACTAATTAGCATCTATCAGTATGATTCAATGAAGAACGTACCACTTGTTGTTATTGTCAACAAACAAGACAGTCCCGATGCATTATCAGCCGATGTTATTGCAGAGAAATTAGATTTAAAAAGATTGACAAGTAGCTTGCACTACATAACGCCGTGCTGTGCGTTAAGTGGCGACGGTTTAACAGATGCATTTTCGATGTTAGCAAAATTAATACGAAAACAAACGAAAAAGAATCGATTAGTAGTGATGTGAAAGAGAAATTGTTCTTTCGTCTCTTTTTTTTAACTTGTTTTCATGTCAGATGAACATGGTGAAATTGATTGATTTCCACTCGATTTTGTTTTGTTTTTCTATTTTTTTATCGATGAATAAACGATATTTGTAAATGCTCTCCGTAGTTCCTCATAGCGTCTTACTCATTGAATGCTATGAGTCATCATGATTAAGACATTTATGTTTACAATCGTGTATTTTAAATGGTGTTTAAAAACATTTACCAATTGATAATTAAAGGTTACTACTAAAAAAAACAAGTTTAACTATTTTTCCGGTTTAAAAAATAAAATTTCTGTTTTTTTTTATTAGAAAATAAAAGCAGCAAAAACGGAAACATATAAATAAAGTTCACAATTGTTTCAATCGATTTAATTTGTCCACATCAGGACATTTCAAAAGATAATACGAAAGTATTTCATCGAGTTGAGTTCGATATTCATCATCGATCATCCGTAGAATCAAATCGATCTGCGAATCCGTACTCAACTCAAGCCAAATCTTAAGGCAATATTGAATATATGAAAATGACTGAGAAGACAATTGATATTCTTCTTCAGCTTGTATCATTATTCGTGTGACATAAATTAAAGTTTCGATAAATTGTGTATTTATCGGTTCAATCGATTGTAAATGCAGAATCGATGAACATTTGTCTTTGATTTCATTCGTTTGAAAATCTCTCTCTAAACGAATATCTTCTAGTTCATCATAGGTAAGAACAAGTTCATCTTTCGAGTGTATTCGTAGACGTCGTTTTGTTCGAGGTACTTGTTCACGTCGAGAGCCGTAATATTCTGCCAAGACAATTTGATTATTCGGTTGATATTTAATATATTCTCTCAATGTGGACTCGTACGAACGATAATCATGAGACATTTTATAAGCTGATGCTTTATAATACAAAGCAAGATGATTACTTGGGTCGGATTTTAGAATATGCTCACAATCGTTCATCGCTTTTTGTGGCTAAAGAAGAACAAAATTAATTGTGCTTTTTTTTATATAGTTTTCCTACTTCGAAAACTTTCAAATAGCACGCTGCTCGTTCTACATAAATTTCATCGTTATCTTCTGTTTGAATTTCTACAGCATAGTTATAGAATTGAATTGCCAAAACAAAACAACCATCTGAATATAATTTATCAGCATGAGTTACAAACCATTGAAACGTATCCTCATCGGAATAGTTCGTTTTCAATTTCAAATAAGTTAGAAATGGTTCGGAATTCGACGATGATAATTTCTCTTTCCATGATTCACCTTCGAGTGAATTCAGTTCCTTTGTTAATCTGAAATATGAAAAGCAAACAAGTACGTCTCCCCGATGGATTTCAAAAACAAAATCTACCTTTCACAAGCTGTTTTCGCTTCGTAGTATTTAAAAAACGATGGTGATATGCGTGAATAATCCAAATAACTCAGGATTAATCTATCAAAAGAAAAAAAAACTTTTGTTCGACGAAAATCAATTCTTTCGAATCACATACAGTTTCTCATCTTCAAACGCTCTTGCTCGAAAAAACAGTGCATTATCATCTTTCCGGTTGTATTCTAAAGCTTCGGAAGTGTATTCAATTGCATGAAAATAATCTTGAGATTTCCAATAGCATTGACCACAAACGTTCAATGTTTCGCCGATGTATTCGGCATGATAATGATAATCGAGTTGATTATTTTGTAGCATTTTTTTCGAAACATCGATTGCGTTTTGATAGTCATTGAATCGTACGAATCGGTCCATATCACGTTGAATTTTATCGAGTATATATGGTTGAGGTGATTTCGACCATGGTCGACTCGAATGTGGCTTGACGAGATCTCGAAGCCACGTTTGAATAAGAAAACCGAAATTTGAATTCGCTATTGAATCGAATTCGTTCGTATTCGATGATGGATACTTTTGATGAGTATGATGATCGTAAAGATCATTTTCATCGTCGGATATCGTTAGTAAATGTGTTTTAACCGTTTGTTTATTGAAATCGAAGATTACTTCTTTATCGATCGGTTTCGATGAATCAATATCATCGATATTCGTTGGTGATACGTGAATACTACGTGATACGTGACCACTGTCAGCTTCACCGCCAAGTGGCATTTCATCGTCATCTTCATCGTTTGATGAGATTTGAGCACAATTGAAATTATGTTGATCATACGGTGGTGGTGATTCGCGATTGTCATTCGAAAATGTGTCGGTATCCATTGTCTAGATTATGAATTCGAAATTAGTTCGATTTTCGTTTCTATTTTACATACAGTTGACGGTTGAATATCTATTTCAAGTTCATTGTTATCAGTAGATCTTTCGTGACTTATCAATGTATTCATTAAATCCTAAAAAACAGTTTCGTTTTGTTTCGAACTGAGAATATAAAAATAAATATTCTACTTGTGCTTCGTTATTCTCGGAATCTAATGAAAGAACAGTGCTTAGATCTTTTTTTGTTCGGTTATAATCTTGTTTCGAAAAGTAACATCGAGCTCGAAGTAGTAATACTAAAATCAGAAAGGTTTAGATTTAATTTCAATTTCGGTAGACATTTACCATCGATATTATTTGAATCTGATGATAAAATTGCTGTACAATCTGCGATAGCTTCATCGAATTTCGATAAAGCACAATCTAGATTAAACGAAGAAGAAGAAAAAACGTTCGGAATAGAAAATCTATTTGTCTAACATGCTATTGCTCGGTTCATATAAACCATTGGATTCTTTTGATTTTTTAGACTTTTTGTATAGAGAATAACAGCTTGTTGGTAGTTTTTGTCTGTAAGAAATTGATCAGCATTCAATCGATATTGTTCGGCAAGTTGAGAATGATCATTCACATCTGTATCACTGTCGAATTCACCATGAACTTCATCTTCAAATCTATTTATTAGATTAAAAAAGAAAGAGAACAATCTTTGGCTATTCGTTTTTTTCTCATACTGTTGCCATTCATCAGCAGATTTCAGTGAAGTTTGATTATTTATCACAGTTCTATTTCGAATTAATCGACTATTTGGATGAAATTTTTCTAACTGATTGAGTGTCAATTGTTCTAAACTTTTATATGAACCTTCTGATTCGTTTCTGCAAGGAAAAAAATTAATCAATCAATAAATATTCGTATGTCAGTCTGAAATTACGTTAATTGTTGATAGATTTGTTCCAATTCATTTCCATCTGTACATTGTTCAATATATTTCACATTTAAATGACTCAAAGGCACTTGATATTTAGTCGTAAAAACAACTGAGTCATTCATCTAGAACAAGAAAATAGCGACGGTTCTTTTTTCTTCTCTTTTTCGTGGAAGGTGAAGAAAGAAATACATATCTTAATAATATATCTTATATCTATCATCAAAAGAATGCCAAAGATAAGACTATGTACGTACAACATATATAAAGACGAGTATTTGCAAAGTACAAGACAAACAAAATGGCATTGAATTCAGTGCATTTTGCATTCGTTTTTGTTTTGTCCTTAACAACATGTTTAGCACAATTACAACATCCGTTTAAACAATGTTCACGTATGATTGTTTTATTCGAACTGATTTTGAAAAGTTGATTACGGTTTTTAGGACGAAGTGCTGGACAAGTTCTTAAGGCATCTGTCAATGCACCATGCGGAAAAGAATATTGTACATTTTACAAGGGTCTTGATGCTCGTTTAGAATTTACATTTAGAACTCGTAAGAAAATAATTTGAAAAAACACAAAAAAAATAAGTTTGTCTTTTTTTCTAGGGAAACCAGCACATAAAGTTCGCGCAAAAGTCATGGCAACAATTGGTTCAGTTGATCATGATTTCGTTCTACCGAATCACGATGTTTGTAAACAACTCAATTGTCCAATAAAACCTAATGTACCCTATTCATATCACAACAGTATGTTCGTTAGTCCCACTTATCCATCGGTATGTATTAAAATTACGATTTATTTTTATCGTTTTAAATAAAATTCAGTTTCAAAAATATTTTATTTTCATTTCGATTTTTTTTCTTCTTCTGTCTCAATAGGTTAAAGTCAATCAAATGCGATACTATTTAATCGATGGTAAAGGACGTGAGCTTGCTTGTGTCTCATTACCCGTGATGATTACTGAGAAAGACTCGAAACAATAAACTCGAAGCAGCAATCGAAACATCCATTACAACATGCTAACAAACAAATAAAAAAAAACACATTTTTGCTTCTCTTCTTTCTTTCTTTCTCTCGTCATCTCGAACTTTTTCTTCTTCGATTTGTTTCTTTTTGTCAACAGTTTTCTTGTTTCAACAAAATTCAATAAACGAAAAGAAAAAAAAATATTTAGCAGAAGTCAAATCGATGCCTTTCTATAAAGAACATATCTTTGCTCATGATGCAAATCAATCAACAAGTAAGATTAGATAGAATTAATTCGAATTTCTTTATCGATTACTAATTACTCAGATTCAACAACGGAATATCAAACACGTTACATGTCTCCGAGACGCGAAGATTACATTCCGCCTGTTGTTCTACCTAAGATCGGTTCGGCTCGACCATTGACACGCAGTCGATCATTTCTCTCATTTGATGTCGATCCAAATTCGATGGGAAGTTCATCGGAATATCGTCTTCGATTTCCTAATCATCATCCTAAACGACCGTTTGTCTTTCATGCTCAACCAAGTCAAGTCTTTGATTATACACCTGCGTCTACGACCAATCCTCGACTATCTACTCGTTCTCCAACATTCTTAAAAGATACTGAATATCAAGAACGTTTTCCTAATTATTCAACTTATGTTTCAAAGAAAGATCTCGTTCCACCGCATATTTCAGCTCAACCTAATGTACCATCTTATACTCAAGCGAAAAAGGAACTTATGACACGTAGTCAATATTTTCACGAACTTATTAATGAACATGAAAAATTCTACGGAGGTAAACGAATCATTGGCGATAGTGAACAACATTCGTCATTTCAATGGCCTCAACAGTATCAACCGAAAATTCCACCGAAGTCCTATACAACTATGAATATGTACGAGCCAATGCCACCGATTTATCGAGAAGTATTCAATAGTTCGAATTAAACGAAGAAGAAAAACAATTTGAAGAAGTTTTTTTATCGTCTATTTTCTTTAATTGAATAAACATTTTTCTTTTATGCAAATCCTTTTTTTTCATGCTAAACACGTTCGGCTACGTAAATACCCAATCGACAGCCGGCTTTGATCACTGATGTTAGACCACGATAAAACGGCGCCTAAAATATCGATTCATTGATATTTAATCGAAAAAATGCCCTTTAAATCTCTACTTGTTCGGCATTATTCGCTAGGCCAGTGTCGTGATGATTGGTTTCATCATCACGAAATTTTTTTATAGTCTAAAATAAACTCTCATTATTGTTATTATTGTTTTCGTTTTCGTTTTTTTTAAACAAAAATGTATTCTACTTCAATTAAATCTTTATCTTTTGTTTGATCAGCATGTTCCATTAAATCACGTAATTGACTAACCAATTGCAAGTAGAGAGAAGAAACAAAATAGAAAATTCTTTTTTTACTAAAGCATACTTGACATTTTCTTTTTACTTATTATAATGTTCGCTAATAACAGCTTCAACAGCAACTGTACATGCCATTGCTGCTTCTTTACCGAGTAATGCCGTTCCAGCACCTGTCAAATATTTAATAAAAAAAAATAGCATATTCTTCTCTCAAATTCGAATTCTACCTAGAGCATAACCAGCAACATTCCAAAGAGGTAACAATGCCGATGGTCGAACTTTATATTTCGGAATTAATTCATTGAATTTCGCTAGATGCGCCTTTTCTTCGTCCCACATATGCTAATCATACACGAAAAATGAACTTTTCTTTTTCAAATCGATGTGTTCTACTTGAATAGTCGGTCCAACATCAGTTCGTCCGAGGACAGCCATCTGTCCAGCATAGATTCTATCAGCAGCTAATTCACCTGAATGATCGACACGAATAACTCGATCGATTAATTCACGAGTTTTCTGTTCAGGTTTAACACCGAATGATGTCAATGACGAGAGCAAACGTTGAGATTGAGAACGAGGAACAACTCGTAATAATATACGAGACATATCTAGAAAATTGCGTGTAAAATTATAGAAATTATATAATCGTAAAAATGAAAGCAAAGGTAAGGGCATTTAAAAAAAATAGCACGCAGATTTATTGATCAGTATCAGCAGTCGGTTTTTTGGTCCAAGCTAATAGAGGAAATGGTGGCTCTTTGTCGAGATCTTTGATTTCACCGTAGGAGCAATTCGCTATATGCTGACTTAATGAAGTCGATTTATCTAAGGTTTTGATTTGCCATTTTCGTATAAGTGAAGTCGTATTCGTGAATAACCAATGCTAAGAAGAAACGTCGAGATAATTTCTTTGATGATGTTTTTTTTTATTACTTTTCTTTGATCAATCCAAGTGATATCTCCATGTGAGAGAGGTTGTCGCTGATATTCTGTAATGACTATTCCTCGATGTGGAAGAATATTTCGACATAACAAACGTAAACGCTAGAAAATCAACAAACTACAAAGAAACACATACAAAATCAATTTCTCACATGACAAACGAGTGAAACATTTCGCAACGATAAACTATCCAATTGCAGAAGAATTTTTTCGAGGATTTCCGATGGAAGATCTAATAAAGGACATTGCTGATTGAATTGTTCAGAACTTATTGGATACCATTGAAAAGCAATTGCATCATTGAGTTCATCAAAACGGATTTGCACGGATTGACCATTCGATTGACATGGTTCGACACGTTCTGATTGAAATGTACAACCATATTGCCATTTCGGACATGATTGTATAAATGATGTGTTCAAAATGCAATCCACATGAAAATGAATGAGATAATGTGCTTCAATTTCATCTCGACGACATAATGCTAAACAAGCAAATCGAGGCGATGGATTGATAGTTGTCAATGTTCGAGAATAATCTTCTGATGAAAAGAATTTCAAACGATAGAGATACGAATATGGCATTTGTATGTCGTTTATGATTGGCAATGGTTCGTTCTCTATTGATTGACTAGATATTGGCTGAGGTGTAGGTGTTGAGAGCGTTGAAGATGTGATTAAAGTTGTCGACATTTGCACAAGAGATGGAGTTATGATAGTTTGATTGGTTGTTGGATATAGATGTTCTGTTGCTTGTCTATCTTCGTCGGAGAGTTGAGCAAGACGCTGATCTTCTTCGTCTTCTAATTGTCTAAGATGTATTCGACAGGCACTACAATAAACTCCATCACCTCGACTCAACATGCATTCAGGCATGGTTATGTACGGATATTTATCACTTCGAATCAGTTTGTCATTGGATTGCTTTTGTTGATTCGATTCATGAGATGATATTCGTCGTGTTTCATTGAATTTATTCATATGTTCGCACCAGATTTGATCGCGTTGCGCAATTTTCTTCAAGAAATTTTCTTGTTTTAATTCTTGAAAATTTTGTACAAAAAAATCATGATGATAGTCAAATGTACAGACTACAATCGATGCTGGACAAATACGTAAATGTCGTGTTAATTCAGCTCGACGAATTTTACTCGGACAACCATAATTTACATTTAAACATGAAATGACACTATTTGGACAAATATTCTCATGATCAGTTCGTTTACATTCATGCATACGAGCTGAACAACCATTCGAACAGTAAATTAATGGACATGCCGATGTTTCAAGACAATTGACTAGAAAACAATCCGAACAGTGATCATGTATCATTTGAAAAATAAACGAGTTGCTAGAAAGATAATATATAATCGTGAAGACGAAGTAGTAGAAGTCGTAGGAAGTGAGATATACGATTGGCTTAGTCATTGATCAATCGAAGAATATTTGTGTCACTAGTTGCTCTTTCTCTTGTGAGTTGATTTACAAAATAAATTGCGAAGATTTATTTATTTCTATTTGATTAATTCAAATTTCTATTGAATTCATTTCGATAAATCTTGATCTTTATTTCTATTGGGAAACAAACTCACCATTGATAAACACACCGCAAAAACGAGTCGTGTCATTGAGTTTCTAAGTCGATTTCATGTTACATTCATCAGTTCGATATCTAGTCAATTCAATTCGTTATTTGACTATTCGTAAACGAATTAATTTCGATGAGAAAATCTTCGAACATTTATCAACTCGTCGTTTTAACAAACAAAAAGATTCGATTAAAATCGAACTTGAAAAACTCTTTCGAACGTCATCGATTTCATCCTATCTCGAAACATTGAATTCGAAAGATCGATTTCCTCATTCGATTTCATTCGAACAATTAAACAATATTCTTTTCTATGCCTATCAACATCAACTTAAACTCAATCGATTAACAACACGTCTAATTGAATGTGTCTCACCGAAACCTTCGTCGATTTCAACGAATTTCTATCTCGATTTCGTTCAACTTCTTGTTCTTCATCAACAGAAATATTACGATTCAAAAACGAAATTACCAAATCAAATTCTCGTTGATTTTCTTCAACATTTAGAATTCAATTTAACATTCGAACAAATACAAACATGTTCACTCAACGATCTCAGTCTACTCGCATCGGCAATGTATCGTTTGCAAATGCCAATAAAAAACATTCAATTACTCGAACAGCTCGGTAACTATCTGATCGAAGATGAACATAAGAAAACCTTATCGGCTGTGGATAAACAAAATTTGATTAAAATTTTAACTTTATCTAATTATGAAAAAATTGAAATTGCTCAGGCATTAGTCAATCGATTCAATCAATCGTTTATTCCTCAAACAACACCGTTGAATTATGAAATCGTTCGAATGACAATGAGAATTGCTTTGTATTTTCAAACATTTCGATTCTATTCCGAGAAATTCTTTGACAATTGTGTTAAACTGATTCAAGTCGAATCAAATGCAGATCAACAAACTTATCGAGGCAAAGATATTATTCAAATCATGAATGTATTGATCGTGATGGGTTATGCGAAGAAAATCAGTTCGAAATATCTGAATTTAGTAGAATTCTATACTCGAGCAAATCAAATCGATAGTAAATCGGAACGATTAGTCGATATTCTTGCACCGTTAGCTATGATCGATTGTTTTCCCGAAGATTTATTGAAGAGACTTTTTACGAAAGATAATCTCTCGATTAATTTCGAATCACGAATCAAAGAAAAATTGTTTTTCATATCTCAATCGTATCAAGTTTGGAATCCTTCTCGAACTTTAGTCGATCAGGTTCAACGAAAATTTAAATCGTGAAAAATAGTTTATTTGTTTGATTTTAGTAGAATTTCCTACAAACATTACCACGACATGTTTACGGTTCATGGGCGATTGAAAAACGTAAACGAAAGAATTTCTCAAGTCTAGTCAAACAATTAGAAGAATCTATACCGAATGTGAAAACAGCATTTATTCTAAAACATTTCAAAAGTCCTAGTATAATTATTCGACATGCAGAAAGTACCGGTGATTTTGCATTAGAAGTTCTTGCAGAAGATGAATTGTGTGCCAACGATTCATTAAGACCATTTGGTTTAGTCTATTCGAAGTTACGTCAATTGAAAAAATTGAAATACATTCCAGTGATCGTAAGAAAACTTGTTTTTGAATTCAATCAAAATTTATTCAATAATTAGATCTATCCAAACGATACTCTCAACGAAAAAGATGTATTTTCTTGGCTTGTACATCGAGCAGAAGCAACAGATTTATTATTAAAATAAAAACTTATCAATAAACTGACCAACAAAATAGTTTCTTCTTCTTGAAGTTTTAGATGAGCATAGATAAATGGCGTCAAAAAGTGAACTACTGAAAAATATCGAAACACAACAGAATAAAATCACTCGACTCGAGCAACGTCTTGCTGGTAGATTTTTACTTTTGTTTGTTTTTTTCTCATTTGAAAACTGATTTGTTTTTTTTTCTGAAATAAAAATACAGATGTTGTTGTCGCTTATAAAAATTTAAAAAAAGAAAAAGAAGCACTCGAATCAACAGTTCGTGTTCTCTCATCATCGGCAACTGAATCTCCTGCTACGACAGATACTGAAGGAAATGCAACTCCAAGAGATGTATTGGAAAATTTGGGATTTATTGTTGTTGTTATTTCGATTGTTTTTTTTTGTTTTTAGGAAAATGAAACCCATACAGAAAATGAACAGACAATTGTTCAAACTCTTCAGCAAAGTCTCGCGGTTATCACCGAGCAAAAAAATCGAATGGAACAAATGTTTCAATCAGATAAACGCAAAATCAAAGTCTTAATAAGAAACAATCTTGTTTCAAATTTTCATTCATTCGGCTTTTTTTCCAGGCAGAAAATGATGAATTAAAAGCTTCATTAGACGAAGCTAAAGCAGAAAATATTGTTCTCAAAGAAAAATATGACAATGAAATTAAAGAAGTAATTATTTTCTTTTTGCACGAATAAATAATAATAACAATGATTTTCAGTTGAAAAAAACTCTTCGTCAATGTCAACGTGATCAAGAACGAGGAACAGCAGATCACGGTGTGATGGTTCGAGAATTGCAGACACTTTTAACTACTGAAAGAAACAAATCAGAAACATTCGAACAACAAGTAAATCGGATTTCATTCAAATTCGAATGACTATTTGCCGATTTATAGTTCGATGAACATCGTGCAAAGATTGTCACTCTAGAAAGTCAATTAGATACATTGAAAAAACAGTATAATCAATTGAATACTCAATATCAATCGAAAGTTCACGAAACTAAAGAAAAAGATTTGTATGAAAAGAAGAATTTGTCTTGTTTTTTTTTTGTTCTATTGAAAGTTTTCTCATTAAAATAGAATTGATTCTGAAGAATACAAACGTTGTCAAGAGAAAATAATTGAATTGAACAGACTTTTACAAGAAAATGAGGTTCATTTGTTTTTTTTCTTCACGAAAACCATCGAAATTACTTTGAATTTTCAGACTAAACATTCCGAACAATTACGAAATGAAATAAAACGCAATGAACAATTAGAAAAACAATTTACTGAAATACGTCATCTTCATGATCAACAAATGACAACCAATGAAACACGTCATTCAGAACTCTCCGAACAGATCGGAATCATTGAAAAACAGCGGTAGATTTTTCTTAACACGAGTAAACATTTTTTTTTCATTACTCGATATTTTCAGCGGACAAGATCAAATGACAATTCAAAGACTCAAAGATCGTATTACTCAATTAGATATCGAGAATTCTCTGTTAACCAAAGCATCATCGATTGAAACCGATGAAAATGATGAATCCGATTTCGATACATTATTAAAACGTATTTCGAAATTAAAAGTTCTTATTCGTGTTGCTAACGATCGATTTGGTCAATCGATGACGATCGAAGGTAGTTCATTTGAAATTTAAAAGCAAAAAAAAAACTACGAATTTATTCGCAAACTAGATATATTGAATATTGATCGAGAAATCTCTTCCGAATCGACGCATACATCGTCGGAGAACAATAAACTTTTGCATCATAAATGTCATGAAGAAATCGAACGATTGAAAAGCGAATTAGATAATTACAAAACCAAAACAGTCGCTGCATTTAAAGCGAAAACAATGAAAGATACAACAGCATCGAAAGAAATCGATGATCTTCGTAGTCAAATCGATCAATTAAGAGAAAAACTGTCAGCTAATCAATTGTTATTCAATACGGAAAGTCAACGACATGCTCAAGTTGTTGAAAAACTCGAATCCTGTCTGACAAATATTCGTGAGCAACATCGACAAGAAATCGAACAGGTCTTTTCAAGAAAACGTACCGAACTCAACGAACTCGAATGTGAACTTGAAAAACAACGTGAACGTACTCTACGTTTACTCAATGAAAAAGATCGAGAAATCGAAACATTAAAAACTCAATCTCAATCAATTCCAACACCCGTGCCCGCAATCGATCGTCAATCATCGACAACTATCGTTCAAGAATTCTTTCCTCATATGTCAACATCAACAATCGGTGGTCCAACAACCATCGAAAATAATCTTCTCTATTTTATTCAAGAACAACAATTACGTGAACAGAAAATCTCGCTGCTCAACGATGAATGTCGTGAATTAAAGTCAACGATTCGAGATTTACAACGTAAACATTCAATTGAAATTCATCAATTACAAACAACTATCGAACAGTTAAACGATGATTTAGAACATATGAAATTAAGTACACAACGTCATGAAAATCACACGAAAAACGAACATAATATTGATTATATTAAAAATGTTTTCTATCATTATTTACTTGCGAATGATACACAAGTAAAACATACGATGGCAAATGCTCTGATGACAATTCTGCATTTTTCATCGAAAGAAAAGGCTAAAATCGAAAGTCTAAAAACGGCGAATAGTCTTACAGGCAGCAGTTGGTTTCATTCGAAATAAATTCTCGCATTTTTTTTTGTTCTCTTTCTTATTTTCCACGTACACACATTCCTCGTATAAATAAATCGATAACAAAATATTTTTAGAAAAAAAGAAAATAATGCTGAAAGCTATTCATCGAATAATCTATTCGTCATCGAAGAATATTTGGTTTAATTTAGCTACAGAAGAATGGCTTTCGAATAACATTCGAGCCAATGAACATATACTTTTCCTTTGGCAAAATGATAAATGCGTGATTATTGGAAGAAATCAAAATCCTTGGGTAATAAAAATAAATCGAGAGAATTCGAATGAGAATCTACGAAGAATTTTTGTAGAAAGAATGTTTTCTAGAACGAATGGAAAACGATGGAGTTCTACTTGCACGACGACGGTCAGGCGGTGGTAAATTAACAAATCGATAGATGAATACAAAAATACGTATTCGTTCGTATTTCTAGGTGCTGTTTATCAAGATTTAGGAAATACTTGTTTTACATTTCTTGTTTCGCAAGATAATCATAAATTAGATAAAAATCGTAATTCACAAATTATTCTCGATGCACTTCGAACAAGATTTCAAATCGATGGTATGATTCATGGTCGAAATGATCTTGTCTACGCGCCGAATCAACGTAAATTCTCCGGTTCAGCCTTTCAAAATACTCGAAAATTTGCTCTTCATCATGGAACATTGTTGACCAATGTCGATACGAATGCCATGCAAAAATATCTCAATCCAAATAAAGAAAAACTCAAATCGAAAGGTGTCGATTCCGTTCAAGCACGTGTTATTAATCTCTGTGAAGTCAATTCATCGATCAACAATCGAGATCTTTGTTTAGCTATAGAACAATCCTATCGAAATAGTTACTCATCAAATCAAATACCTCCAGCCGAGATTCTCTCGCACGAAACTCTCGATAAAATCCCTGAATTGAATCAAGCTTTTCAATTGTACAGTGATTCTCAATGGCGTTTCGGACAAACGTTTTCATTTACGCATGAATATGAAAAACGTTTCACTTGGGGAACGATTTCGATCGGTATTATTTCGCAACGTGATGGACTAATTCATACGTGTGAAATCTATTCGGATTCATTGTTTGTCAATATGATTAATCGTTTGAAAGAGAATCTTCAAGGGCAAATATATACCGGTGAACATATTCGACGAGCTTGTCAACAAACAAAACAACAAGTCGAAAGTGAACAAGAAAAATCTATGATTGATGATATTCAACAGTGGATTTTGACACAAATCTAATTCTAAGAAACTCTTTTTTTTTATTGTTTAATAAAGAAAACAATTTACTCTTGTTGACATAGAAACGGCACGGTTGACTGTGTAATTCTAGGTTTAATCTTTGAAAATTCTATTTCCTTATTTAGACACTCGCACACACAATCACAAAAATTATATAAAAGTCATCATGATTGATATACTTGATAGGAATTCTTCTAAGAATATCACGCAACAAACTGCACAGGATGTTTACCGTTGTTATTTATAATAAAATTTCTCAGCAAACTTCAATCTTCGTATGAAGTTCATGAATATGTTATGAAAGATTTTTCCTAAAGTCATATTTATATTTGTTTCTCTTCTATTCGGTGTTTTGCAGCAGGAAAGGATTTTAAATGAGAAATCAGGTTGAATAAGTTGATTATAGAAATTCGCACGACTGACAAAGTTTTCTTTTTTTTTTATTAATAATTGTCTAATTCTATAGTATTTTTAATCATTGAAATTTCTTTTCGAGTCGAAGAAAAACACCGACAACGGAAAGTGATTTCCTATTCGATTTTGCTTTCTAATGTGAAACTATTGATGTGTGAGCTAATTTTTATGATATCACTGAATGAATTTATTCAGATTGACTTCACAGAGAGAAAGAACGAATGTTACACACGGTTGTTGAAGAGAATCTCGGCTCTTCAAATAGATTTCTTCTTCATTTTTTTTTCTGTTTTATTAAAATAATTCAATTGAATAATTTTGCAAAAGAAAAACAATGCCGAACTCTTGAATTGAATGACATAGTAACCTGATATTTATATTGAATGTTTGTTGATGCTCATGAAAAGTTCTATTTTACTTTTTTTTTCCATTTCCTCGTATTTCCTTTTGTTCAACATGCGTGATTTCCCTATTATCTCTCTTATTCTTCTTCATTCAAAAAAAAAAAGAAAAATGGTCTTTATCTTTCATTTATCTAATTCGAACTACGACGACGAAGAGAAGAAAAGAAAATGTTTTCTGAATAACAAAACAATTCCAACAATAGGACATGTACGGTCTACTTTTACAATCAGCAATTGAAATTATTCGAGCTAAATATGGTCAAGAAACATGGGAACAAATCAAGACCATGTTACATTTGGACTTCAATTCATTTTCGGCTTTTCAACAATATGGTGAAACATTATTCGTACGAATAACGAAGATTCTAAGTGAACTAACAAGTATGTGTTCAATATAAAATTGATTTCTCGAATTTTCAAAATGTTTGTGTTCAAGATGAACCACTTAGTGATTTAATGGAAACGTTCGGCAATGAATTCGTTTCGTACATATCGAATTACGGTTACGATCGAGTTTTGCGAATTTTGTATGTAACATTTTTAGTTTTGATCTTTCTCCCCCAAAAACACCTTGAGGTATTCTTTGTCTTCAGAGGACATAACATGCGAGATTTTCTAAATGGTTTGGATAATTTACATGAATACATGCGTTATACGTATCCGAGAATGCGTCCACCGTCGTTCTATGTTGAAAAAGAAACAGCACAAGGTCTAACACTTCATTATCGTAGTCGACGACGAGGTTTCGTTCATTATGTCATTGGTCAAATAACTGAAGTTTGAAAGAAAAAAGAAATTTAGTTCTTTTTTTTTTTTAAAAAAAAAGCCGCATTTCTCTTCTCTCAGGTCGGCCGTCGTTTTTATGATACAGCAGTTGAAATCGATATTATTAGTGAACGTGAAGAATTCGATGTAACTCATGTTGTATTCGAATTAAAATTCGAAAATACAGCCTATGTTAAACAAGCCAATACCGACAAGCATTCGACTGAACTTGATTTAACGATTGATTGTCATATATTCTTTGAATTATTTCCATTTCACATGGTCATTTCCGAATCATTAGAAATCATATCTGCTGGTGATTCACTCACACAATTATTTCCAAATATCGTTGGAGAACTCATTCGAGATATATTCAATCTTGTTCGGTAGGATATTTCTCAATTAATAGAACAAAAAAACACGTGAAAGTATGTGTTTATTAGACCGATTATAACATTGAATTGGGCACAAATTGTCCTACACTCGAATAATGTTTTCGAATTTTCAACAATTGAACCTCTACGTAAACAAGTCAGCGAGAATGATTTGAAAATAAGCGATGCACGAGAAATGAATGATTCAGGTAAATGAACCGAATACCTAACTTTTGTTTATTGTTATTGTTGTAAAGAAATGCTGTTGACAATGACGGCACAACGAGATGTTCAAGAAGAATATCTTCGTCTTCGTGGACAAATGTTGTATGTTCAAGAATGGAAAGCTATTATTTATTTAGCTACGCCGGTGTAAGAGAAAACGATCATTGAATGATAGGAAAATTTGTTTGTTTGTTTGTTTGTTTTGTTAAGTCTTGAAAATCTCGATGTTATGTTTAATACGGGCTTATTTATTAATGATTTATCAATGCACGATTCAAGTCGAGATTTAGTCTTAGCTGGTACACAGCAAAGTGCAGAATTGAAATTAGCTCTCGATCAAGTAAATTGAAAACGAGGAAATGTTGTTTTTTTTATTATCAAAATTGAACATCGTTTTAGGAAAGACAAAAAAGTAAAGCTTTGGAAGAAAGTATGAAGAAATTAGATGCTGAAATGAAGAAAACTGATTTACTTCTCTATCAAATGATACCGAAAAAAATCGCTGATCGTCTACGAAGTGGTGAAAAAGCGGCAAATCTTTGCGAGGTTTGTTTTTTTTTCTCTCTTTCTCCAAGAAAAGGCGATATCTACCGACGAGTTCATATTTCTCTAAGTCTTTGTTTTTCAATGGCCAATACCAAGAGAAAACGATTGATTCATTAAACTTCATAATCTCTTTATTCTTTTTTTGCAGACATTTGAAAGTTGTACAATTCTATTCAGTGATGTTGTTGGTTTTACTTCAATATGTGCATCACTTACACCGATGGAAGTCGTTTCCATTCTCAATGAAATGTACACGAAATTTGATAAATGTTTAGAAACACATAATTGCTATAAAGTTGAAACAATTGGCGATGCTTATATGTTAGTTAGTGGTCTACCTGAACGTAAGAACATTCTTTTTTCAAAATAAACATATTTTCTTTTCTCTGTGTGTGTCTAGGGGCGCGAAATCATGCTGCAGAAATTGTGGACATGGCCTTCGACATGCTCGATTCGATTGTCACAGTGACAAATCCGACAAATAATGAAAAATTAAAAATCCGTATTGGTTGTCATAGCGGTCCGGTTGTAGCTGGTATAGCCGGTATTAAAATGCCAAGATATTGTCTCTTTGGTGACACAGTTACAACAGCAAATAAAATGGAACAAACAAGTCGAGTAAGTCCGAATGATTTTTCATAATTGTTTGTCGATAATCGAATTTTTATTTAGGCTTTACATATTCATGCAACTGACACAACATATAAATTACTCGATCGTAAATCATATGAAGTTCAAGAACGACCGAAAATGACGATTAATGGAACAATGACAATCGGAACATATTTTATTCTCAATAAACGAGATCGTTCGGGCAAAGGACAACCACGTCCATTTCAAATGGTTTTAGATGGAATGAAAAGACAAGAAACTGAAGAAGCAAAATTAAAACAATCGAATAGTTTGAAAGGCGGACCGCCTCCAGCAGGAACACCACTACCACCACCACTGCCACCACCATCAGCAGTGGCATCAGCCCCAGCTCCAGCACCACCTAAAGAAAACGGTTTTATTCAAGCTCCACCTGAGCCAACGATTAATTATACGTCTGCTGAACATACTGACATATCTGCGCCATTGAAAAGCATTAAAATTGACGAAACATCAATACCGACTTTTGTTCAACCAAAACTTGCTGATGAACAACAAATTCGTTCATCAGAAATGTTAAATAGTCAACAAGATGCAACCAAATCATATAATAGACAATTAGCACGTAGTCGAGCATGCATTCTCATTTAATAAACAAGATTTTTCTCTCTCTCACTCTCTCTCTCTCTCTCTCTCTCTCTCTGCTTTGATTGTATATGCCTTTGTGTTTGTTGAATAAAAATAAAACTTATGTTGCAAGAAGAAAAAAGGAAACATCGCAATAATTTTCTCTATTTCAGATAGTTACACTTTTTCTTTGTTTGTCAAATGTCAGTTCAATGAAAGAACAGAAAAAAAAATCAAGTAGAAAAAAAGGAAAAAAACAGAAGAGAACGAAGCAGACATGTAAATACACTATTTCTCATGCATGCACATGTTTTGTTTCATCGTACGATCAAGACGTCAGGTGGAGGATATAAACCCATTTTTTTTCTTCTTTCTTTTTCAATGTATGTATTCAATGAAAAAAACAACAACATGGACAAATCTCGTTTAGAATCGAATGAAAATTTGCCGAAAATTATGGATAATTCATCGACAACAATTACTTTAACAATTCCGCAAAGTGGCCGAATCAAACGCAGCAATTTTGTGATTTTATTTACGATTTTTATTTTTTCAATTCTCAGTCTATGTACAATTTATATACTTTTTCCTAAAATCGATCCGTAAGAATTCTATTGAAGCAAAAACAAAAATGAAACACATTTGTTTCTCATTTTAGTATCGAACAAGATGCTTTAAAAATTCCGAAAACAATCGATGATGCTAAACTACTCGGCAATGTCCTTTATAAATACAGCAAACATCATCGTTATATCATTATGATTGCATTTTTTCTCACATATATTTTGTATGTAAAACGAAGCGAAGAAGAAAATTAGTTTTTAATTGAATTTATTTTTAGTCTACAAACATTTGCCATACCTGGTTCGATATTCTTAAGTATTTTAGCCGGTTTTCTCTATCCATTTCCACTTGCTTTATTTCTTGTTTGTTTGTGTTCATCGATCGGTGCCAGTTTTTGCTATTTACTGTCGCAATTATTCGGTCGACATATTCTTTTGAAATATTTTCACGAGAAAATAACACTCTGGCAAAAACGTGTCCAATCACATGCAGATAGTCTACTTTGGTTTATTATTTTTCTTCGTATAACACCTGTACTTCCTAATTGGTTTATCAATGTTTGTTCGCCAATATTTGATGTACCATTGCGAACATTTTTCGTAGGCACATTCGCAGGTGTTGCTCTACCATCGATTCTATTTATTCAAGCGGGAAAAACTTTACATCAATTGAGTTCAGCATCGGACGTGTTCTCTTGGAAATCGATTGTGATCTTAGGTTTTTGTGCAATTCTTTCACTTTTACCGATACGTTTTAAAGATAAAATTCAAAATTTTCTGAAGAAATTAACTTAAAAATAAATCAATCTGATGTTTGAATAATATGCCTTTGTCTCATTTCTAGATGGGTGTCAAACATCTTTGGTCGATCTTAGAACCAGCTTGTAAACAAGGTTCATACGATGGTCTTGCGGGCAAGACAGCAGCTGTCGATTTAAGCATCTGGATTATTGAATGTCGAGCTGTGCAAAGCAATAATCATCGAAATTCTCTACATCTAAGGTTTCGAATTCTTCTTCATTTTCATATATTGACTTTGGCGTTGGCTATTGTAGAACTCTATTTTTTCGTGTGCTGAATATGATCTATTATAATATCAAACCAATATTTATTCTCGATTCGAAAAAGATTATCGAATTGAAATTAGATGCTGTTTCAAAACGATTAGCATTGAATACGAAACACATGAGTTTGACACGTTCAAATTTCGATGTTTTAATCGAAGAAGTAAAATTTACATTGTCAATAATAATAATAATCAGAGAGCTTGGTTTTTTGTTTTCAGTGTTCACAGTTGTTAACTTATCTTGGTCTGCCAATCATACGAGCCGATGGTGAAGCAGAAAAGCTATGTGCACAATTAAATCAAATGAATGTAAGTCAACAACAAGTAATAAATCAAAACTAAATCGTCGCTTTTTTTCTTTTCTCGAATCAGATCGTCGATGTTGTGATTACGAATGATAGTGATTGTTTTGTATATGGTGCTAAGACGATAATTCGTAATTTTGGAATTGATATGAAGGTAATTCATCTCTCGAAATAAACAAATCTATGATTCGTTCGTTGTTTTCAGTCGATTTCATTTGATATCTACGATGAAAATGAAATTGAATCGAATTGTCATCTCAATCATCGTTCATTGCTTCTTCTTGCTTTACTTCTCGGTTCGGATTATGATATTCAAGGTGTTCAAGGTATAGGTCGAGAGTATGCTCTGAAATTCTTGCAATTAATTCCATCAACATCCGATCCAATTGATTATCTACGCGATGTTTTCAGCCGAAATCAACCGAACAATAAATACGAACAGAAAATTTTAAATTATCAAAATTTAGATCATTTCGAAAAGATTATTCAAGAATATTCATCGAATCAATCGAATAATCTTCAAATAATCAGCTCGATTGCCAAGATTAAATGGTTAAAGCCAGTACAAATTACAAATTTGCAAACTTTTATGAAGAAAAAACTCGCTTGGATAGAATCCTACACTTTCACTAAAGTAAAAATTCAACAATTTGATACGAAAACAAACGAACAAACTTCTTTTCGTAGGTTTTTCCACTGTTAACTCGTTTTCAAATTCTCTATCGTTTGAATATGCTTGAACTCGATGTTCAAGATATTCTCTCACTCTCTGACATGAAAATCTTTCAACCGATTGCAATAAAAAAAGTTCGTCTACGTCAAGGCAAACAATACTATGAAATCGAATGGAAAAATTATAATCTTCCATCGACACAAACACTTGATGAACAAATCAATAATTTATCATTGATGACTGTTAATGATGACGATGATGATGAACTAATTACAATCGAACCCGATGATCTATTTCGACATGCTTATCCCGATATTGTCAATGCATTTGAAACACCAATATTAAAACCGAAAAAACCACCGTCAAGTGTGAAGAAAAAGAAAGTCAAATCTTCAACAGCAACAGCTGCTGCTGCTGCATCGACCTCAATGTCATTGGATTTGTTGAGTATGATGCAAGATGATACAATATGTGACGTACCGATAAACAAAAAGCCAATATGTAAATTCAATCATCGACCAACAATGGCTGCACTGTCAACATCGATGAATATCGATGTTCTCGGTGTTTTAGAACGATCCAATGGAAATATAAATGCATTGAGAAAAGCCAAATCAAGACCAATTAAACATAAAGCTCGATCAGATATGATTGTTCATAGTAAGTTAATTAGCTACGAATTATCATACACGTAAGAAAAAAACCTTTGCTTTTAGCTCAACAACCTGTTACTTTATTAAATACATCAATATCATTGGATGTATTAGATATAATTCTACGTGAAAAACAACCGGTATCAGATGATGAGTGTATCATCGTTGATCAAGATGTTTTGCCTCTTCCACTTTGGGATCGTATTCGACAACATACAGTTGTTTAAAACGATTTCCTACTCGTTTCGATGTTACTTTTTTTTGCTGTTGTTCTGTTTCAACTGTAGATCCAATGGATCATGTTTTTTTTTATCGAATGACATTGAAAATAGTCTTTATTCAAATAATATGTACATGCTATAATCAAGTTACGTGCAGATAATTATGTAAATATCAAAAAAATAAAATAAAAAATATTGATATTTCTAATTGAAAATTGTTTTTGTTTTGACGACGTGTTGCATGACTAAAGTTTCGAAGAAAATCAATAGGCAAATAGCAATTTGATATATCGAGAAAGAAATCACGATAAGTGAACATTGTTTTTCTGCCACTAACAAAAAAGATACTGGAATAAATGCTAAATAATATGAGCTTGTACGGTCTGTGCATTGTTTCATGTCTTATCATTGACTTGAAATTGAAATCTGAAGCTTCAATTGTGTCGTATAATCGACCGAAATTTTGTCCATCAACAAGATGGACTCTTAATGCAACAACGTTTGCTAATCGTACTTTGATTGGTAAACAACCTCGTGGTATTTTTATCAATACAATGAATGTCATCTATGCTGCTGATTATAGTAATGGTAAGATTTCCGTATGGAATGGTAATGATAGTGTTCTACTTGAGAAAATTTCAATGAATTTATCAAATCCATACTCGATTTTTGTCACAAAAGATCTTGATATTTATGTAGACAACGGTCAAAACTACTCGCGAATCGACAAATGGGATCCAAAAAAGAATATGAGTACACCAGTTATGTCTGTTAAGTCTTCTTGTTATGGTCTTTTTGTCGATATTAATAATTATATCTACTGTTCATTAAACGAATACCATCAAGTAATAAAACAGCAATTGAATAACTTCAATCCATCACTGATACTTGCAGCTGGAACTGGGGTTAAAGGATCGGCATTAGATATGCTCAATTCACCACATGGAATTTTTGTTCATACTAACTTTGATCTGTATGTAGCAGATTGTAAAAATGATCGTGTTCAAGTTTTTACAAAAGATAATTTAACTGGTTTAACTGTAGCAGGACGTAATTCATCGAAGTTCACAATTACACTCAATTGTCCAGCTGGTGTAGTTTTAGACTTAGATGAATATTTATTCATTGTTGATCAAGAAAACCATCGTATTATCGGATCAGGATTAAATGGATTTCATTGTTTAGTCGGATGTTCCCGTTTATCTAACAATTCAGCCAATCAATTGGATTCTCCTCGAACTCTCAGTTTTGATAATTTCGGAAATATGTACGTTACTGATCGAGATAATAGTCGAATTCAAAAATTTTCTATCTTAACGAATTCCTGTGGTAAATATAACTTCTAGAAACCATAGAATTAGTGATCAAAATTTACTGATTTTCTAGATTCAACAGTCTCGTTCAGTCAACCGAAATTATGTCCAACGGCAATTTGGAGTCAGAGTTCAACAGTTTTTACTAATGGTAGCATGATCGGCACTTCTATTCATAATATTTTTATAGATAGAAGTAATACGATGTATTTAACTAATAATGCAAATGAAACTATTACAATATGGGAAAATGGTAGTTTATCTCCTACACAAGTGATATCAGTTAAACCGTTAGCTCCAAGATTTGTTTTCGTGATAAACAAAGTGCTCTATTTTGATAGCGGTTTCAGAGACGGAATAGTGTATAAATGGGTATTACACCCAACGACTAATAATAGTGACCAAGTTTTGAAAGCGAATTCATCGTGTGATCACATGTTCATTGACATCAGTGACACTATGTACTGTTCCTTGAATCACGGTCATCGAGTTGTTAAACAATGGCTGGGCAATGATGCCACTGAAATAGTAGAGAATGTCGCTGGAACCGGTATTGCAGCATCCGCATCAGATACCCTTAATCATCCATATGGAATCTTTGTGGATATTAACTTTGATTTGTATGTAGCTGATTGTAATAATCATCGAATTCAACGTTTTTCTACGGGTGAACGGAAAGGCTTTACTGTAGCAGGAAATGGATCTGTACGCTTTAACATAATATTACGTTTTCCAACAGCAATAGTTTTGGATATAAATGAAATTTTCTTTATTGCTGACTATGGAAATCAACGTATAATTCGATTAGGACCATTTGGTTTTCAATGTTTAGTGGGACGATGCGATTCATCTGATTCCACGGAATATTTTTATGCAGGTTCACTTGATTTTGGCTTCGACATCTTTGGAAATATGTTTGTCGTTAGTGGGACGAATGCTACTCTTCTAAAATTTTCATTGTCACGAACTAATTCATGCGGTAGGTAGATATTTCTAGTCATATATAATTTACATTTAAATCTCACAATAGTGTAAATTCTCTTATTATGATTCGTGTTTTTTTATAGTTTCTTATAATCAACCAAAGTTGTCGCCATGTGCAACATGGCATGATAATGCTACCACATTTGTCAATAAGACCATACTTCAAACTGAAGCCCATGGATTTTTTATTGATCATGTTGACACATTGTATTTTGCACAACGTTCAAAAAATCAGCTGTTAATATGGACGAATAATAGTGTTAATCCTATTGTGAAATCAAACCATAATTATTCGAAATACACAACTCTATTTGTTTCTGTTGATGGAAGTATTTATTTTAACGTAGATATAACTGGTGTAATCTACAAAACGTATTCATATAAAAATACAACTGACTTTGTAATCCAATTTGAAGATAATTGTTATGGACTGTTTGTTGATATTAATAATGTTCTGTATTGTTCTATGACGAACAAACATCGTGTAGACTCAAAATCACTTGATAATAATTCTAGTGCTGTTAAAATTGTTGCAGGGACAGGTACGAATGGATTCGCATCAAACCAGCTACATTTACCTTGGGGTATCTTTGTTAATACAAATCTGGAGTTATATATAGCTGATGCAAATAATCACAGAATCCAACTTTTTAAACCCAATCAATTGAATGGAACAACTGTAGCAGGTAACAAAACTCCAAATGGTTTAACATTGAAATTTCCAACTGATGTTATACTTGATGCAGATGGACATTTATTTATTGCTGATAATCAACATTTTCGCATAATTCGTGCAAATTTACACGATTATTACTGTGTAGCCGGCTGTTCCAATGGACCTGGATCAGCAGCACATCAACTCAATGTCACATATTCTCTTCGATTTGACAGTCAAGGAAATATATATGTTGCAGATGAATGGAATAAGCGTATTCAAAAATTTGTTCTTGCAACAAATACGTGTAGTAAGTTTATATCCAACTTTTATGCGTGAACAAATAAAATATTTATTTTTCTCTATTATCCCCTTAGCAAATACATCAATAATTGAGACATCAACATTTGCTAATAAAAATGGTAGGATCTCAACGTTCGTTCAATTAATCATTTTAATTTTCTATTTTCGAAGATTCTACTTCGAAGACTGTGTGCGGTTTCCTTCAACCTTGTCAAAATAACGGTATTTGCGAATGCAATCATACCGCAACGCATGGTTATATGTGTTTATGTCCATGGGGTTTTAATGGAACTCGATGTCAATTTGATTATCGTCCATGTAGACCTAATACTTGTTGGAATAATGGTAAAATAATCGCTATTAGATTTCATTCATAAATTCAGTCTCTTTATTTGTAGGCACTTGTGTCAACACATCAAATGAATCGTTTATTTGTCAATGTAAAGAAGGATGGGAAGGCATCTACTGCGAAAAGAAAATAAATTATTGTTATAATATAACATGCCAAAATAACGGTGTTTGTCGACCATTGTTTCGTAATTATACATGTGAATGTCTTGGTGATAGTTTTTCTGGTCGACATTGTGAAGTTACGAGCGTAAAAATCAAAATCTATCGATTTGTATCGAAATCATTTGGTTATGTTGCTATCTTAGCAATCCTTAGTGTAGTTGTGTTTATTGTTGTTATGGATATATTAAAATATTGTTTTGGTATTGATCCAGTTCATGGAGAACGTGAACGACTTCGACGTGAAAAAGAAAAAAAGAAGAAACGAAAACCAATTATTCAACGATTTGTTTATGTTAATAGTGCACCTATTGTTCGAAATCAACCTGATCAGACAATAGTTTAACTATATTTATGTACATTATATCCTATAATCAAACGGTAGTAAACAAATTTTGGTTGCAAACATGTTATAGCTCCTGATCGACAGAGGCATCAAATTTAAATATCGAAGGTGAGATAAGTAAAAATGTCTGAGAAATTTTGGAAAGAAGAATGTTTCAAAGTTTTGTTCCGGAGTATTCTTTAATATCAATAAAAAATATAATTATTAAAAAAAAATTCCTGCGTAAATATACTAACGATTAAGTATAAGAGAAAAAAACATTCCTGCGTAAATATATTAATGGTTAAGCATAGGAGAAAAAAAAACATTCCTGCGTAAATATGAAAATTATTTTGAAGAAAGAAAGAAGTCCAACGAGATATACAATATTAAATATCATATTAGATTCAATAAAATTTGTAATAGCACATTAATAATATTTCCATGATAACCAATGCCCAAATCGGTGTCAACAGAAAGCCGTGTGATGATTTGGAATCGAATCTTTTCGAAACAGCAGGTGCCTCACAGAAAGGAATCAATGTAATATTTTGATTACATCGTGTCTGCTGGGCAGTTTGATCAGCACACACATACATATTACTGATATCCTTGATTGAATTCGAATTTAAACCAGCTGTTAAATTGTATTTTCGAAATTCTGAGTTTTCATCGTCTAGTTGTTGCTGAATTCGTGACAGTAACGATCGGGCCGATTCAGTATTAGTACTATATAATTGTGTATACACGTCATAATCGGTAGTACTACGTTTTCTGCCAAAAGGTATCGCACTCATTTTGATTTGATTGCTTGGTACTTGAAGTACAGTAATAAAAATAAATTGCAGTTGAATGACCAAATCAGTTAAAATCATTTGAAATTGCAAAGAAACCACGATGACGAACTGTATATACGAACCTGAAATCAGTGGTGCGTTATATGTTGTTGTTGTTCTTTTGGTTGTCGTCGTCGTTGTTGTCATCGTTGTTGTTGTTGT
>ERZ778027.1713-NODE-1713-length-33733-cov-10.996467_pt1 | contig 33733 bp, 37 predicted proteins | sample MGYA00375757_ERZ778027 | MGnify/ENA primary metagenome ERZ778027 (study PRJEB29350, sample SAMN05389817) | bioreactor metagenome | isolation source: Ammonium sulfate bioreactor | place: South Africa: University of Cape Town | collected 2014-02-18 ...
TCTATGTCGATTGTTTGGGCAAACCATCGATTGCGCAGATGATTCGTTTCGATGACCAAGCACAAATGCCGTAAACAATGAGCAAGAGAGAGAAAAAACTGTCTTCTTTTATGTATTTAACAAAAATAATTCAATCTAATAACATTTTGCCTATAAGTTATATATTCTATTCATATAACAACATAACGGACGAAAGAGGAAGAAAAATGCCTAGAAAACATATTCGATTTGTTGAAATGAATATTATGTTTGTTTTAATTGTGCAATTTGGCTTCGAAGTTCGTTGATTTCTTGTTGTAAACAATCGGCTTCAATTGTTTGAGGAATTTTCGAACGAAGAATAGCTTTGAATTGTTCAAGCGGTGATGAATAATTTAAAGAATACGAAGCATTCAGTTCAGCGATACAATCAGTGATTGCATCGATTGAACCTGACATTTCTAAATAGACTTGAAATGCTTGTAAACGATTGAAAACTTCAGTTGATAATGATAATGACGGTGGTGATGATGTTCGATCCGATGATGAGCCTGAAACTAAATCACCTACGGGCGAATTCGATGGAATCGAGGACATTTCGTTTCGTAATCAGTTTAAAAATAACCTTCAGTTGACTCTACTGTTTCTTCTCTTTCCTTCTCCTTCTCCTCCTTCTTCTTCGTTTTGAATAATCGAAAAACGAACGAAAGAAACGGTTTTACTTTGCTCTGTTCGTTAGTTTGTTGCTTTTACGCTTTTTCTTCCCTCGTCTACTAACGAATAATGATCAAGTTCGAGAACACATACGTCACGAAAAATAACGATTTTTCTTTGATTTTTTTTCTACTGTTGAATTTTGCATTTGAGGAAAAAAATGCTAATGTGCGCCCTCTATTTATTGACAAGCCGTTAGTTGTTTGGTCCCATTTTTTTATTCATTCAGTTCTGTCATCTCGTTTGATTACTCAGCGATGCATAAATCGATGGCCGTTAAATTATTCAAAGAAAATCAATTAGCACGAATCACTATCGTCAATAGACGTTTTTTTTTTCTTTACTTTTTAGATGATTTCGTTTTTATTCGTTTGGATTGTTCTTAGTTTGGGTATTTTCAATGTCTATGCACAGCAATCTCCATCAATCACTCAATTTCTTGTCTTTGCTTCGAGCTCTGAAACAACGATAGAATTCCAGCCGAAAGATGGCTGGATTCTCAACGAAGAAAAAAGCCTTCGTCTCTTTATAACTGGCGCAAATCTTCAAAATAGTTCAGTTGTTTTCTCAGCATCACCAACTCAATGTACATCCGTTGATTTTATTTCGCCAGTCTATCGTTTATCGTCTCAGAATATAATTAAACTCAATATCAAACTTAAACCAGCAACAGAGAGGCATGCAACAGTTCATCTTTGTCTTTTGCCAGCACTTCGAGCAACATCAAATCGAAATTTAACACGAAATGGAACGATATTAAACGGACCTTATTATACGTTTATACGAGAAAAAGGCACACTTCCTTTTCCATTAAAAGTTTGCTTGATTCTCATGTTATTCACGATTTCTGGTTTTTTCAGGTAGGAGAAACAGAAAAAAAAGATCTATATTTAAGCATGACACACATGTTTGTTTTAGTGGTTTAAACTTAGGTTTGATGTCATTGAGTGTAAATGATTTGAATTTAATTGCCGAGTCGCAAGATGCTTCCATGCGTTTCTATGCCAAACGTGTTCTACCGTTGCGAAGACGTGGCAATTATTTATTATGTTCGATTGTCATAGCGAATGTTTTAGTCAATTCATTAGGAACAGTTCTACTCGATTCGCTTGTTCACGGTCTATTTGCTGTTATTGGTGCGACCGTAATGATTGTTTTAATGGGAGAAATTATTCCGCAAGCGATTTGTTCGCGGTACGGTTTAGTCATTGGTGCTCGAACGCATTTAATTACATGGGCATCGATGATTGTTACCGGAGTTATATCTTATCCGTTAGGTCTGATTTTAAATAAAATTCTTGGTCAAGAAGTAACTTCATCGTATACACGTGATCAAATTGCTGGAATGTTAACACGAGTTGCAGCTGATATTGAAAAGCCTGAACTTGACGTTATTACAGGTGGGAAAGTTGCTTTGATTTACTTAAGAGAGGAGAAAAAAAATCTTGAACTTTCAATCGATTTTTGTCTTAAGGCATGTTGGCATTACGTACAAAAACTGTAAAAGATGCGATGACATGGTTACCTGATGTTTACGCACTTGATATCAATCGTAAAACCGACGCTGAACTATCACTTGAAGTACATAAACACGGTTTCTCACGTATTCCTGTTTATGTTAATGAGAAGTCTGTTCGATTCGATTGCTTCAATTTAATATCTCATTTTTCATCTTCAGATCAAATATTGTCGGTATTGTTAAATTACCAGACTTTGCTCTCATCACTCCTGAACAGTATCATCTAACAGTCAAACATGTACTTGAATTTCATACACGTATGTTCGTAGTCGATTGCACTATTGCCAATCATTTTTTTTTGTTGTCTTCATATATAAATTAGATACCTATGGTTATGCAAAGTCAACTGATTCCTTATATGATTTGTTGCAAGAATTTCTCAAAGGTAAATCTAATGAAGCCAAAAGTTAATTCGGAGAAAAAAAAAAGATTGGTTTATGTAATTGAAGCTCGTTGGCATATAGCACTTGTTCAAGATGAAATAACCGAAGAAAATAATCTTCATCCAGTAACAAAAACAGTTGGATTGATAACTCTCGAAGATGTTATCGAAGAAATGTTACAACGAGAGATTATTGAAGAAACTGATTTATTCAGTAAATTGTTCATTGATTTGGAAAAAAAAGTATCTTTTGATTGTTCTTAGCTGATAATCGAAGTAAAATTCAACGTCGAAAAGCTCGAACAATGGATTATACTTCACTTGTTAAACGATCTTTAAAAGGTCCTGCAATTAGTCCGCAATTGAAAGTTGCTGTTTATCAATTTTTAAGTACAAGTAAGTTCGTATTTATCTTGACGGTGTGTAAATAAAATCTAAATAGAAGTCTTTGCTTTTTAATTTATTGGAAAAATCAATTGACTTCATGAATAATTTAGATGTTCCTCAATTTACATCGGGCTTTATTTCACATGAAATCTTAAAAAATCTTCTCAATCACAATCTGTACGCGACCATCAAACGGCCGGGAAATCAAACAAATAATTCGATTTATTTGTATAAACGAGGTTTTCGTTATGAAATATTCACGTTAGTTATCCAAGGCAATGCAACATTAAAATCAGGCATCGAAAAAATCATGTCCACAGTCGGTCCATTCAGTTATTTCGGCACATCATCGTTACTTGCCAACGGTAAAACCGTCAAAGATATTCATCAATTTCTCGATAATCTCTGTACATCGAATAATAAATCCGTTGATATAACGACTGTTCTCGATGAGATTACTTCAGTATTCATTCCTGATTATGATTTAATCGTTAACAGTGAAATACAAGTCTTGCAAATCCATCGATTAGTTTGGTTAGCCGCGGTTCGAGCAACACAACAACAACGAGGAAATGATCCGAAATTGAGACGAATGCAACCGGAACAGTTACTCTCGAATGCACTCGATGAAATCGTAGGAGAAAACTAAGTTTTTTTTTTAAATAGGAAAATATCTTTCGTTTTCTCTTCTCTTTCAAGTCAACAGTAACAAACGTACCGATTGATAAAACTAATCTCACAGGTTTTCAACAAATATTTCGAAATGAAAAGGAAATGAAACGTCACGTTCAACAAGCTGAAAATAATCAATCGACAGGAGCAAATAATTCAACATTTTTACAAGCGCCCAATTTAAATGGAGACACGAATCCATTTGCAGAAAGACGTGTTCCGTCAGCATCTGCGCTTGCTTGTAATCCACTTCTTTTGAATTTGTCAAGTGTCGAACAGGCAGATGGAACTGTCGGACATCTAGGAAGTTGTCACACGTCGAGTGCTTCCACAAGTTTAAATGACGTGAATATCAATCAAATGTTCGGCGATGAACAAGATCAGGTAATTAAACCAATCGGTGGATTTGCGGCTCTTTTTTTCCTTTGACACGAGGTTCGATTATTTCTGCATTCGTTTTCTATTTATCAAAGGATTTATTTATTTCATTCATTCATATAAATCAAGGTTATTTCTTCACACATTTGAATCGTAATAATATCGAGCATATTGTTGTTGTTGTTGTCTTTTGTATATACGTAACTAGAATGTTATTTCTTTTGATTTATTAAGACGAATGATAACGATCATGGTCGCGAAAACGAACCTCTAATTGATGAAGGTCGATTAGCAAAATTTATTGCACGACGACATCGAACGGCATCGGCATCGAATGTGCCATGTACTCGTTCTGATACAAATGTTTCAAATGAGCAGTCGACACCTGAACATCATCAATCTGTTAATAGTACCAATCAACAGCCTAGACGTGCTCGTTCAATGCTCGGTGAAACGAAATGTGCACCGTCTTAAGAACGCAAAAAGAAAAAAAATTAAAATAAGTTTGTTTTTTTTATTAATTAACTTTATAGAATAGAATTAGTTTGTAATTGTATTTGTGTTACTCCGCCAATTGTTTTTTTTTCGCATAAAAAAATTTTAAATCACATTTTAAAAAAAAAAGTGAAATTATCAATGTGTTTATGTATATATCCACATATTTATTCGTTCATTCGATAGGGTCAAGGAAAAGAAACAGAAAAGATAGGTTTGCAAATCAGATCGATAAGCCAAATACGGAGACGATCGCATACATGGATTTGTTTTCCCAACTAGAAAACAAACAAAAAAACAAAGAAATAGAAATCAAAATTCCAATCGATCAGAGTCAACCTACCGAACAGTACATGAACCATCGGTCGTATTATCCCAAAAACATGAACTAGCTGTATGTAAACCAGCTCCATTTTTCTGCATAATAACGCACGAAACGATATATTTAAATGGTTTATTTAATTTTGTCAATGAATTAAGAATTGCTTCGACAATGTTCGATGTCCATGTATTTATTTTAGCTTGTTGATAGGATTGAGAGCCGATTGTTGCCTCGATTGATTCTTTGATGACATTTGAAACTTCATCAACAACAAAACTTGTTTCATTTGTATCATCCATTTTTTCCTGTCGAAATGAATGTCAATCGATGTAAATGTTTTTTTTTGTCAAACTTCGAAAATCTAAAACAACAACGTCAAATATCCGAATATCGAAATACATCTCGTTAGCTGCCGTATAGACAGAAATGGTTATTTTTCTCTGAATACCTACAAATATGTACGATTGAAATCGAACAAAAAAGAAAAGAAACGAAACGAAAGAAAGGTTTTATTCGTTCTCTTTCTCACCTAATCGATAGATATGTCTCTATAGTGGCCAAGTTCACCATCTCTACGAAAAAGAGTGAGAGGAGAGGAGAGAAGAGAAGAGAAGAGAAGACGAAGAAAAAAACGTCTACATGGCAAAACAGATTGTATGAATGGAAGAACGATGATTGTACATAGAAGTATACATCAATTCTTGTCTACTCGCGTTATGTATACATAGGTGGCAAGCTCTACGCAAACAAGCAATGGCAAGTTTATGGTGACGATGAAGTGAAAGAATGAAAGAAAAAAACGAAGAAAAAGAAAATCAACGAAGGAGTACGAGAGAAAGTAAAAAAAATGTGAGTACGTGTGCCTCCTGCAACAAAATTCAAATATGTCTGTTGAAAGCAACGATAGAAGTGGTAGTTGCTGTTGTTTGAAGAAGAAGAACAATGACTCGAGAGATGTGAGAAAAAAGAGAAAACGAGTATTGTGGTCGTGGTAACTATGTCAATGTTCATCCAAATGTTTTCTGCTCGTTTTTTCTTCTTCTTCTCTTACATCTACAGTTTGAATGGTTGTTTGGAACACAGAAAAAGATCGATTAGACGAATGCAATATGAAATTCTTTTTCTTTCTCTCTTCACTTTTAACTTAGAAATGCGCAGGAAAAGAAAAACGAGAGAGAAAAAATCCAGTTTTGAAAAAAAAATGCTATGATAGCAGCGCGAAAGAATGTTGAAAGCAATAGAAAAAAAAATGAATGGTATTGGCAACAACCAAAACATCGTTTATTCATTTATTTCTCTCGCCTTCACTTTCTTTTTTTCTCTCTTTTTACGTTCTGTTGTTAAAAAAAAGTGGCTCGAGTAAATTTATGTGTGTGTTGTGCATGTTGCGAGTAACAGATGTCGAGCTTGGCCTTTGATAGAAAGATCCTCTTACTATTTTATTTTGTTGTTCGTCTATGAAGAAACAAAATGGTGAGAAAAAATTGAAAGTATTTAATCTAACATCAAATAAAAAATCAAAATACGAAAAGAATAATAACATGTCAAGGAAACAATCATCCTTCGATGATCAGGAGAAAATTGTTCACTAGAAACGATTATGTCTGACTTTGATGATAGTAAAAAACATGATATCATATGACTGGATTAAGTAAGCTTAAAACAAGGTTTTTAATCCAATACTCGTTTGTGTGACTGAATTCAGATTGATTACGTACGAGAAAATAAATTATCGTATTTACGTTATACAAATACAAAACAATATTTATACAGGAATAAAACTGAAATGTTCATATGACGTAATCGAACCAAAAAAGAAAGAAAGTGCTAGACCAGACAATGTTTACATATGTGAATGTATTGCGATGTGTTCAATTAAAAATAAAACCAAAGTGTCTCTCTCTCTCTCTCTCTCTCTTTTTCGTTCTCGTACAATAGATGAACATTATCTTTTTCACCGTAATTCTTTTTCTTTTGAGAGATTTGTTCGAACAGTTTAAATGTTTTTTCCTCTCGATCAAATTACGTTTTATAATAACATTGTAATCCAATATTTCAAATTCTGTTGACAACGATAAGAATTTACTAAATTCTTCAAGTTCAATTAAGATCTTTTCAAATGACAAAAAAAGAAATGAAATTCTATTGCAAAAATATCGCGTGATTATTAGGCATCATCTATGTCACTCTGTACCTGGATATTAAACGTATAAATAATGGAGTTTTCTTGTAGTTCAATGGCAAAAAAAAATTGTTAATTAACTCAAATACATTTTGTCTTTTGTCATGGCTTATTTTATATTATAATTAACATTGTGCACATAAGGAATCGTATGTTCTCGAGAGATTCGAAAAATCAGTCAAGAAACAACAAACAGTCCAATAATAAATCGATAGAAAACATTTCGACAGCCGTCTGCTAATTTTACTTAAGATTGCTGATGAACAAATGATAATTATGTTTGCCAATCAAAAACGTATGTAGAACTTCTTCTTTTTCTGTTGTCTTTAATTGTCCTGAGAATTGATTTGATTGATAAAATGTAAATTCAATCGAAAGTTACAATAGAACTTGAATATTATTCATCGTAGAAGGCGTACAGTATAATGCCAGTGTCGACAATCTATACTACCGGTAGGTAAATTGATATAGATCGATAATTATTTGGATTATAAATAGAATAATTTAGTTGAGAAGAGAAAATCTGGTATTTGCTTAGACATTTTGAGATAATCGAATAACGTGCTTCTCATTTGGCTTATTAATCAGTTGAGCTTTGGTCTTTCTTTAGATGTGAGTGAAATTAGTGGAGAACGTGAAGAGACAAAAACATCGTCAGTCGTTTTAAATATAACCAATAATCCAAGTCGAAAAGCAAGTGCAACGGAGCAATTAGTGCGTTTAACAACATCGGCATTGGTATTGCCACCGCCATCGCCAGTTGTGCCGAGAGATTTATGGACGAATAAAGTCGAATTTCTGCTTTCAGTTATCGGCTATGTCGTTGATCTTGGTCAGAAACTTTCACTCTCAATCTATTCGAAACATTTCCCTCTTTCTTTTAGGAAACGTTTGGCGTTTTCCTTACATGTGTTACGACAATGGAGGTGGTGCCTTTCTTATTCCGTACATGATCTTTTTACTACTCATTGGCATACCGATGATGTAAGTCTATGGATTTAGTTTTTCTTCAACTATTTCCTATGAATAAAAAGGTATTTGGAATTGTTTCTCGGTCAATTCTATCGTTGTGGAAATATCACACTTTGGAGTCGCATAGCTCCATCGATGAAAGGTATTGGTATAGCATCGTTTTTCATCGTCACAGCTGTAACATTATTCTACACAACCATCATCGGTAGGATATCTCGACTTCTTGTCTTGTTTGGATAAATGATTTCTTTAAGCTCATGCTGTTTTCTATCTTTTTTCATCGTTTCGTGAAATCATGCCATGGGGTTCATGTCAAAATTCTTGGAATACACGTTTCTGTTCCGAACGTATGCGTATTGGAAATTCGACGAATGAAAAAGAAATTTATGTCAGTGAAATTCGTGATCTGTCATCAATGAACAAATCTCAACAAGATTTTGTCAAAACTTCATCAGCTTCGGAATATTATAATATTTACATGTTAGGTATCAATCATTCGAATGGCTTAACCGATTTGGGTTTGATTAAAATCGATGTACTTCTTTGTCTTATCGGTGTTTTTATCGTTATGTATATGTGCATCTATCGTGGAGTGAAAAGCACAGGTAAAGATTTGTTCTTTTGTTTTTAAATATTTCTCCGAATTTGTGATTGATCGATTTTCTAGGCAAAGCTGTCTATGTGACAGCAATCTTGCCGTATGTTGTGCTGATTTTATTATTTATTCAAGGTCTAGGTTTAGAAGGTTCACATGCCGGTATTATGTACTTTTTGAGTCCATCATTTGAAAAATTAAAAAACGTCAAAGTTTGGTTTGCAGCTGCGAATCAAATCTTTTTTACACTCGGTCCTGGTCTATCCGTGTTGACAACATACGGATCTTATAATGTCTCATCGAATAATTGTTATTACGATGCATTAATTGCTGTTGTTGCCAATTTTGCAGCCAGTTTTCTTGCCGGTTTCGTTGTCTTTTCGGCGTTAGGTCATATGTCATGGCGTTTGAAACGAGATATTGAAACGGTAGTCGATCAAGGACCAAGTTTATCGTTTATTGCTTATCCAGAAATTCTCTCGACATTTAAATATTCGACGTTTTTCTCGATTTTATTCTTTCTCATGGTAATTAATCTTGGACTCGACAGTGATTTCGGTGGTTTAGAAGCAATGTATTCGGCTATAAGTGATGAAATTCCTCTTTTAAAACGTCATAGAAAATCGGGAATGCTGGTTATGTGTTGTATATTGATAATCGCTTGTTTACCAACAGTCACACAAGGTTTGAAGAGAAAAAAAACAACCGATATTTGATATTTTTTTCTAATTTTTTTAGGTGGAAATTATGTTGTGCAATTTTTGGATCGATTTGCCACGGCTCCAGCATTGATGTTCGTCGTTATGATGGAAGCCATTGCTGCTAGTTGGGTAAATCAAAAAAAAACAGAAGAATATTTGTTCTATTTTTCACATGATTGATTCAATTCAGATCTATGGCATCGATAATCTCGTGAATGACATTCGAACAAATCTTGGTTTCGCACCCAATTGGTATTTTCGCATCGCTTGGAAATATCTTTGTCCGATTATTGTCACTGTCTTAATGATTTTATCGTTGACCTATTCGGACGAATTAAAATACGGTGATTATACTTATCCATGGTGGTCAATTGTATTCGGTTGGTGTCTTAATATAGGTTTCATTCTACCAATACCGTTAACAATTATTTACACATTTTTTCGTTATTCGAATTCTCGAATTTCGTTTTTCGAACGTATTCGTTTTCTATTCATGTCGAATATAGAAAAACGTAAGATAAAACAACAAATTGAAAATGGTACTGGACTTCATTTGTCACCATCGTCGCCTATTTCTAACGTTTAATTGTTGTTTGAATGTTCGTTCCTATTTAGATAGTTCTCGGAAATAAATAAATTTACCATATTTATGTTTCATTTTATTGCTTTCATCTTTTCTTTGTTCTCTTTTAATTACGAATACACGCAAAAGAAAATATTTATATAAGTATATAGGCGTTTCTATTTGACTTGTTGATCATGTTAGAGTCTGCGATAATTGCTGCTGATCGTCTTGTTGAGTTAACAATTGAGTAGAAGCAGGTTTATCCTGTTGTTGTTGTTGTTTGTGTTGTGGCTGTTTTTCTTCTGTTGTTGGCACACGAACAGGTAGAGCAGATGGCCGACAAACTAAAATACTTATAACAGCCTTACGAAAATCACTTGATATTAACCAATAGATGAGAAACGATGTAACATGACTTGTTGTTGCTAAATTACTTAAACTCATTGTAATTAAATCTCGATGACGACGAATTCTCTTGCCGAATACAATGTAAAATACGGCGGCTGGTGCTGTGAATAGGATAAAGAAAATCGTAATTAATAATAGTGTTTTGGTTAATCGACCACCTTCCGGTGATTTCGTACGTGAACTTGGTTGAATACTCATTCGTGATTGACGAGTACGTTGACGTGAACCTCGTACTTGTTGAATGATTAAAATATTACAAATAATCATCAATGTAAACGGAATAAAATTATACAAGAGTAAATGAACAACTTCCCAAAATTGAAAGAATTTCGATTGATAACATTTGATTTCGATTTTTGTTTGATTGAATTTATCGATTGTTAAAGCTTTTTTACCGTTGATAATCCAAATAGGAAAATTAATTAACGCAACAACAGCAATTACACACCAGATAACTCGACGGATGACATCGGGCTTCAATAACCATTTCTTAATTGACCAACCCTGATGAACAGATACGCAACGTGCAAATGTGGCTAAAGTTTTCAACCAAGCAGCACATTGAAGCGAGAAATAAGCAGCAAACGAGATTAGTTTACAGACAAACAATGAATGTTGTTCGAGATTTCTTAAATTGCTATTTCGTTGATATTTCCACAATAATTCTCGAACGACATAATTAATATTCCATGTAAACGGAATTAGCAATTCGATAAAGGCCAAATGTGCAAAGACAATAATCGTTGCATTGGTACGATTAGGTACAAGACGTGTATATATATAAAAACATAGAAGATTTAATGGTGTACCAACAAGGATCAAAATTAGAGAATAGATTCCGGAGAGAAGATGTGCTACATCGACGAATGTTGTTACCATGTTTATTCTATTAGAAATAAAGAAAAGTATTTATTAAATTCTATTTTCTATCGGTTTAATCTATTGTTTATATAAGTTGACTTTGAGTAGATAGCGAGAAAAAAAAGAGAATGCGCTGCACTTACCTATAACGTTCTACTTCATTCAAGTGAAGAAAGAATACGAAGAAATTTAATATTTCATTGAAAGAATAGGTAAGTTGTCACCTTCAATGCTCGGTTATTACGTTAGAAATGCTTTTTAAGCGACGAATCTACGGTAATAAAAAATAACTACAGGAAAAAATGGCAACTAAGAATGTAAATCGTTACAATTCTTTTTTTTTTCTCCTCTGAGATTTGTTATTCGTATATACTACATGGTCCAACAAATGACTTTTTTTTCTTTCTGTTCCAGTCACTCTCGTTGCTGTCGTCGAAAGACCTCAGATATATAAATATAACTGACAAAACCCAAACAGTACGATGATGAAAGACAACGCAAAGTATTTTCTGTCAGCTCTTTTTTTCTCCTTCTCTCTCTCTCTCTTTCTCTTTTCTATTATTCATCAAGATTGTTGATAGCAAAGGAAACTATAGATATTGTCCACCTGTTTCACTTCGAAATGAATTTCTCACGACCCTCCTAATCGATCTATTTTCATGAACATTAAGAATATCAAAATCGTTTTTTTATCAATCTAAACTGTCGCTCACGAACGATTAATATACATTGATTTATGACTCTTCGATATACAAGCATCGATATAAAAAACGATCCGCACAGCTGGTTCACTTAACACTAGAATAACATATCATCAACGGTTTCTAATAATATTTAGAAGCAATATATGCGTCATCTTTCTGTTATTATAATAAATAGCCTATTATACCTTGCTGAAAATAATCGTCTCAACCGAGAAAGATTCATAATTATCTACAACTAGATTTTTTTTACAGAATAATACTCTCTCTCTGTATATATACTTTCATCTATCAGATTAAGGTCAAGATCATGTGTCATAGTTGAACCTGGTATGGTAACACTAGTAGATTTATTAGATCGATTAAGATTATATTCTGTCTGTGCCCTTGATACTCTATGCATGACGATGAAAAGTAAACTTTTTTTTACATAGTTTTCTATTAATTAATATTTTCTGACGTAGATCGATATGTTCATCAAGAAAAAACAGCTTGTCAGTGGTATCTCTACGGGATTAATAGTATGAAACGCGAACTAGCTTTTAAAATCTAGACACGACTAGTTACTATGGTAAGTAGAGAAGAAAACTGGGAATACTAAGTCTAAATTTTATATCTGCAAACGTCAACATTCACAGGAAAAACCTAATATAGAATTATTTTGATATATTGAAAATGTCATTGTTTTGATAGTATGTAAATATCTATTTATGCACATTAGATCAACAACAAACGAATACTATTCTATGCACTATAATCGTCTTTATACGTTATACGTGCAGTTGTTTTAGTATATTTGGACTACGACATGTCTAATATTTATGTAATTAGTGAAAAACATTCAATTTGTTTCCTCGATAGTTTTCTCTTTTCAAGAGCATGTACACAATATAAAAATAGATTCGAGGTATTCTACATGATTAATAAAAATGTCAGTTTTCTGAAAACATGAGCTCAACGGAATCTTAAAAAAAAACACTAACTAATTTCTAATCTCGATTTGTAATTTTCTTTCCTTGATTACTTACGACACAAAAAAAAACATTGACGTAGCATTCAAGTCAATAAGTAAGCGTACGTGCTGTTGCTTTCTTTTACTATCCTGTCAATCAATATCAAAGACAGTCGATGTCATGAAAATAAGCGCACTCTGCTCTTCGGACTTAACACATTTTCAAAGAGTTACATACTACTCTTAGTGTCTTTGTCGTTCGAAATATGATATGTATAAATAAATCAATCATATTAAATCTCTCAACGATATGAAATTAGCGAGAAAAAAAACGAGTAAAATTAAATAATAGACCAACAAAATGTCAATTATCATTTACTTACACGTTAGAATAACCTTGGAAATGTCAACATAAAAGTAATTTAGATGCATATTCTGTTGTTTATATATCGTACTAACTTGGAAACAGAAAATTGAAATGATCGTCTCTTGATGATAAGATTCATGTGTTTCGATAGAAATCAAAGTTTGTTGGCATGCTATCATCGATATTTGTACTATGATATATATATTCAGACAATTTCCATATGTCATACGCGAAATCGATCTCAATTAACGTGATTGAGAAATCTAATCTAGCGATATCGTAGGAAGTTCGATGAAAAAGAAAAAAACACATAAACTAATTCTACGCACTAGATACTAATTCTAGCTAATAAATATGCATGGCGTCTAAGGGAAATGGAAGCAAACCAGAATTCAAGGATAATCATGTGAACAATTTAGTAGCCAATTGTTACATGTCATGCTAATAGAAAATATGTCTATAAATAAAATGACTTGTATAATTTACAAAAACAATCTATTTCATTCTTCGTTCATAAATATGTATTTGCATAAATACAAACATGCAAAGGAAAAGTCAATCAATATGATTGAATATAGATGATGATTTAGAAAATAAATTCCAAATTTTAATTAAGATTCATCGAACATCATTCGATACTTACTTAAAATCCTTCCGTGAAAAATAACGTCGACGAGAAATTTACGATGAGTGACGTTCGTAGGCCTATCGATCTTGCATGACAAACTAATAGCAAAGGAGATAAAAAGAGACAAAACAAAACAGAACGACGAGCGGGATGATCTCACTGGATTAGGATAGAAGCGGACAAGGTTGAATGTAATGAAACTATCTCGATAAAAAATGTGTACTGACACAATGAAATGATAATCAATGTTGACATATCCTGTCGAAATAAGGAAAACAAACCGACAAAATAAACGTTTCCGATGATTAGTTTTTCGTTCGATAGTTTTTATCGATCAAAAGAACGTTTACCGGATTCCCCGAATCTTTTATAACATTATTTATTGATGACTCGCGAGAACTTTATGATAAATTATGACATTGAATATTCCTCGATCGTTTTTTGTTTGATTGTAATTCCCGATATGAACAAATCATGAATAGAAATTGTCTATTGAACAGTAAAGAAATGAAAGACATGCATTGCCTGGAGTGAGTCTTTTGTTTTTATTCAACCAAGAGATTAAACGATCGACTATTCAATAAAGATCTATACTATTAAAGAAAATGTCCCCTCTTTCTGTAGTAATTTTATAAACAAATGGAATAGATCTGTTTTGTTTTTATAGCTATTTATCGAAGTATGATGACACGAGGATTTCTTTGTGCTACGTGACATTTCCAACCGAATTAAAAATCATTATTTTGCATAAGAGTTCACAAGAATTTTCTTCAACAAATAAACAATTGTCGATTTTAATTATAGGAGAATCGAGCGTCAATAATTAATAAAATTGACGTAGTTTTTTCATTAACAAATGTTTGTTAATTAGAAAAATATTCGTAGTAAAATCAAGACGATTATTATGCACTGAAGAAAGTGTTGTTGTCGCTCAATCAAATTTAATTCCAGTTCAACATTATTCATAGCTTGTTGATTTATTTATTATTTTTTTATTCGAATATTTGTTAAAAATACTTGACTGAATTTCATAGGACAAGTTTTTTTTTCTTCTGTAATATTCTTCAAACGATATGACAAAAAAAACTGGCTCACTATGTGGTCATTTGAGAAGATTTTCAAGATAATGAATTGTTCGGTTAACCTCGCATCGCATGAAATGCTTGGGGAGCGTATCGTCTGTTGTAAAAATGAGGTCGATGTTGACGAATTTCTTGCTGATTCAGAGCCGATTGGAGTAGAAGAGCTAGAAGACGTGTTTTGGCGGCAACATCGTGTTCATTGGAATTTGTTTGATCATTTTCCCACGGATAAGATGGTAAACGAAAATAATCATTATTTTCACCGTTTTCATCATTATTATCAACATTTGTTGAACCGAATTCTGATGATGATGATAATGAAGAACAATATGAAAATGAGCAGACAAAAACAAGAATAATCAATGAGAACATTTGGATTCGTACTAATGATGAACAACCCATGACAAAGAACATTGAGAAAAGGTAAATCTGAAAGAAATGTACATATATTTGCTTTTAAATCGAAAGAAAAAAAATGCAACAACAACAAAAAGTAACACGTTACTATTATTAAACGTCAAGACAGACAGTGCGTTCGCTCCTACACATATTCGCACACAATTCAAATAATGAATTGACGGTAGAAAAATATTAAAAAAAAAAGAAAAAGAAAATTATATACATAAACAATTGTGACTTTTATGATTCTCACTTGACTACTTTTGTTTTAATGTTTCTGTTTAGCCGTTACCAATACACTGTTTTTTTTTGCTTCTTTTTGTAAGAAATAATTCTCTAGATACGTATGCAAATGATTTACTAACTTGCGCATTTATCTTCGTTTTTTTTGCACCGAAAAGAAAAAAAGAAAAAGATGATGACGATCTTTAAACCGAATGTACTCAATTTGATGAGAAAATATTCACGAAAAATAAAACTTTGAGTGCATTAATTATATAGATGAATTTTATTTCTCAGTGCATCATTTAGTTTCCTCTCACATCTCTTTACAAATACTTATTTTCCCATGATAACTATATGGTTCGTTTCATGACTTTATAACATCTCATAGCATTGGGGAATCTAATTGGTACTAATCGTTACGCTCTCATTTTGTTGCTAACAATATCTTTATTAGCTTCCTCATTGGACCCGATGCCAAAGAACGCACATACAGACATAAGCACTGAACATTACCTATAGAGATGAAAGAGCATTTATATACTTGTTCTACTCCAAGTGGGAGTGAATTCATCGAACTTTCAGCCATACAAAACAATGACATTTTTTACAATTATGCTATCTTTTCTTATTGATTACTGTTGCATGATAATCTGAACTATTTCTTTTCATTTCAATTCGACCATGTACTATCAGGAAAACAATCACTTTTGTCGGTTCCATGATAATTTAGAACTCGATATTCTCTCTGAAATAGAATCTTTGATTGTTAAACTTCTTGTGCTTACCTCTTGCGGACAAGTTTCTTTTTTAAAATGATACCTTGACGAAGGAGAAAAAGGAAAATGCTTGATCATTTGTTAGTCTAGTCTGACGCACTAAAGCAAAAAACTAATTTTTCAATATGTTTAGTCGCAATAATTGAAACTCAAGTGAGTCACTTATGTCATTCCGTGTTTTTTCGTCGGATATAAACAAATATGAAGCAATAAAATCACTGTTGCAGTCAACGAACAAGGGCCATTATAAAAAGATGAAAAACTCGTTTAATCATAACCACAATGATTCTAACAGATCGAGAGAAAAAAAACATGTTTTCTCGTTTTATTTACTATCAACAAATGAACCTTTGATGTAGGACGTGTTAATTATCTATCGTTCAGATGAATATAAAGTCAGGAGAATTTCTAGTTGGAACATTGACTCATGTAACTCAAAACTTGGTTTTGTTTAAGAAAAATGATTCTTCCGCTTAACTCGTTTTCGTGAGATTGTCTACTGACGGATGTCTTTTGTTTGTATACTTGTAAGAAAAAAAATAGCAAAAAATCTACATCGAATGTCATCATGTCTAGTTTAGTTCTCTTGTCTCGACGATCTAATCCGACACAAATTTATCGTTAGAAGAAAATCAATTACTCGATACAGACTTTTTTTTTAGTGAGAAAAATCTCTTTCGTCGTCAATCTTCGTATGAAAACCGATGAGAGAAAACGAGAAAAAGAAATATTCATTTATAATTGATCAAAAAAACTGAAGAAAATCCAGTCAGTGACATGCGTAGATCTAATTTGATGTTAATAGAAGACATATTCGATCGAAAATCAAATGATGCGCTCGAACTCACGCAAGATTCTTATGAACATTGCTCATATTAAATCGAGATCATCAAAAAAACTCATCCATTTTTAAGAACACTTGCCAACAGGAAATGACAACGAACAATGTCGTAGAAACGATCATATCAATAACATCCGTTGGTGATATTTTCAACTCACAACAACAAAATCAGCATGCTAACAACACAAACGATTTCCATTGAACTCAATTACGTGAATATTTAAACAGAAAAAGAATGAATCTTATTCATTTCGATTGTTGGTCTTGTTTTTTTTATTCGTGTTATCTTTACTCTTGTATTCAAATGTAAACAATGTGAAACAGTTCGGTATTGTTTCTTCTGATCTATTATCATTTGCTTCAGTCAATTAATGTATTGTCTGAGATGGTTTAGAGCTTTTTTTCTCTCTATGTGTCTATAATCAACATGAGAATGATGAGAATAGAAAAGTACACTTAGATTTCATTTGTATCAGGTGGATTGTGTCGGCGTCAACTGAACGCGTAAAAATTAATCAGACAAATTGCTGCTTTTCGCATCGGATCTTCTTTTTTTCTTCTTCACCATTTGCCCTCGAGCAATCGAATAGCATCACCATTTTCTCAAACTAATTAGTCCGTCGTCTGGAAATGATTTTCGACGGCCAATCGACTAAATAAAACTTCGATTTCATTTATTTATTTATTTATTCCTTCAGCCAACACTGTTTTAAACAAAAAAAGAAGAAAACGAGAGAGAGAGAGAGGGAGAGAAACATGTCATCTGACAACAAAGACATTAAGTTTATATATATGTGTGTGTGTATGTAATGTATGTATATATTTATAATTTATCACAGGCATTTTGTGCTAGACACGACTAGAAAAAAAAATTTCCTAATAAAATAAGATCTTTTTTTTCCTATCGTTGATTATAGAATCCATTTGAATAATTCGACAAAATGAGACCGATGAGAAAAAGAAGAGAAAATTGATATTTACAAATTGTTCCTTGATTGAGTAGAAGTTCAATTTGCGCTAGAAAAGAAACAAATATAAAGAAAAACATAATGAAATCATTTGAATGTCTATTGACATAGGATGTATAAGCAAATGAAAGAACAAGATATTATTCTAAACACGTCATGTCCACTCAAAGATGAGATTAATTGTATATGCTTGGACAACAACAACTTGTAAGGATGCCGCCCTTAACAAATACACACTTTTAGTACTCGACCATTCATTCTCTTTTTTTACTGTCTCACAAAGCTAATCTACTTTCCATTTGCCATATGTTAACGAAACCTACCGTATGATTGTGATGAAGATAATGTTCGATGATATTTCGGTGTTAAAGTTATTGTTTGTCGTGTTGTTGTTGTTGTTGAATTAAATAGGATTGTTTCTGTTAAAATAAACAAAAAAATATAGGCGTGCTTTCCTTCAATCAAAGACGATGAATATTTACCATCGATATTAATAAAAGCTTTTGAAACTTTAAACTGATTTTCTGCTTCACATTCATACATTCCGTAGATATTTGTATTGATCTGAAAAAAGAATGAATGAATATATGATTTCACAGCTGGATGTCACTTGTTCAACATCTGCTTTAACTTACATCTAATAAAAGTAGAAGTTCAACTGTATAATCATTGATTTGTTTACGTTTAATATTATTGATTTCAATACGATTTTGTTTCCATTTAGCTGAATTTAATGGACGAGCAATAATCGTACAATTAACTAATAAATCTGATGAAGATATTAACGTTGTTTGAATCGATAATTCAGGTGAAACTAAAGGAAATCAAATAATTGAACACATGAAATGGGTGGATATTTGAAATGACAAGAAGAGAAAAGACACATGTCTAGATTTGAGAACACGTCTCGTCTCTTATCGCATATGCACACAATCAATCAGAATATATCTAAGCGCATTAAAACTAATTATAAGTTATTATTGTCGATCTTCTATTGTGTGTTTTTGAGAGAGAAAGAGAAGAAAAGTTTCGTCTTCATCTTAATTTAGATAATTAAGTCATAATACTCGAGAGAATAACTTCAACTGATAAGATTTTTATATAATAAAAAAAAAGACAGAAGACAACAAAAGAAAGTGTTTAGTTACTCGATGAGAATAAACGTTTGGTACGTGTATCTCGTGGTGGAATACCATTATCAGCTATACATTGATAATCAACAGGAGTTGTACGTGAAAAATTCTTTATCAACAGTTTGTTATCAAACGCTAATATATCTAAATAAGTCATTTTTCAATTAAGTTTTTTCTTCTTCTTCTGAATTACTTCGATCGTTTCGTTTATTCGACGGTATTTTTTTGCCGAATGTATGCCAACTGATTCTTGGTTGTGGCGTTCCGCGAGCCGAACATTTCAATATAACCTGATCGTTTTCTTTGATAAAATCATTATTCGACGATTCAACAGTAATATCAATGATTTTCGGCGGTGCTAAAAAGAATTCGAAACTAATCAAATCCGTCTATCACCATTTTTATAAAAAGAAAAGCACTTGACTCATAACCATTAGTCGAACAGCAGAGAGGAAAAAAACGGTCGTCAGTGTTTAATTGTTCGGCTAATGAAACCTAACAAAGTACAGGTGTGAGAACACTGCAGGGAGGCTTCGATTACATAAAAAAAATGTCTCGTCAACATGTGAAAATTGCCGATCATTTCTGCCTCTCGATCCCATTTTTGTTGTCTATATGGGCGATTTTCAATATATAAATTTGTTAGGTGTTAGAATATATTGTTTATGTCTCATCAAATAGCAATCGGAAGCGCTTTTCTTGATCAAATCGAGTCACAGCTGTATGTGAGACACATCGATGCTTACTCAAAACGGTTAAATTAAATCGTTTGATGATTGTCATTGTCTGATCATCGTCGGATGAAGATGAAACTCGACACGTGTATTCTCCTGCATCATCATCTGAGACATCAGATAAAATCAAAGACCAAGCCCATGCATATCTAAACAGATTATTCTCATATTTAGTTGTTAAAGTTTTTATTTATTTAAAACACAACAAAAAAAAAAGAATTCAATGAAACAAATTTGTCACGTACGTGTGTTCGAGTATAAATCGTGTTTGTTCACCACTAGCGGTATCTTTATCGAGTTTTGCTATTAATAAACGTCCCGTGGGTCCATAGAAATCCGCCTAGAATACATCAATTTTATCATATATGTCATTGCAATCGGACATATTTCCCCTGTGCAACATACTACGTAATCAAGTTTATTATGCTTATTTTCTTTTCTCCTTCTTCTTCTTCTTCTTCAACATTTAATTCAAGAGAAATTTCTCAGAATCACAAGGAATCGAGATGAGGATGAAGACTTACTTGTTTATTCGAATATTTCTCTGGTAGATCACATATGAATTTCGTTGTTTCACCTGTATTAACCGAGAGATTGTCGACGTTATCATCGGCTTGGATAATTGATGATGACGATGATATTGAGAATAAAACGAAAGTTATAATTAGTAATGAAACCATATGAAAACTGTCGTCCTTAATAATCTCGATGCTTTTTCATTTTCATTTCTTTTATCTAACTAAAAAAAAGTAATAATAGAACAATGTCAAGAGAAAGTTGTAGTAATGCCAGCAGCATCACTCGTTCATTATTCAAATGACTTTTTTTTCTCTATCCAACTCTTTCCTCTTTCTTTTCTCTCCTGTTCTACTCTCTCTCTCGTTTTCTCTCTTTCTCTTTTGTCCATAGATTGAGAATACACATAATTATAGTTGAGAGCGTGTTTGTGTTCACTTTTGATTCGGTGCATGCGTGCATAGAGAGAGAGAGAGAGAGGGAGAAAAGAAAAAGCATGACTGATTATCATCTTCGTTTACAGAGGAGTGAACGAAAGAGATTGAATAGGAAATTATAGACCTTGAACAAATTGAAACAAAAAAAAAGAAATCAACTTACTGGAACGTTAAGTATTAACGTTCGAGTAGAAATCTCTCGGCTTTGGTTATGTTTATTTCATTAGTGTCTATCTAGACAATTCAATTATGCAAGGACAAATCTCGTCTTTTGTCTAAGAGTTTTTCTTTTTCTATTCTTCGATTTCTTTCTCCTAATGATAAAATAATATTGAAACACAACGAGCTTATGCTGACGAATTTCTCGAAACAAGAAAAGAATTGTTCACCTGTGTTTAATGATCCATAAACATTGGGATATTTAATGTTGTCGGTGGTCTAGTCAAGGTATATACACTTGAACAATTTTTTGTTCTCTCCCTCCTGCTAGTCTGATTAAATTCGAGTACATACAATTAGAATGAAACTCGTTTGAAGATTTGATTTCTCTCATTTCTTTTTTTTTTGTTACTTAGAAAAGACGTAGAAAGGGGAAGTGCACTGTCGGGAATAGAAAGAACAGAGAAAATGTATTCGAGCTGAATACAAGCGGAAAAACGACGATCGTTCGCGACAAGCAATTGTGTGACCTGCTGTTTCTAAATGTTCTCTCCCTATGTATACGTTCACATGCATATATATGTATGTATACAGTTGGAATAATGATAGAGTAAAGTATTAATTGAAATAGGAGAAAGACACAGCAGTGGTTCGAGTTCAAATTTCTTTTCTCGAAGAGACAATGAATTCTTTTTCGACATCAAAAGAATATTTACTAGCTAGTTCTCGTATGGTTCATTGCTACGATCAACATCTATCTATGTCTATCTGAAGACAACGAGATGAAGATGGAGAATCAATGAACCACAAGATTATTCAATCGACTAGAATTGTCTTGTTTGTCTGATCTCGTATTTGTATATACATCTATCAGTGAGAGACAAAGAACAGATGGATGAGATGAAGGACAACATGCAATCATTCTGTCATTGATCGAACATCGACAATAATAAAAAAAAAACGATCGATTGATACTTTGATTCATTTAAACTTTTATTTTTTCAAGTTGACTCGTTGTTTTTTATGATTTTCTAAGTGATATTTTAACACATCCAATTGAATGAGAATTAACATGAGTATAAAAATTCAAGTACTGATAAATGTTCAGAGATATATATATCTACGTATATATTCTCTCATTTAAAATAACAGATTACATTTTTTATGCAAAAAACACCCCGAGCTACATGTTGACCTTTTCCTCAGAAAACAATTTCACACACACATACATATCGATTGACAAAAGAAAACTTGAATAAACTGTTTGTTAAACAGATAATATTTGAGAGGATGTTGAGAAAGTTCTTTCTGTCTTACATCACAAATCACTTTCTATGAAGTCGATCGAACATGCACAGAAAATAATCATTGATCATTGAACTAATTGAGAATACAAACAGACTGTCACGTTATTAGATAAAAATATCCGAGAATGAAGGCAGAGAAAGAGTAAGTAAGTAAGTTTGGTTTGACATGATAACCTATTAATCATTTACATAGGATTATTGATTTGTATTGTTGAAGAGTTTTACTAAGAAAAAGAGAAAGTACAGTGAACTATGTGTGTATGGATGAAGAAATATTTATACATCAATCGGTTGGATTGTTGATCAAAAGGATTAGATTTAGTTCGCTTTTGTCATCAATGTTGATCAAGGATTATTTTTAATTTAAATTAAAATCACGATTGTGTTCAGACAATTTCTTTTTCTTTTTTTATTTTAATATAAAACGTTAGTAAATATAAAGAAAAACAAACGCGTGCAGAAATTCTTGAGAAGTGAATGTTTTTCTTTTTTAAAATGACGTTGGCGGAGGATTATGAGCACCAGGATATTTCTTTTCGACTACTAATTTTTCTTCAGTCGGATCAGGTAAATGCCAATGAGGCTCATCATCATAATCGTTTGTTTTCTGAGCAAAGAATGGTATACGTAATATAATGCCTGCAATAAGTCCACCCACAACTGCCATACCAATTGTTAATCCAAGTGCAGCTGCTTGAAATCCGGATTGTGCACTATTTGTTCGTGTTTTACCTCCGCCAATACACGAATCAGTTAAATGACCTAAATATCCTGAACGATCACCGATCGATGCAACGATAATTCCCGTTATGCCCGACATTAATCCCGGCATTCCATGTAAATTATGCACACCACATGTATCATGAATACGTAGCCGTTTTAATAATGGAAGAAGAAAATCATAACCTAAAACCGAGATAAATCCTGCGAGTGTGCCGATAACCATAGCACCGTGAAGGCCGATATTCGAGCCAGCAATTGTACCAACGGCCACACCACCAGCTAATGTCGAATTTTGAATATGTACCATTTCGAATTTACCTTTTTTGAGAAGTGATGACATGAGAAAAGCACCGATAACTGACGCACAGATTGACACGTAGGTATTTGTCACAGCATAGAGACGATCGACACCAGTGGCCATACCAGCATTGAACGATGGCCAGAAACAGAATAAGAAGATCGTGCCAATCATTGCGAACATGTCGGATGTGTAACGAGATTTTTCATCGGGTGAATCCATACTGTTCGAACGATATAAAACGAAAGCGACCATTAAACCGAAATAAGCACCTTAACAAGTAAAAAAAAAGCATTAAGGAAGAAAAAAAAGTTTTCGAATGAACATACCGAAAGCGTGAACATACATCGATTCACCGGGATCAAACGCACAGAATAAATGAATACCAATATATTCATTGACAACTTGAATTGGTACTTCAATGAAAGCCATTAATATCAATTGGACAGGATTTGCTTTGCCAAGAACAGCACCCATGGAAATTAAAATACTAGCTGAAACGAAGTCTGCTGTTGTTAAACTTTGAACGTCGACGATAAATTTTTGTGTTGTTGTGTCCCAATCGAATAAATATCCACGTATAATCAAAGCCCATTCTAATGTAAAAGCACAGAGAATGAAATTGAATCCAACGGATGAGAACGAATATCGTTTTAAGAATGTCATTAAAAATCCGAAGCCAATGAACATCATGATATGAATGTCCGTATACATGGAATAGTAGAATTCCACGAGACCTCGAGGTGGTGATTCGTAATTTGTGACATTTGAAGCTGGAGAATATTTGTATTCGCTGTGGAATCCGAGAAGAAATGTGAAAACTATTTGGAAGAGAAATAGTATCAGTGGAAATATGTATGGACGGAGATTTGCCATTGTTGTTGTGTTTTTCGTTTATGTTTTATGGTCTTCGTAAACTAAACCAGTTTTTATACCTCACGAGAAAAAATTGTACTCGCGGGTCTTCTTTCTATTTTTTTCTTGTTTTGCTGCTCCTTTTGCTTTTGGTTGACCTGTTTTTCTTCTTGAAAAGGGGCACTTCACTTATTTTTTTTGCGTACATCAGCCAAGGCCGAAAACTGAAAGTTGCCTACTGATCACTTGAATGGCGCACACGAGCCATACCTATTTTTTCCTCGATTGCCAAGGTTTTTTTGTGAATCGAAACGAGAGAAAAGAGCAGCAGCTACTGTGCATTATTATTATTATTCGATTTCTCACTCTCCCTTTGTTGTTATATACATACACACTTCAGTTTACAAGTGTGTGACGAAATTTTAGTTTTCTTTTTCGGTTTAGTATTAGTCGAGTACATTGTTTGGCCAGAAATGTTCCGTTTTGGTCAAATAAAACACAGAACAAGAGAAAGAAAATGTTGTTTTTTTTCACGAAAAGGTACTTGAAACTCGAATCATCCGTTGTCGATTTATTTTGCAATAAAAAAAAAGTGTATCATCGGCATATTGCAAAAGACGATCTATTGGAGCTATTGTAAATTAGAAACGAATAAAGTCGGTCGACGTACTATTTGAAAAGTGCAATACCATAAAACGTGCACTTCGATGCAGAATTATGTACGTCTTCTCTGATTTGTTTTCTCCAACGAATAAGTCCGAGTTGATCATGAATGTTCTTTTTAGTAGTTTTACTAATGATTCAATTAAAAATATGTTTTTGTTAGACAGAATGATATTTGCACAAATCGTTTTATTCCGAGCTTCACTCGTTAATAAGAGACAGAGAGAAAAAAAACAAAATATCTTGATTAGAAAAAAAACATTTATATAAAAGAAAAACAATAAGTTTTGATTCGGTTATAAGGCAATGTTATTTAACGTTTGGATCAGTTGTCGAATCGTGTTCGCTTCGCCCTCTGAATCGACATGATAAGAACTGGATTGAGTTCCTTGTGGAAAGCTAAAGAAACAAACAAGTCGAAACGAAAATAAATGAGTTTATTTAACTTACAAAAATATGAATCTTGTACAAATAGAATCCGGATCTTGGATTGTCCAAATATCATTCGTGTGTTTTTTATATACATCCGATGAATTAATAACTGAAAACAAAAAAAAATTCATGAATACAAGAAGTTCGAATGAGAACAATTCGTACTTTCACATAGAGCTATGCAAGACCAATTTTGGTTGTTTAATGACGTTTTCTGAAGTAAAAATTTGAATCAAAATCTTGTTTTAAAAAAATCCTCTTTTCTTACTTTTTTATCATTCTCGTCGAAATTAAACTCCCTAGCCTCATGATGATAAGATGAACGATAGTTTCTTGTATATCCTGCTGAAAATGCTAAGCTTGGTGAGACATAAATGCCTGCACCATATGCAGCACCGTTTAGCTAGAATAAAACAAACAATTTTGTTTTTGTTTTCGAATTTTGTTTTTCTACTAACCAAATATCCTCCTTTGCCAATTTGTAGGCCTGAGCGAAGAATAGCATGCCAATTCTCTTGTGGCGAGCCGTGGAATGCAAAAATACTTCCTTTTTCTGCTCGTAATTGTTTAAATCTAACATGTTTAACAATGTCTTCATGTTTGATGAAGTATTGAAAACTGGTTGAAACGGATTTGATGTGATGTTCTTTAGGAATGAACGAAAAATGATAACGATTTGTGCCCATTAGCCTGAAGAAAGCCGAAAGAAAACGTTGGAAAATGTCGATGAATTTGATTTACCAATGAAAGAATGAGAAAGCCCATGGATGTTTCAATTCAATCGTTGCTCGAAGAGAGATTCGACCAACTTCATAATGAGTTATCGATCCCATTTTCCTTAAACTATCCATAATTCTTTTTAATATTTCAAGATTTTCTTCTTTCTGCAATAAAAAAAACAATCAGATTTGTTTGTTTTCAAAACAACGAATTCAATTACTTTTCCATTTTCATCGAGTAAAGTTGTAGATGTGTTGTATGGATTGATTAGTCTTGGATAAGGATCAAGAATGAGAGCGTGCCGATCTGATTTAATAGCAGCATCGACGAGTAAAAGAAGAAAATCGGCAATCTAACAACGAAAACAGTTTGTTTTTATTTAGAAAATCAATCTTAAAAACTAACTTCAATAGAAAATATCGATGGTGGAAGTGGATCATTTCGAAATTTCGAATCCATTGCATTACTGAAACATTCATAATCATCACAGATGGTTGGCTGAAAGAGAAACAAAAACAACAATTTCCATGAATTTGATTTCGTGTCGAACTTACTTTCGATGCTTTTTTATCATTCGATTCAAACGTTCGTTTTCCACACATAACACACAAGGAATTTAAATTTTTCAAACGATATTCCATATATTTATAAAACTAGATGATATTCGAATAAGATTCGATGAAAAGAGAGAACAGAAGAAGAAATTTACTTGGACTAGATATCCATTATGAAGTGTTGGCAAATGTTTCAAATCATAATGAATGATTGTATCTGAAGATTTTTTCCGAGGTGGCTTTAACAATGAAAGTTTGGCGGCAGTTTTTTCTCGGCTATCGAGAATTTCATTTTCGAGAACTTCGTTTAATAAAGTTTCATCATCGGTTTCGGATAACATTTCGGTGTATTGTTTTCGTTTGAATTCATCGGTCAAAGTTTCCAAACTAAATAAGAAAAAAAAAGTCGAGCATTACCACGAAGCTCATTCGAAAATATTGATACATACAAATATTTCAAACGTAGTTCGGGTTTTAGAGCAGCACGAGTAAGTTTTAGCGTTTCCATATTACGAGGAGCTGTTTCAACAAAATCACGCGCAAGTCTAAAGCAAAAGATAATATTTGAGTACGTTGAAACTCGATGGAGTTTGAGTTACCGGTCGATAAACGGAACTTTCGATTCATTTGCTGGATGACATTCACAGATTTGATAGACATGAAGTACATTTACTGAAAATCGATGATGAAAATCAAAAGAATTTGTTTTTCAATATACACAAACCTTTTTCATTGAGATATTGCGCACTATCAATCAATAATTGACATGTCAAAGGTCGTTTATTACAGATTTGCCATTGACATGCAGTTTCAGTTTCGATAAAATTCGTATGAAAATTGAAAGTGACTATTATCATCGATGGATCGTTCAAATCTTGTCTAAAAATGCGCATTGAATTCTATTTCAATCCAATCTATCTTCGTACCTATATGAAACTCCGGGTTGTCCCGTTTCTGACGTATACGTGAATACATCACTTACATCATCCGCGAGTAACGAATGAAACTCAAATTTTGTCGTCTAAATCGAACGAATATTCGATGAAGGAAGTGAAATTCTTTAATTTCGACTCACATGTATCACTTTTTGCAAAACAGGTGGATTTGGGATAGGTGAATCGGGTGTCAGATTATTGAGATCATCTTCCTCGTCGTCTTCGTCATCATTTTGTGCGTTATGTACATTAGCAATTTCTTCGTCATTGCCGGTTTCGTGTTCGTTATTAATTCCTTCGTCATCTTCATTTGGGAAACTTGTCATTTCGTTTAAATCTTGAATCGACGTCTGACAATCAGTCAAAATAGAAGGTATGCTTACTCACAAATCGAAACAGAACAAAATTCGAATGAATAGAAAGAATAAATAAAATTTCTTAAATAGGAATAACCAAAAAGAAAGACAAAAAAACGCATCGCAATCGATCGGTTATTATATAGGTGTTTGTTTTTTCCCAAGTATACACGCAAAAGCGTCCGCCGAATAAATGATAGGGTGTTTTTTTTTCAACAATATTCTCTCTCTAAAGTCACGTCACGTTCTATACATTCCTGACCTCTATATGTTGATAAAACATCGTGAAATAAAAATATTTTAACGAATATTTTTGTTTCTTAAATCTTTCGTTTGTAAAAAGATTTCATTATATTATTCTCGTCTTTCTATTGGTATTCTCACTATTTGTCCAATGCTATTCGATTGTGTAATCAAACGTTACGTTTTATTTCTTTTGACGAAATAACCGTTTTTCATGCAATGAAAATGTGTCTGACGAAATTCACCTGAAATTACTCATGTGCTTTGTTGTTGTTCTTTTCCATTACGTCAACGTACACAAAACCTCTATATATAATCTTCATTCTATTGTAGGTTTCTTCATTTAATTAAGTTTCTTTTCGCATAAAACCCAATTTAACAACGAAATTATGAGTAAAACAAGTGCAAATTTCGGTGGTACTGTTGGATGGGACGAACAGACCGTCATCGGTAAATAAACTCGATGTTTTTTTTGTTTTGTTTTGTTAAAGTTAAAATTCTTATATGTATAATTAGGTAAACGTGCCCCTCGACAAGGAGAATTAAAGTCTGAATCGGCGATTGCTGCAGCTCAACGTGCTGGTGTCGCTATAGACACATCGAAGAAATATGCGGCTGGTCACAATAAACAACATGAAGCAGCCAAAAACACTGCTGTTTTAGATCGTGAAACCGAAGAATTACATCACGAACGAGTCGACAAAGACGTCGCTCGAGCCATGCAACAAGCTCGAGTTGCTAAGGAATGGACACAAGCGGATTTAGCTCGACAAATCAACGAGAAACAACAAGTCATCAATGAATATGAACAAGGAAAAGCAATACCAAATCAACAGGTCTTAGCCAAATTGGAACGAGCCTTAGGTGTTAAATTACGTGGCAAGGATATTGGTCAACCACTCAGCTCGGGACCAAAGAAGAAATAAAACGTCTTCGTTTTCTTGTTTATTCATTTGAATCATCCGTGAACTCATTTCTTTTACTTTTATTTTTCCTCATATTGTAAACTAACCTGCAAACACAGTTTTTTTTTCTCTTTGAATTCCTGCCTCATGGATCTTTTTTTCTGAAGATAAAATACACAAAACTTAGGAAGACAAAGAAAGAAAAAGACCTTTTTCATCGACACACACATAACATCTTAGACCGAAAAAAAAAACAATCAAATCTCGTATTTATAGATGGTTAATTAATATCAATGGACCAAGCAGAAGATTTAAGAGCTTTCGAACGTCGTATGGTTGAAATTGTTTCATCACTTCAACCATCGATTCGATTGTGGCGTTTAACTTTATCCATTCTTGTTCTCATAACATCGACAACATTTTATTATTTAATAAAAAGTCTAATATTTTCTTCGTCATCATCATCAGCAGCCGATGTTAAGACAGAAAATTCATCGTATTTCTTTCGAATTGAAGTTTATTGTTTGATTTCAAGTTGTTTATTGATTTGTGCATTTCTATTTGGTATTCATCGAAAGATATTCGCATCGAGCACAATCGTATCGAGATTTCGTTACGTTTTAACAGATTACAATATGTCCTGTGATGATCGAGGTCGACTAATGATCAGACCGCGACCAATAACAATATTCTAATTTGCTTTTTTTAAATACATAAAATAAAATTTAACAAAAAAAGCCGATGTTCTAGATAAAAAAAACATTCGTTTTGTTTGTGTCTTTTGCTATGTTATTCAAATGAATTCGAGTAATTTAACTGATCGAAAATATTACAGTTTATATATTGGCAATTTATCGGGAAATGTTCGACCGAAAGAATTGATTCAGTATTTAGAACAATTCGATGAAGTCGATCAATGTCAATTTTTCGAAGCTAATCAACGACGTTGGTCGACATTCGCGTTTGTTCTCATGCGAACGCCGGACTCAATCAATCGATTGATGTCAACTCGGCCGCATTATCTCGATAATCGACGGTTTGTTGACAAACGAAGTTTTGAGTTTTGAAAGAAAAACACAATTTTAGTTTTTATTTAAAACGATGTTTGCCCGAACAATATTCGAATAAAGTTGCACATTTTATTTCAACAGAAAATGTCATTGTACAATTTCGAAATAATGAAAATCAAGATCTCAATCAGCCGGATTTTAACGAAGAAAATATTCGAACATATTTTCAAACCTACGGAAATATTCTCAATTTGATTCTTTTAAAAAACAATCGTTGCGTTATCGAATACAGCGATTACGGTAAAACAAGAAAACCAAATTCCTTAATTTCTTTTCATTAATCTTTCAGATTCTGTCGATTGTATTCTTCTCGATGCGCCACATTATTTTAATTCTTTCGAATTACAAATCGATAAATATTACACAGGTGAACAAATCAAACTTCTCGAACGGATGTTTGTTCATAATAATGATTATCCATCGCCAGGTTCGACAGGTCACGATGACGAACAAATCGATGGCTCGTTGAATTCACCTCGACATTTGAATATGACGATACGAATTCTCAATGATTCGATATTTTCAGTGAAAATCTCCAATGAAATTAAATTAGAAACCATTCACAAAGGTTTCCTATCGACAATCAATCGACGAAAGGAACTTTTCGAACAGATTCAACATTTGAATAAACAATGTCAGATTTTATACGAAAAAAATCAATTAATCAAAGAAAATAATCGAAAACAATTGACGTTCAATGAAGATTTAGAACGAAACTATCGACAACAAATTCAAAATGAAATCGACCAACAAAATCAATGGAAAATCAAGATCGATTCCATTTGAGTATTAACAAATTCTTGTTTTCTTTTTTGTTTGTTTCTTTTCTTGCGCATTCAAGTCCAAAGATCGAAAATTGTCTATGTATGTTCGTTTGTTTGTTGTTGTCAATATGAATTTTAGATTAATTTCGCCATGGAATTAATCGGCACGCGAGATTTACGACGAATCTTTCAAAATAAATACGCCGTATTCATGGGCGATTCGAATATGCGTTCGATTTATAAAGATTTGATTTATCTTATTCAAGAAGATAAATTAATGAACGATTCCGATCGAAAAGCAGGCGGAAACAAAGAATCGATTTGCGGTAAATGATGAATATTTGCAGTTTCATGTTGAAATTGAATTGATTTGGAATTCAAGGTGATCTTTTACTCGAAGGTGGAATTTATAAAAGTTTAGCAAGTGGAATTGATTATGAAGAGAAACGTGTGTTTTTATCGAATATATTTCTCATGAAATTTATTTTCTTAACTCGGTAGAATTTTGTTTTGGTGAATAGAAAATTGAATTGTTCGTTGAATGGATTTTGTTAGATGTCGAAATGATATGACATTTCGAATATTTGAAGAGCTGAAAAAAGATTCAGAAAAACCAGATTTGGTTGTAATTAATAGTACTCTATGGGATATCAGGTATTTGAAGAAATGAAAACCAAATTTTGATTTCGGTTTTTGTTAGTCGATATGGAGAAAATGGTGAACGAGATTTTAAAGTAAATCTGCCTCTATGTTTCGATGATCTACGTGCTGCTACATCGCCAACAACGATTATTCTATGGCTGACAGCATTGCCTATATCAGCTGAACCGAGTGCTGCAGTATTCGATGAAAAATGTAGGAGATTTGATATTTATCTGCGTTTTTAATTTTGCTTAACTTAGATCGACCAGAAAATAAATATTGGCGAACTCAATTTCTTCATATCAATGCATTTTCTGCTGAATTAGCTAAGACGAAAGGTTGCGAGGTACTCGATGTTCATTATCTCTTCCGGCAACATCCAGACATGCGTGACACAGATGGTTGTCACTGGAATGCCCAAGGTCATCGAATGATAACTTCGTACATGTACGTTTGAACGCAAATTTCTTGACAAAAAAAACACAACTCTTCATTTGTTTGATTTTATACTAGTGCACAAACTGTATCATTGATTTGGCATGTGCCTTATAAAGATCGTCCCGTTATCGAACATAAAGAACGTGAACTTCAGCAAATTTGCTATCGAATAATCAATGGTGAAAACGAAACAACAGTCATCAATAGTTTAAACGGCGAAGATCACGATGGCAGGAGTGATTTTGATTTGAATTCATATTTAGCCGAACATATTCCAAACGATAGACAAATTGCAAATCAACAAAATACAGATCGAATTGGTCAAATGATAGGACAATTAAATGAAACCGATCGACGGATTTTGAATCTCATGGATTACTACGAAAAATTATAATACAGATATCGATCTGTCAGATGTACGAAATAGTTATTTGTTTTTTCTTAATTTGATTATAATCGAAAGAAAATAAAGCCTTTGGATACTCTATTTTTGAATAAACCCTGCGGATATGTACGTCAGAGATTAGAGAGAACATTTCGCGGAAGGATTACGTATTGACGTAGGTTCTTAGTTTAATTAAATTGAAAGTTTTTTTTAGTTTGTGTCAAAATGTACAGTTGATTTTGGTTGGATTTGCGATCTATTTCCAGTGATACATCGCGATAAATGAGAAAACATTTTGTAACATTCTTTTCGGAAATTTTTCGATGCAATGAAGAAAACATAGAATACCGATGCTGAATTTAAATAAATAAAAAATGATCCACCAAGAAAACTAACAAATGCTTCGATTTGTTGAGATTGTGTTGATTTTGTATATGAAGCTGTTACTGCTCTGTAAAGCGTTACTCCAGGATAAAGACTTGTTGAAATCACATAAACAAGTACTTCACTTGATAACATGAGCATAAGTGTTTGATCACGTTTATTATTGTTATTCGTTGAAGCTAATCGTGTTCGATGCATACGACGATTTCGAACCATTAAAAGACTGAAAATTGTCATTAAAGTCGGTGGAACGATGCCAGCTGCAAATGTTGAATAAATTCCATAGATTAACGAATACGGTTCAGTTGTATAACATCGATTTGTACCGAATTGTTGGAGTAAAGGTATGTGAATAGTTAATAGAGGCCAAATGAGTATATTTCCAATAATTACACGATAGGCTATTTTAGGTTCACAATATGAACGAAGTCGAATTGAATGTGAACATCGAGCATAGAGATCGATACAAGCAAAGACAATCAAAGATCGGCCGATCATCAAAAGTGTATGAATTGTATAGAGACGGAGTTTGCAATAGATATACGAATATGTTGAAATATCCGTATTATTTAAAGTGTACAATGGTTGAAAATTGCCCCAAATGATGATAAATATATTGAATGTAGATGCTGCAAGTAAATATAATGAACATGAATTACGTCGAAAACCTTGTCGAATGAAAACACAGATGTTTATTGTATTTCCCAAAAGACCAAAAGCTACGAATATGCTCATGATATATCGAGTTAGCCATAGACGAACACCAACTAGATTTGCGCTCATAGTTTCTTGTATTAATACGAATTCTTAGAAAATTAATTTCGAAAGAATAGCTCAGAAAATAGAGTTCCAATCAGATATTTATATAGTTCAGTCAGTGACGTAGCCAGGGGGGGACGGTAGGGATCGATCCCCCCCTGGAAAAAATCTTGTTATTAATTATTATTATTATTATTATTATTTATAGACCCTTACCGCTACCGGTGTGGGGTGAGAAACAAATACAAAA
>ERZ778027.1723-NODE-1723-length-33524-cov-5.779348_pt1 | contig 33524 bp, 29 predicted proteins | sample MGYA00375757_ERZ778027 | MGnify/ENA primary metagenome ERZ778027 (study PRJEB29350, sample SAMN05389817) | bioreactor metagenome | isolation source: Ammonium sulfate bioreactor | place: South Africa: University of Cape Town | collected 2014-02-18 ...
ACGTTGACGCCGTACAACTGTGCGTCGTGGTTTGCAAAGCGCAGTGTCACGAACTTGGAGGACGGCATCATGCCGCCGCCCATGCCGCCACCACCCATACCTCCACCCATGCCCATTCCGCCCTGCGTCTTGACGTAGTCGGCGTCGATGTAGTCCTGCGCATAGGTGTAGTAGGGCGTGATCTTGATATCCCACGCGTGGCGCTGATGATCGTGCCAACCTGCGGTCACGCTGAAGGTGTTGGCGACTTCGGGTTTCAGGTCGAGGTTGCCGACGTAGCCGTTGGCGTCGCCATACCAGCCGATCATGTTGGCCGCCATGTCGCCGGTGCTCCAGGCATAGCGCTCATAGAAATTCGGCGAGCGCGTCTTGCGGGCGTAGCCGAATTCGTAGGTTTCCATCGCTGTCGGCTGGTAACGCGCCAGCGCGGTAACGTCGAAATTCGCGTCCGTCTTCTGGTGATTGCGGGCGTTGAAGGCGGCCGCATCGGCGGCGTACATCATGCTGTAGCCTGCGACATCGCCGGTATCCATCCACACCATGTCGTTACGAACGCCGAGCAGCGTGCTCCACGCGCTGTCCCAGCGATGCTCCCACTCGACGAACGTTCCGAGGCGCTGGCGCGTGCCGTTATTGATGTTGATGAAGTCGTTCGGCCCCATCATTGGCTCCGTGCCGGCGACAGGCGGCCACCAATCATTGAGCGTCACACGATGGAACTCGTTGCCGACGCGGAGAACGTCTGCCGTCGTCAGAGGAATTTCCGCCTTTATTGAATAGCCGGCATCCGTGCCTTCGGAGTTCATCGGCATCTTGCCGCTTTTGTCGGCGAGCATGTCCATGCGGTGGTCGGTCTTTTGATAGAAGGCTCGGACGTCGAGATTTCCCCAATCGAAATGCGTCAGATACCGCGCGTTGAAGAGCCAGGCGGTGTTGTCGACCATGTCCATGCGCTGGTTGACATAGCCCTGGTAGGGGATGTGGGCGTAGATCCCCTGCATCGTGAAGACGTCGGCGCCGTTTTTGATGCCCAGCGTCACGGCGTGATTCTGCGCTTCATAGAGGGTCGAGCGAACGATCGGGCCGTCGTCTCCGCGCCAATAGTCGTTGGCTTTGTTCCAGGCGCCGGAATACCCCAAGCTGACGTTCTGCGTCGCGGCTTCGGCGTGCGCAGCGGTGCTGACGCTATCGCCGTTGCTCCGGTAGAATGTCGACAGGCTTCCCGACGTTCGCACGCCGTCGCCAACGTCGGCAAAGCGCGGAGGCAGGGATTCGACGACGATCGTGCCGCCGAGGCTGTCGCCGCCTTTGCTGACGGGCGTCACGCCCGCGATGACGTCGGCGACCGCGACCTGCGACGGGTCGATGTACGACAGCGGCGGGTTCATGTGGTTGGTGCAGGCCGATGTCACGGCCATGCCGTTGATCAGAATCTTGACGCGGTCGTCGTTCAGTCCGTTGATCGAGGGCAGGCCCGAAATGCCGCCAGATTGGAAGATGCTGACGCCTGGAGCTTTGGTCAGAAGCTGGGCGGTATCGCTCGTCCCGGGAAGCTGAGACTGAATGGCCTTGCCGGAAATGCGAGTCGTGCTGAGCGGCACCGCGAGGCCGCGTGTGCCGGTGCCTGTGTCAAATTCCGAAGCTGCGTGCGACTGCTCGTGCGATGCGTGCTGCGGCTCGTTCGACACTGACGGCGTTGGCGCCGGGTTCTGGCTCGCGACCGATTTGGCTTTGGGTTTCTTCGCCTTCGACACGTTGTGCTGGCGATGCTGATGCGCTTGCTGCTGAACAACGACGTCCGGCAACTCGGCACTGACTGCGGTTTCCTGAGCGAGTGCGCGTGCACTCAAGGCATATGGCGTGATCGCCATCACAGCGGTTGCACACAGCAACCGGGCTTTCAAATTGATGGACATGGTACGATTCCCCCGTCGACGAGGCATGCGTATGCGCAGCCAATCGCCGGTATTCAGATTTCGCTGGTTTATGGTGGAAGGTGATCGCGAGATGGCTGCGATCAGAGCGCGTTCAGCGAAGGGGGACCACGGTTGCGCGTATCGATCGTGAAAACGATGGCGAGAAGCGCGATCGTTGCGGCGCGGATGGTCTGGCCGATATCCTTGGTCGGGCGGACGATCGGAGGCGTCGCGGTGATCGCGAGATGAAACGCTGCCAAGCCTTTACAGAACGGACAATCGGTCGAGTCCTGGCCGCTCGAGTTCTGCTCGGGCGCCGAATGCGTGGAAGCGGAATGGTGTGATTTGCCGGTATGGCAAATGAGATCGGCGAGATTTCCGATATCGATAGCGCGGAGGGTTTGCCGCAATTCGGAGACAAAGTGATTGGGGACGAGCGCGATATAGAAAAGCACGCCCAGCAGCGCGATCGCTGCTGAGAACGTTGAGCGCCTTTTCCCCCCTGCGCGCGTCACGTCTACCCCTGTGTTCGTCTCCGCGACGAAACCGTTGTCGTCGTTGCCGGGTCCTGTGTTCCGGCAGCGCGTTACTCGACTTCTATGCGCCGGTGCGTGCTCGGACCTTGTTGAAGGTCAATCTGCACGCGTGACGGTTCGATGCAGGCGTGCGTGATGCTCGCATGCCGGCTGCGCGGAAATGCTAACTTCGGTTTTGCGGAAAATCAATGGCTTCTGAAGCTATCTCAGAATGACTCTAATGTGGAGTTGGGCCTGTGGATACTGCGCTTGCGCTTGGCCAGACATAGCCGCCGCCGATGACGATCTGGTGTGATGTCAGACTCGTTTGCAGCGTTCCTTCTGGCGTCGTCGTGCCAGTGCGCCAGCGTGTGAATTGCCGCCAGAGATCGCCGGGCATTTCGGTCAAGCCGGAGAACGGTTCGATGAACCAGCGCGGCAGCCAATCGGATTTCAAATCTTTCAGCGACCATGATTTGCCGCCGGTCAGCGCGGCTTCGAGCGCCGACCAGACGAATTTGTATTCGACGTAATAGGAGCCGCGTCCGATGCGTAATTCGAGCCCGGCGAGAAATTGAATTGCGGGGCCTGCATACTGATACTCATTTGTTCGTTTCGCGGGAGGCTCACCGGCAAACCATGCCTCGACGTGCGGTACGGCGGCGCCAAGTCCGATGCCAACGTAGGGGCGCAGCTTGGCTGTGATCGGCGCGAGGCGCACGAGACCCGACGCATAGAGAACATTGTGGCCGTGCGTGAACTCAAGACGATCGAACAGATCCGTCAAATGCAGCGGCGAAGGAGCGGGCGCGCCTTTGAGTGTGCCGGTGGTCTCGACGTCCTCGACAACGCCATTCTTGATCTTGCGTCCATGCGCACCTTTGCCGAGGCGGGCGATGGCTTTGCTGTGCATGAAATCGATCATGGTTCCAAACGAACCGGCCCAGCGGATGACGCGGGCTCCGCCATCGATCGGGAAGTAGAAGGTGTCGCCGTCCCAGCTCATGTTCTTGAGCGTGAGATCCGTGCCGTTCGGCCTTTGAATATGCACGTCGCTCTGATGATAGTACGGCGCGCTGAGATATCCGCTTGCGACGGTTTCCCTGGAGTTGAACCACGATGAGGCGGTGGCCGGTACGGCAGCGTTCCCGGCGGAGTCGTTGTCGCGATCGCCTGTGAACGATGATGAAAGCATGATCGCGCTGAGCATGAGGATGGCGCCTGCGGCCGCCATCCTGTCGATCATCGTCGAAAGGCTCTGCGGCGGGGTGAGATCGGAAATCGCGTTCCTGGCCGTCAACGACGCTGTCATGCTTGCCCGTCTCTGAAATGAGTTCCTCAACCGGCGTCAGATCGCACAGTGCGCAGTGCCGGCCCCTCGCAGGCGCCGACGTAAATCCGGAGTTCGGCGCTGCGTCAACCTGTTTGCATACGCTGATGCGTTCCGGCGCAGTTGATATCGGATAATCAGAATCGATTGGAAACGGGGTAGATCTGTAGGCGCGCGATCACCCGCGCTTTGACGGGGGCCGATCGCGGCGATTTTGCCGCGCGTCGCGAGTGTGCGTGAAGTCGCTCAGCAGTCTCCACACACGAGGAACCTATGACCGATCAAGAGCGTGCTCAGATCATCGTGCGGGACGTTTTCCTCCACGATCTAAAGGGAGAAATCGGGACGCTGGCACGGCTTGGCGTGCCGCTGGCCGATCGTCAGGACATGATCCAGCGCTTGGCGCAAGCATTCGGGCGTGTGCGCGAAGAGGAACGCTCCAAGGCCGCGGCTTAGCGTTTTCGCATAAGGCATGAGGTGTCGCGTGCGCCCGGCGCGGTTTTTGTGCGCCGAGGCGTACGCCGTGCCGCCGTTTCGCATTTTCTTTGTCTTCGCTGTCCTCGATGCGGTTGCAGCGATTGCTCCGTGGTTCCCGAAGCTTCTGGGTTACGCGGAAAGCGACGTTGCCGTCGTGCCGCTGGCGGTCTGGCATCGGGACGAGCTTCTTCTTGGAATGATGCCAGCGGTTCTCGCCGGTTTTGTGCTGACGGCGTTGCCGCGCTGGACGCGACGTGCTCCGGAGAGCGCGAGGGTGGTAATAGCGCTCGCAGGTCTTTGGCTTGCGGGGCGCGTCGCGCACGTCGTGGCGGCGGAAAACGTTCATGGAAGCGCGCTGGCTCCTGCTATCGCTTTTTTGTTCATAGCCGCATTGAGCCTCATCGCTGCACGGCAAGTCATCGCGGGCCGCGCATGGCGCGAGATCAAGGTCGTGCTGCTTCTTGCTGCGTTCGCCGCAGCGGCAGGATTTCAATCGCTTTATCCGGCGGCTGCGGAGAGCGAAATAGCGATGCGTCTCGGGCTGGCGAGTGTGCTCGCTCTCGTCGTTGTGTTGGGCGGGCGCATCGTGCCGGCGCTCACCGCTGCGTGGTTAGAGACGAGAGGACAAGTAGTTGCAAAGGTTCGCGGCAATTGGTTCGAGCCGACTGCATCCGTTGCGGTCATATGTGCGCTTCTGAGCTGGGCGGTCGCGCCTGAGGCGGAACTCAGCGCGCTGGCTTCGGGGCTTGCTTGCTTTGCTCAAGCGGGACGCTTGGCTCGCTGGCAGGGATGGCGCGCTGCGCGTTCGGCGCCGATACTTGCTTTGCACGTTGGCTATGGCTGGATACCCGCCGGCTTCGGACTTCACGCTGCGGCCGTCTTTTGGCCGTCGGCCGTCAGCCAAGCTGCTGCGGTTCATGCCTGGGGTATCGGAGCGATCGGGTCGATGAGCATCGCCGTCATGGCCAGCATGATCCGGCGTCACGCGCGTACTCCGTTCGCGGTGTCAGCGACTCTGGTGCTGTCTCTCGCTTGCGCGGCTCTCGCGGCTCCGGCGCGTATCGTTGCGGAGGCGACGGCAGATTCAAGACACGTGTGGCTGCTTATTTCCGCATGCAGTTGGATCGCAGCTTTCGCGCTCTTTCTTTTCGCGTTCAGGAAGCTGCTGCTGAGGCCGTCCGGCCCTCTAAATAAATACGGAGGCCTCAGGTCAACGCTGAGGCCTCCGTTACGCTTTGGACTCTACGCGACGCTACTGCTTTGCAGGTCCCTCATGCATGATCGAGTCGTTCTTCGGACCGTCGACATTCAGGAAGCCGACGAGGCCATGCTCCAGGCGAGAGAGGGCATGATCGACCAGGATGTAGCGCCCGGCGCGATCGAGCTTGAAGTCGACGATCGTGGCGCCACCCGGAGGAACCGAAACGGTCTGCACGCCGATCAGCGGGGGCGAAACAACGCTTCCGAGTGAATAGACGTGATCGAAGATTTCACCGATGACGTGGAACGACGATGTGAAGTTCGGTCCGCCGACGCCGAAGTAGATGCGCACGGTTTCGCCGACGCTGGCGTAAAGCGGATGGCTACGCGTAAGCGAACCGACGGAGCCGTTGAAGAGGAAGTATTCCGGCTTTTCGTTGATCAGCTTTTCGTAGTCCATTTCCTGCTCACCGGCAGTGCCGAACGATTTGACCGTGTAGACCTCGCCTTGCATGACGTAGAATTCGCGGTCGACCTGCGGCAGGCCACCTTCCGGCTCAACGAGCAGAAGTCCGTACATGCCGTTGGTGATGTGCGTCGGCACGCTCGGCGTCGCGCAGTGATAGACATAGATGCCGGGTATCAGAGCCTTGAACGTCACGACGGTCTCGTCGCCGGGATCGGTCTGCGTGAATGCGGCTGCGCCGCCGGGTCCGGTTGCACCGTGGAAGTCCACGGAGTGAACCATCAAGCTGTCTTTGTGATTTTTGAGATGCAGCTCGACCGTGTCACCGACGCGAACGCGAAGGAAGGGACCCGGGACTTTGCCGTTGAACGTCCAGTACGTGTAGGTCGTGTTGTCATCGAGCTGTCCCTTGACCTCGACAGTTTCGAGATCGATGCGGACGGTCTTTGCCTGACGCGGACCGATCGGGCCTGGCAAATCAGCGGGGTCCCGCGTGATGTCGGCTCCGGACGATTTCATCTCGGCGCGATTGCCCGGTAGGACCTGAATGTTGCCCTCCATGCCGGCTTGGCGATGGCCTGCGATCGAGCAATAATAGTTGAATTCACCGACTTTGCTGGCGACGAACGAGAAGGTCGAGCTGGCGTTCTTGCCGTTAACGATCGCCGATCGCGCCGCATACTGATCAACGACGACATCGTGCTGCGCACCTTCGCCGTTCACAAGGTTGACCTGAACCGTTTCGCCTTCGTGGACGACGAGCGTGGGATTGATCTTGTGGTCGATGTCGCCGCCGACGCCGATGTAGACCATGCGTCCTTCAGCGATGCCGGTGCGGAGGGTGAATACGACAGGCGCGTGGGCGCCGGGCGTCGGATCTGTTTTTTCTTCCTCGTGGGATTTCGGCTTCTCTTTCTTGGCTGGCGCGTCGGCGGCCGGGGCGGCCTTTTGCGCCATATGCTGTTGCTGGTCTGCATGTGCAGCCGGTACCGAAAGTAGTGCGGCCATTATTAGGCCGACAACCGCCCCGAAGCGGTGGAATATCATGCAATCTCCTCCTTGTGGCTCTCGCGCCTAAATTTGCCGAGAGCGCTGCGGCCGGTCGATCACAGCGCGCTCGTCACGTAGCCCTGACAGGCCGATTGATCTGTTGACGGATCGTTCGTTCTCGGGCCTCAGGCTGTGTCAAGCACGGCCTCTGAGAGGGAGCCTTGTCTTTGGATAAAAGAGACAAGCTGCGCGTCGAAATCGCTCAGCGCATCATGTCGCGACTACGTTTGACGCAGGCTCCGATGCGTTATCGGAATCGGATGTTTGCGGGAAGGCTCGGTTCCGCAATGGCGCGGGATTGAAGTTTCAGGAGATGCACTGTGGCGAGCGACTCTAGCGAGAGGCGCCGAGCACGGTCTCGATACGCGACGCGATTTCGTTGTTTGGAATTTCGGCTGGGTCTTCGTCGATCTCGGCAACGACTTTGCTTCGGACTTCCGGCTTGATCATCTTGCGGAGGTTGCCCAGCATGGTGCCGGGAGCGATGATCACCAACCGGTCGAATGCTTCCTTGGCGGAGTGCTCCGCGAGCATCGTGGCGAGCTGGCTCGCAAACAAAGCTTCGAGGGCCGTGTTGGAAACTCTGCGCGAAGCGACACCCAGGCGGGCAAGTCCGGCGGAACCGTGGAGACGCTCTGATGGCGTCCTGCCGAGTTTACGGTCTGGCGGTTCCTCGCGTCGCGAGTCCGATCCGGAAATGACATGCACACCCTGGCGGTTTGCGGTCGTCTCCAGGATGCGGGCCTTGCCGCCATCCGTCACCAGTATCCATGTCCGCGTGTGTGTCATGCCGGGGCTGCGCGCTCATAGTGTATTTTCGTCCTTCAAATCTTTGACGCGCATGCCGGGTGACGCCTTGATCGAAATCAGTTGAAATGGGGTGTTGCTGGACCATGCATGAAGCAATTCGGCAGGGGTTCTGCTAAGCTGAGCCGTTGCGTCAGATGCCTATCCAATACGTGAAATGAAGGAAAAAGCCGGCCGATGCTGCAGGCGCTTCTCAAATCCGCCGTCGTGGCGATCCTGGCTATCGATGATCGCGGGCGAGTGCGGACGGTCAACCCCGCGGCCGAGCGCATGTTCGGCTATACGGCGGACGAGATGCTCGATCGCAACGTCAGCATGTTGATGCCGGAGCCGTACCGCACGCAGCACGACCACTACATGGAGCGGTATGTCCAGACGGGTGAGAAGCGGATCATCGGCATCGGCCGCGAAGTTGCGGGCCAGCGCAAGGACGGGTCGATATTTCCGATCCACCTCGCGGTTGGCGAATTCGAGATGCAGGGCGAGCGCTTCTTCTCCGGCATCATCACGGATTTGAGCGCGCATGCCCGATTGCAGGCGGAGATCGACCGTCAGTCGCTGCTGTTCCAGGCCGTGTTTGACTATGTGCCAGAGACGCTGGTGATCTCGGCGCCCGAGGGGCAGATCGTTCTCATCAATCCCGCCGCGACGCGCATGTTCGGTTATAGCGCGAGCGAAGTTATCGGGCTCGACTGGACGACGTTTTTCGATGTGCCGCCGGACATGGCGCAACTTGAAAAAGAGATTGCATCGAAACACGCGGCAGACGGCGGAAGCGTTGAGATTTCAACCGTGCTCCGCCGCAAGGACGGGCGCACGTTTCCGGCGCAGGGGCATATCGCAGTCATTGCCGGCGCTGACGGGACGCAGATGGCGGTGGTCAGCCTGTTCCGGGATATGACCGAAGAGATGAAGCGGCGGGAAAGCTCGCTCAGGCTGCAGAAGCTCGAAGCCGTGGGCCAGCTGACGGGCGGCATCGCGCATGACTTCAACAATCTGCTGACGATCATTTCCGGCAATCTCGAATTGCTGGAAGGAACGATCGAAAATCCGGATGATCGTGAGCTTCTCTCGCGGGCGATGAGGGCCGCCGACTCGGGTGCGCGTCTGACCCGGAGACTGCTGACGTTTGCGCGCCGCCGGCAGCTGGCGCCGGAAGTGATCAATCTCAACGAGCAGGTTCGGAGCATGACCGAGCTTTTGCATCGGACGCTTGGCGCGACAATCGATCTGCAGACAAGCTTTGCGCGCGATTTGTGGTTGACGCGCGCGGATGCGGGCGAGGTCGAATCCGCGGTCATCAATCTTGCGATCAACGCGCGCGATGCGATGCCCAATGGCGGCAAACTCGCCATTCGCACCAGCAATGCGGCGCTGGAAGGCGACGAGGTCGGCTTCGAGGGGCCGCTGGTGGCGGGCGATTATGTGCGCGTGTCGGTATCGGACAACGGCTCTGGAATGACGAAGGACGTGCTCGGGCGCGTTTTCGAGCCATTCTTCACGACGAAGCCGCCGGGACGCGGAACGGGATTGGGGCTCAGCACCATCTACGGTTTCATCAAGCAATCCGGTGGGAGCATTACGATCTACAGCGAGCCCGGAGCGGGCACGACCGTGAACCTTTATTTCCCGCGATGCCTCGATTATCCGGGCGCCGTCGTTTCCGTGGCGGACGCGGTAAAGGAGGAACGAGGTCGCGGCGAGCGCATCCTGGTCGTAGAGGACAACGGCGACGTACGGGCGTTGACAGTTCAGCGTCTCGAACGTCTCGGCTACGAGGTGGTGGAGTTTCCCACGGGCACGGCGGCGCGCGAAGCGCTCAAGGCCGGGTTGAAGGTCGACCTCGTATTCAGCGACATCATCATGCCGGGAGGGATGACGGGCGTCGATCTCAGAAACTGGATCTGCGCGTTCGAGCCGGCTTTGCCAGTGATCTTGACGACGGGTTTTGCGGGAGACGCGGGCGATATTGCCACGATCGCAGACGAATGGCCGATCTTGCGCAAGCCTTATGGGCAAAGAGACCTTGCTGAAATCGTCAGGAAAACGCTGGAGAAGCGCAAGGTTTGAGCGTGCCGCCGTCGACTGCTACGCGGCGGAGTTCATAGAGACGGTGTCGCAGACTAGGCTTTTTTTCGCCTGACATCGCTGGAGAACATATAGCCGATGCCGCGGATGGATTTGATCTTTGGCGAGGTGCTTGAACCGTTGTCGATCTTGCGGCGCACTCTGCTCACCAATGCATCGATCGAACGGTCGAGCGGCGAATAGTCGTGCCCCTTCAAAATGTCCATGATCTCGTCGCGCGTCAGAGCGCGATGCGGACGGCGGGCGAACATCTCAAGGAGGTTGAATTCGGCGGTCGTCAATTCGCGGGAGACGCCATTTTCGTCTTTGAGTTCGCGGCTGGTGGCGTCCAACGACCAGCCGGCGAATTCGTAAATCTCGTGCGCTGGGGAGGATGTCGTCGAGGCCGCGCGGTTGCCGCCGTCGTGCCGTCGCAGGACGGATCGTACGCGGGCTAGAACCTCGCGGAGGTTGAACGGCTTCGAGATATAATCGTCGGCTCCGATCTCGAGGCCGACGATGCGGTCGACGGTGTCGCCTTTACCCGAAACCATGACGATCGGAACATCGTGCTTGGCCCGAATTTCGCGGGCGAGTGAAAGTCCATCTTCCTGCCCAAGGGCCAAATCCAGCGTGACGAGGCTGACGATATCCTCATTCAGCGCGGCGCGCGTCGCTGCGGCATCCGCGGCTTCCGCCACGGCGTACCCTTCGCGCTCGAAGCACGTCCTCAGCAGACGTCGAATTTCGGGCTCGTCGTCAACGACCAGGATTTTCGTTGTCACGTCAGCTCTCCAAGGGGCATGGCGCGGTGAGAGTATAGATTACAAATTGTTACAATTCTTTACCGTTCAGGCAAACCTGGGCGAAAGCCATCGGCTTCTATGGTCTCGATTGATGCCGCCGTTCGAGAGCCAAGGAGAGCGGATATGCTGGGTGCAACTACTGTTCATGATGCTTTTTCGTACAACCCTCATCAGGGGCTATCGCGAAACTCCGGCGTAAGGAAGCGTGATGGGTTCGAGCACGCCTCGATCCGGCGGCTGCGAGCCAAAGAGTACATTTTCTGCGAAGGCGATCCGAGAACGCAGATTTTTTTAGTCGAGCAAGGGGTCGTCGCGCTTTCGAAGGTGCTGGGAGACGGGCGCCGACAGGTCATAGATTTCGCTTATCCCGGTGACTACATTGGGCTTGGCCTTCACGGCGAGTACATTTTCGACGCGCAGGCCACTTGTGCCGCAAAGGTCAAATGCATCGCGGCCTCGGCCCTTGAAGAAGCAGCCGCGTCCGATCCAGACCTCGCGCTGATGCTCTATAAGGCGGTATCGGCCGAGCTTGCAACAGCCCGCAACCTGCTTGTCTGCGTCGGGCAGGGCACGGCGATGGAGCGCATTGCCGCTTTTCTCGTCAGGTTGCGTGACCGCGCAGCGAGTACCGGCCGGAATGGCAGCGCCTTCAGCCTGATGATGCGCCGCTCGGATATCGGCGATCTCCTGGGGCTGACGATCGAGACGGTCAGCAGAACACTGACGAAGTTGCGCAGCATGGGCGTGATCGAGATCGTCAACTCGACCGAGGTTCACGTTCTCGACGAGGTGAAGCTCGAGCAACTCGCGGCTTGATCTGATCATCCACGGCAGTCGATTGAAACCAAGGCCGCTTTCTCAGCGGCCTTTTTTATGAGTGCCCGGCTTTCTTCACGATGGCAGCGGCTCGTCCAGGATCAAGTCGTGGAACCCTTCGAGCACGACGCGAGCTTTGGCGCTATCGTCGGCGATCACTCTGATGAAGCCTTCGAGCGCCAGCAGTTCGCCGCTGACGGAATAGACGCCGCGCCCTTGCTCCCAGATCCATTTCACCCGGCCAGACCTGTCGATGATGCGATAGACGAGCTGGAAGTTGCGCTTCAGCATGACCTGCTTGTGTACGTGGTTCCAGGCGTAGTCGCGGTCGTCAGGAAACATGATGTGCTGGAAATACAAGTTGGGGTCGTTCACCAGATGATACGGTTCGTATCCGGTGACTTCGAGGCAACCGTCGCTGGCGAACTCGAAGCTCCAGTTGCGGTCGCTTTTGCAGCGATAAACCATGCCTGGAATGCTGTTGAGCAGCGTGCTCAGAGAGCGCCGCACCGCGCGTAGGCGCGCCTCGATTTCCTTCTGCTGATTTATGTCCGTCAATGTTCCGATGACGGTGCGATCCGAACCGTTGACGCCCCTGGCGCGCATATCGAGCCAACGGGATGTGTGATTGCGCGCGATCATGCGCAGCTCCATTCGGCAGGTGTCGCGGTTGCAGCGCAGCAAACCGCTGATCTGGGCGTCGGCCAAAGGGCGGTCTTCAGGATGCACGAACGTCCCGAATGGCTGATTGAGGCTGTCGGCGATCGTGTAGTCCAGCAAATTCTCCCACGATGAGCTGAGCATCGAGATGTTTCCATCGCCGTCGATCGTGAAGACGATCTGCTCCATGTGCTCGACGATCTGTCGGTAGTCGACCGGCATAAGGCGATCTCTCGGGAGCGCTTGCGCGGTAGGTCCGGCCGCTTCGTTCGGAGCGTCGAGAGGGGCTGTCGAGTCGAGCGATGTAATTGTTTGCGGAGTCGAGTCCGGTTTGATCTTTGTCAATACAGGCGGAGCCTGTTCCGGATCATCATCGCTCGATTTTAATTGTTCGCCACGTCGAACAATCGGGACGAGCACCAGAACGATAACGCCAACGAGTATCGCGATCGCTCCCAGACCGAAGAGGGCGAATGCTTGTATGGTGCTGAAAATGAGCATCGTCATGAGCACGACCAGTCCGATGACCACCGAAACAGCGCGTTCCTTCACACAGTCCCGCTTCGGCGATCGCGGTATTTATTCTGCTTATATCAGCCGTGTGCGTAAAGCATTAGGTCGTTACCCGCTATATTTTCGAACTGCTGGCTTGGTTACGAGCGCAGCGTTTGCGGCGCTAATTCTTTTCACGGCATCGTGGTACTTATCGAATTACGGCGCGGCTATCGGCGACGCACTGCGCAAGCTGCATGCAGCCGAGATTTCATTGGTGGCGCAGCCGTCCGAGGGTGCGAAGGATCAAAACGCATCCCCCGTTGTAGACCTCATTGGTTCGGACGTTTTTGACGATGAGATCATTGTGCGAGAGTCGGACGTCAATCTCGACGTCCTGAAGGACGGCCAGCAGGGCAAAAGCGAAATAGTCTCTCGCGATGCGATCGAACTGTTGCAGCAGGCGGGGCTTAATCTTCAACGGAATTTGGAGGCGAGGCGTACGCAGATCGCGTTTCTGCAGCTGTTGAGCTTTTGCGTTTTGCTGTTTTGCCTTGCTCGTCTGAGCGTCGGGTCGCGGCGGGTTCTCGTTGACCGCGTGGACCGGATCGCGGGTGCGGTGTCAGCTGGCGGCGCTTACTCGCAAGATCGCGCGCGACGCGATGAGATCGCACGGCTCGAAGACCGCGTCGGCCGCTTGCTGACCGAGATCGCAAATTCCGGTGCGGGAACGGACACGCGCACCTCGCTCGAGCGCATGGCGCGCATTCAAGATTATCTTTCGAATGCCATGAGCGTGATGCTTCGGCATCCGTTCGGCGACGGAATGCTTCGGAAAATTCTCTATGCGCTGGAGCGCACGCTCGATTTGCAGAATACGGCGATCGTTTTTTCCGAGGATGCGGCGGTGTTTCATTCCGGACGATGCCTGTTCTCGAACCGGGAGCCGGCGGCGCTGTCGAAGCAGTTCGAGGCCGAGATATCCCAGGCCGGGGCCGGAGCGATCGTTGAAGAGCATTCGGAGGACTTGCGCACGCGCAAAGTGGGTCTCGGGTTCGTTGATGCGACGGGCGAAACGAGCGTGCTGCTGGTCGAGTTATCGGGCGATCGGACGCTGGAAGCGGTCGAGATCAAGACGCTGCGTATTACGGCCAGCTTGCTATCGATGGCTGCGAAACTCGATGGGCACGATCAGGAGGCCCGCCGTATCGCCGTGCTTGAAGAGCGCGCCGCGATCGCGCGAGAGCTGCACGACTCGCTCGCGCAGTCCTTGTCCTTCATGAAGATCCAGCTCGCGCGGCTGCAGTCTTATCAGAACAACGTGACCAGCGAATCCCGCGAGCAGACGAAGGCCATCACCAGCGAATTGCGTCATGGCCTGGACAACGCGTACCGGGAATTGCGCGAGCTGCTTGCCACCTTCCGCGTTCACATGGACGTCAGGGGGCTAGACTTTGCAATCGAGTCCGCGATCGAAGAATTCAGCCAGAGGTCGGGCCTGCCGATCTCTCTGGACAACAGGCTTGCCGGTGCAGCGCTGACGGTGAACGAGGAATTTCATGTCCTGCATGTCGTGCGCGAGGCGCTGAGCAACATCCTGCGCCATGCGCGCGCCACCAACGTCTGGATCACGATGGACGTTCGGCGGAATGGGGAAGTGACCGTAACAATCGATGACGACGGGATCGGTTACCGCCCGGCGGAAACCAAGGAAACGTCTCATCACGGGCAGACGATTATGAAGGAGCGTGCTTTCAGTCTCGGCGGAGCGATCGATATCTCTCCGAGGCCGGAAGCAGGCACGCGCGTGACGCTGACGTTCACGCCGCAGAAATTGCAGTATCAATGATGTTCAGGTGCCGATCATGATCAAGGTTGTTCTCATTGATGACCATCCGTTGTTTCGCAAAGGCGTTCGGCAAATGATCTCGCAGGACCCGAACTTCAGGGTCGTCGGGGAGGCGGCTTGCGGGCAGCAGGGCATCGAACTCGCGTTGGCGTTGAACCCCGATATCGTGCTGATCGACATTAACATGAAGGGTATGACCGGGATCGATACGCTTAGGCACTTGAAGGAACGCATCTTCTTGCGCGCTATATCATCCTGACCGTCTCGAACTCAGAGGACGATCTGATAGAGGCGCTTCGCGCAGGCGCCGACGGTTATCTGCTCAAGGATATGGAGCCGGAAGACCTGTGCACGAACCTGCTCAAGGCCTCGAGCGGGGCGACGGTTCTGCAAGACACGCTGGCGGAGGTTCTGAAAAGTGCGCTGCTCTCGCCGGTCAGTGCCGGAAGCTCCGGCGAGGAACTCCTGACGCCGCGCGAGCGCGAGATTCTCGAATGTCTGGCGGAAGGGCTGAACAACAAGACCATCGCGCGCAAACTCGGGATCAGCGATGCCACGGTGAAGGTTCACGTCAAAAACGTTTTGCGCAAGTTGAACCTCGCGAGCCGGCTTGAGGCCGCCGTGTGGAAGCATCGCCTGAAGCAGCCGAACCAAAACGGCGGCAAGATCGATCGCGGGCTGCACTGACGGCCGCTCGTTCGGCCGGTCGCCATCCCTAAAACGTCATTGCGAATTTGAGCGCAGCTTTGATGCGATGGCGCGCGTTTGCGCCGTCGCGTGAACATGGACTGCAGGACTCAAGAAGGCAGTGTGCAAATCCAATTCTTTACTGATTTTGGAATCAATCTAAAAAGACATTTATTTCAATAACTTGACATGAAACAAGCTCGCGCGCTCTGCCAAAGCATAACATCGTATCGGAGTGCGAGATTTATGCCGCTGGTCTCGGTCGGACGATGGTCTCGATGAGGAATGTTTGTCTGCCGGGAACGTGAGGCGTATGACCACTGTCGATCTCTCACGCTACTTCGCCAACCTCGACGGCGATGTCATCAGCACGGCGTTTGCGTCACGGCGCGCGGTGATGCCGTGGCGGGATCGCCGTCCGCTTGGCGAAGACGATATCGCCGACATCTGGCCCGGCGTGCTTTCCGAGTGCGGTCCGCCAAGGCGACGGCTGGCCTATATCCACGTTCCGTTCTGCGCCAATCATTGCCTGTTCTGCGGCTTCTACCGCAATGCCTATACGCCCGCGCAGGCGGCGACCTATACCGATCTTCTCGTCGCCGAGATCGAGCGCGAGGCAGGTGCAGCGGGAATCCGGCATCACCCGATCGACGCCGTATATCTCGGCGGCGGTACGCCGAGCGCATTGTCGGCCAGCGACCTGGCGCGCATCGTCGAGACCGTGCGCACGAATTTGCCGTTGTCGCCGGACTGTGAAATCACACTCGAAGGCCGCATCATCCATTTCGACGATGACAAGATCGATGCCAGCCTCGCCGCCGGCGTGAACCGGATTTCGATCGGCGTGCAATGCTTCGACACCGAGGTGCGCCGCCGTCAAGGACGCCGCGCCAGCAAAGATGAAGCGATCCGTTTCATAAAAGGCATTCGCGATCGCAATCGCGCGGCTCTGGTCATCGATCTGCTTTACGGGCTGCCTGGACAAACTCTCGATATATGGCGGGAAGATCTCCGCATCGCTGCGGATCTCGCGCCCGACGGCGTGGATCTTTATGGCCTCAATCTCATTCCAGGCTCGCCATTGCAGCGTGCGGTGGCGTCAGGCAAGCAGCAGCCGACGACGCTACAGAATCTCGGGGCGATGTACGAGGCCGGCGCCAGCTTTCTCGGCGCGAAGGGCTGGCGGCAGATCAGCAATAGCCATTGGGCGCGAACACCGCGCGAGCGCAACCGCTACAACCTGCGCATCAAGCAAGGCGCCGAATGTCTGGCCTACGGCTCGGGTGCGGGCGGCACGATCGGGCGCTACAGCTATCACGTCAGTAGCGATCTTCAGATTTATTCGGACGGGATTTTGGCGGGGCGCAAGCCGATCGGCGGCATGAGCCTGTCCGACGATCTCGCCATCGCGCGCCATTATGTGACCGCCGGGTTCGAGGTCGGCCATCTCGACCTCGGTGGACTCGACGTGCCGCACATCGCCAACGCGAGCGCGATGTTTCTGCCGTTGCTGGAGCAATGGCAGCGCGCTGGATTGGTTGTGATGGAGGGGAGCGTCGCCAATCTCACCCTCGCAGGGCGCTTTTGGTACAGCAACCTGATTGCGGCATTCAACGACATCATGAGCAGCGCTGCGCCGGTTTCCGGCACGACGCATGGCGCGCCGCCCCATCATTTCAAACCACATATGAAAACAGGAGAATCCGCATGAATGAGACCGCAGCCTCGTCAGTTCTGACCCTCGTTCGCAAGGAACTTGCCGAGAAGCCGGACGGTGTGCTCGAGGCCGTCGCGTCGGCACATGGGCTGTCGCTGCAAAGGGTCGTCGAATGCCTTCCCGCCGGAATGGGAAAAAGCATTCCCGGCTCGCATTTCATTGACGTCATGCAGGATATCGCCAGCTGGGGCGACATTATCTTCATCGTCCATACCAAGGATGCCATCGTCGAGTATGAAGGCCCGTTGCCGAGCGGTTCAGCCGGTCACGGGTTCTATAATCTCAAGGGCGGCAACGGCCTGAGCGGGCATTTGCGTGCGGGCAATTGCCATGCGATCGTGTTTTTGCGCCGGCCGTTCATGGGAGTCGAAACGATGTCGGTGCAGTTCTTCAATGCCGACGGAGAGGCGATGTTCAAGATTTTTGTCGGGCGCGACAAGGATCGCAAACTCAAGGCCGATCAGGTCGCACGGTTCGGAGTGCTCGAAGGCCGATTTGCTTCGGGTGGCGAGGCGTAATGCGTCCTATTCTGATTTTCGGCGCAAGCCGTGGCGTCGGGCTCGCGCTGGCCCGGCAGATGCGCCGGCGCGACGTTCCGGTAACGGCCATGCTGCGTCCCGGCTCTGCGAGCGATGAGCTCGCGGCGGTCGGCGTTCGGATCGTGCATGGTGATGCGATGTCGCGCGAGGATGTCGCCGCTGCATTCGCGGGCCTGCCGGCGGGATGCGATGTGGTGTCGACGATCGGCGGGCGCACGCCGGATGGCCTCTTCGTCGATGAGGTCGGCAACATCAACATCATCGACGCTGCTGCGGCTCATGGGGTCCAACGCTTCGTTTTCGTCACGTCTATCGGTTGCGGTGACATGGCTCCGTTTCGCTCCGAGCGTGCAATCGCTGCGTTCGGCGCGACCGTCGATGCGAAGACGCGGGCCGAGGACCATCTGCGGCGCGCGATCCCGTCTGCGACGATCATCCGTCCTGGCGGACTTCGCTCAGATCCGGGAACGGGGCGGGGCATCCTCACGCACGATCCGGAGATGCATGGCTTTATCAATCGCGATGATGTCGCCGAGCTGATCGTCCGTGTGCTGGATGATCCGGCGACGATCGGGCAAACCTTTGCGGCGGTTGACGCCGATAATGCACAGTCGGTCAACCCGATCCGGCCGTTCGAGTTGCGGCCCGCGTTGCCATTTGTGTCGTAGCGCGATGATTGTAATTGCGCGGGCATCGACGGTTCTATGATGCCCGCATCGCTGTTTAAGTTTATTATCTGTAAACTAATATTCTGATAACTTCAGCATACGGAGCGACTGATTGACACGATCAGGGCATGAAGCCATCTCGCCCCGCTCCGGTCTGCCCGGGATGATTTGATTCGCATTCCAGTTTTTTCGTGCACGAAGCGCTCGATGATCTGTCGGCGTAGATCCTTTGCGCGCTTTTTTTGACGACCGCGGCTGCGTGATCCTGCGCAGCTCAGACGTTATCCGGAGATGACCCCCCGATGTTTTTGAAATGGACGCGCCAGGCAGAACCCGAGCAGGCAAAACAGGTGCATGTCGAAACTGCCGTTGTGGATCCGGCCGAAGCGGAGCGAATCAAGGATCTGGAAGCGAAAGTCGCCGCCATGAACCGGTCGCAGGCGGTCATCGAGTTCAACCTGGACGGAACGGTGCTTCAGGCCAACGAAAACTTCCTGTCCGTTCTCGGCTATACGGCGGAGGAAGTCGCCGGGCGTCATCACCGCATGTTTGTGAACCGTGATTATGCGATGAGCGACGATTATCGCAACTTCTGGGACCGGCTCAATCGCGGAGAATTCGTCGCCGAGAAATTCAGCCGGATCGCCAAGAGCGGCAAGAATGTCTGGATCCAGGCATCCTATAATCCGATGATCGACGCCAACGGCAAAGTCTACAAGTTCGTCAAGTTTGCGACCGACATCACGGCTGCGGAAGAAGAGCGCGCGCGCAATGAGCAGGATCGTGAAGAGCTTGCAGCGCGTCAGGACGAGGTCGTCAAAGCGCTTGGAAACGGGCTGCGCCAGCTGACTGAGGGCAAGCTGACGTTCCGTATCAACGAACACTTCCCGCAAGAGTATGAGCAACTTCGGAGCGATTTCAACGTCGCGATGGGCAAGCTGCAGGATGCTCTCAAAGGCATCAGCATCAACGCGAACGCGGTCCGTTCCGGTGCCGCTGAACTCGCCGGTGGCTCCGACGATCTCTCGCGGCGCACAGAACAGCAGGCTGCATCTCTCGAAGAAACAGCAGCTGCGCTGAACGAGATCACGACAACCGTCACAAGGACGGCGGAAGGTTCGAAGCAGGCGAGCGCGACCGTCAGTACGGCGCGGTCCGAGGCCGAGCATAGCGGCGAGATCGTCCGTCAGGCGGTGACGGCGATGCAGCAGATCGAGACGTCTTCGCGCAAGGTTTCGCAGATCATCAGCGTCATCGATGAGATTGCTTTCCAGACCAATCTTCTTGCGCTGAACGCGGGCGTCGAAGCGGCGCGCGCGGGCGATGCCGGACGGGGCTTCGCGGTCGTGGCGAGTGAAGTTCGTGCGCTGGCGCAGCGCTCGGCTGAAGCTGCGAAAGAGATCAAGGGCCTTATTTCGACCAGCTCGCATCAGGTCGAGACCGGAGCAAAGCTGGTCAGCGAGACGGGTGACGCCTTGAACCGCATCGTCCTGCGGGTGAACGAGATCAGCGATCTCGTGCGCCATATCGCGACCGGCGCCGAAGAGCAGGCAACGAGCCTGAGCGAGATCAACAAGGCCATCGCTCAAATGGATGAAGGCACGCAGCAGAACGCGGCGATGGTCGAGGAGAGCACGGCCGCGGTCCATGCGCTGGCGACGGAAGCCGATACGATGGCGAGCCTCATGGCGAACTTTGACATCGGGGAAAAAGATACGCTGCGCAGGGATCTCGAGCGCGCAGCGCCGCATGCCTTCCGGACCACGCCGAACGTTGCGCCGGGGCGAGCCGCTGCATCACGGCCGCATCTGAAGGCGGCGCGGTCTACAGTCAAACCGGCCGTATCGGCACGCAAGGTCGTCAACGGCGCCGATGATGGCTGGACGGAATTTTAATCGCGAGCGGAAATGGAGAGGGTTCGGTTCGGCCGAGCCCTCGCACCTTGTCCAAAGGATGAGATCATGACGACACCAACGAAATCCGACGGCGCTCAGGGCCGCGAACTGATCGCGTTTCGGCTGGGACAGCAGGAATTCTGTCTCGATGTGATGAACGTTCGCGAAATCCGTGGCTGGACTCCGGTGACGCCGCTTCCCCATGCTCCTAGCTACATGCTGGGCGTCATCAATCTGCGCGGCATGGTACTGCCGATCATCGATCTTTCCGCGAGGATGGGATTCGCGCCAGCCGAACCCTCGACACGCCATGCCATCATGGTCGTTGAAATGGGCAAGCAGGCGATCGGATTTCTGGTCGATGCTGTCTCGGAAATCTTCAGCGGAAAGGACGACGACATTCAGCCGACGCCGGATGTCGCCTCAGCTGCCACGCGCAATCTGATTCAAGGCGTCATCGCAGGCGAAGGGCGGATGATCAGTGTTCTCTCGCTCGACAGGGTTGCCGCGACGTCGGAAGTGCTGGCAGCGTAAGACAAGGGCTTAACGATCGAGGCGATGCGGAACGCCGTTCCGCATCGTTTGAACTCTGTTGCCGACTGCGCGACGCGCATTAATAGCGATGGAAAATTTCGAGCTCGTGGGTCGTCGCGAACGCATCCAGCCGCTGACCCTGGTGCGGGAAGGCCTTCTCGTCCCAATCAATCCGCCATTCCTGAAACTCGTCATTGAAGTGAGCTTCGGGAAACTCCTTCAGGAGCAGCTCGGTCAGCCTGCCCTCCCTGGGCAATGCAAACGCATGACTTGGAGGTTTGTCGAAATGGTGGGCCTCCTTGGCATGATGCATGCGAGTTCTCCGAGAAAAGCGCCGATTTAAAGGGATTTGGGAATCGCCGGGCGGGTTCGCCAGGACTCAGCACTTATCGACGTGGACTACGGTTGCGCCGTTGTCGTGAAAAAACGCCTCGAGGCGTGCGTTGGAGTCGGCGTATGTGCCCTTCTTCCAGACCATGCGCCATTCGTGAGCGGACTCGTCGAATGCGGCTGTCGGGAAGGCCTTTTGAAATCGCTCCGCGAGTTCGCCGTCGCGAGGCATCGCGATGGAATGCAGTTCGCACATTTTTGTCAGGGTTACGTGCTTCTCGCTGGCGTCCGTCATTGCGTTCTAAAATCCTTTTCCTTATCGTCTTAAGATGGATCTAACCGGCTCAGAGAGCGCGCATCACCCATGCCAGCGTTCGATGCAGAGCAAGGGTGCGAACGCCTATTCATAGCCTAACGACTATATTGAATATTTGCAGCGTTCAAAAGCGCGCACCATGAGCCAAATCAAACTGAAAATGCCGGCCCTGCTGCTGCGCCGCAGCAACGTGACCGGCACTCTGAATATCCATCTTATAATGCGGCGGCACAGGAGAGGACGGACGCTAGTCTTCCTTCGTTCCGGTCTCCTGGATGCCTTCCTCGTTACCGTAATACTTGTACGGCAAGAACTTGCCTGACATCGATATTTGCACCCTATCGCCTTTGGCGTGCGGCTGGCGTTCGATGCTCATATCGAAATCAATCGCCGACATGATGCCGTCGCCGAATTCTTCCTCGATCAAGGCTTTCCAAGCCGGTCCATTGACCATGACGAGTTCGTAGAACCGATAGATCAGCGGATCGGTCGGGGGCATTGGCATGCCGCGGTACGGGACTTCATTGAGCAGGCGCTCCTCGCTTTCCGACAAACCGAAAAGGTTGGCTGCTTTCTTTGCCAACGGTTTGACGAGCTTCTGCTGTCCGAGCAATGCGCCGACGACAAGGACAGGCGAAATACCTCCGATCGCATCGGTGATGTGCTTCCAGCTCCAACCCTTCGCACGCTTGATATCAAGAATCTTCTCGGTCAATTGATCGCGACGCATGGTGCTCTCCAAGATGGTGATGAGGCGGCGAGCGTCGCCGCTCGCCGCCGATTGTCATGTGGCTTGAAGTTCTAGCGCTTGAATTTCGCGGCTTCTTCCGAGCCGCCGGTTGCGTTGCCGGCGCTGTAGGAGTGAGCGCCGACGCCCGCAAGCTTGCCGCCCTGAACGATCAGGTATTCGTTGCGGATCGGCTTTTTCGCGAAATAGCACTCGAGGATTTCGCGCGTTCCAGCCGCATAGCGGGCCTGCGCCGACAGCGATGTGCCGGAGATGTGCGGGGTCATGCCGTGATGCGGCATCGTCCGCCAAGGATGATCCTGTGGAGCCGGCTGCGGGAACCAGACGTCGCCGCCGTATCCTGCGAGCTGACCGCTTTCAAGCGCGCGCACGATCGCGTCGCGATCGCAAAGCTTGCCGCGAGCGGTGTTGACCAAGTACGCGCCGCGCTTGAAGTTCTTCAGCGACTTGTCATTGATCATGTGCTCGGTTTCAGGATGCAATGGGCAATTGAGCGTCACCACATCGCAAACCTTCGTCAGGCTTTCGAGGCTCGTGTGATAGGTGAGGTTCAACTCCTTCTCGATGGCTTCGGGCAGACGATGGCGATCGAGATAGTGCAGGTGGACATCGTGAGGTTTCAGCAGGCGCAGAACGCGCAGGCCGATGCGGCCGGCGGCGACGGTGCCGATGTGCATGCCTTCGAGGTCGTAGGAGCGGCTTACGCAATCGGCGATGTTCCAGCCGCCTTTGATCACCCAGTTGTAGGACGGGATGTAATTGCGAACGAGCGCGAGCATCGTCATTACGACGTGCTCGGCGACGCTGTTGCTGTTGCAGTACGTGACTTCAGCAACGGTGATGCCGCGATCCATCGCAGCCTGAAGATCGGTGTGATCCGATCCGATGCCGGCCGTGACGATCATCTTCAGCTTCGGCGCCTTGGCGATGCGCTCGGCCGTCATGTAGGCCGGCCAGAACGGCTGCGAGATGACGATCTCAGCGTCATGCAGTTCCTGGTCGAGCTTGGAATTCGCGCCGTCCTTGTCGGACGTCACGACGAGTGTGTGGCCGTTGCTTTCTAGAAACTTGCGCAGGCCGAGTTCGCCCGAAACGCTGCCGAGGAGCTCGCCGGGCTTGAAGTCGATGGCCTGCGGCGTGGGCGCCGTTTGCCCGTCAGGGTATTTGGTGATGACGGGGATATCATCCCGCGCGTAGGACTTCGGAAGTCCGCCAACGGGATCATCGTAGAGGACACAGACGACTTTTGCCATTTTCATATTCCTTCATGGACTGGGGCATGAGGGAGCGCCCCCGCACTCGCGTGCAGGTGGATTACTTTTGTGATGAGGGGCTGGTTGCGGATCAGCCTTGGCTAATCGCGTTTGCTGCTCCTCGCGCTTCCTCACCTCGACGGCGTGGCAATGTCTCCTGCCGTTGTCGCGCGTTAAGGTTGGTGCGACTGTCGGGGCGTGCGCCAAGATCGTCAAACAAATGGATTTTGTCGTTTGATCGATGCCATCGATCAGGTCGACGTCAGGTCGCTGTGAGCAAAGCGTCTTCGAAATCTAGGCGTTTTGCGCATTGCAACAGAGCATGCGCCAGCGGTGTCATCGGATCGCGATCTGATGTGACCAAGCCGATGTTTTGTGAATGAATTGGGTCAACGAGGTCGATCGATACGAGATCTTTGCACTCGGAAAACAGGTACGAAAACGTGTGCGGGACGATGCTCGACCAGACGCCGCTGCAGACGTAGGAACAGACAGCCAGGAACGAGTTCGTCGTTACGGTCGGAGCAAGCTTAAGCCCGGTTGAACGGGCGATATTGTTAAGGACGCGCCGGTTCTGCATGCTTTCGTTCAACAGGCACAGATTTTCGTTGGAAGCGTCCTGCCACGTGATGCTCGGCAGTTTTGCGAAGGGGCCGTGAGCGCTGGTCACGAAGACATATTTTTCTTCGTAAAGCGGGCATTTGCGAACGTTTACCAAGGGTTCGTTGTCGAGATAGGTCAAGCCTGCATCGAGTTCGAACTTGTCGAGGCCGCTTTGAATTTCGACTGACGTCATCGAGTTGACGTCGACGGACACGTGCGGATGCTTGGCACTGAATGCTGCGGTCAGCCTCGCGAGAGCCGGGATCGCTGCCGGGATGACGCCCAGGCGCAACGTGCCTTTGAGGCCGTCACGCAATCCTTCGACGTCCTGTTTCAAGCTTTCGTAGTCGACGATGATTTGGGCTGCCCATTCGACGACGCGCTCGCCCTCAGGTGTCAGACCCATGAAACGAGGCTCGCGAATGACGAGCCGCATATCGAGTTCGCGTTCGAGCGCCTTCAATCCGGCGGAGAGCGTCGATTGGGTAACGTTGCATTTCTCGGCCGCACGCGCGAAGTGCTTTTCGCGCGCGAGGGTCACGAGGTAGGTCAATTGACGAACAAACATCGGTTGCGCGCTCGATTTTGAGGGTCGCGTCGAAACAAACTTATATATAGTGTTTCGGCTATATCGAAGAACAAGTTAAATTATCGATGAAGTCCGTCGAGAGCCATAGCGGGCGCCCGGATTTAGAACGTTTCGCAATGGCAGCCGGTTTTCGATGATGAAGGGTCACGACGTCGTGACGATCGACGTCTCCAGTTGTCCCACCGCGGCCTGCAGCGAGCGTCTGCTGCCTTGATCGAGGCCCAATGCCTCAAACGTTCGCTCAAGGTATTGCAGAAAAACCCGCCAATCGCTTGCCGTAATCGGGAGGTGTGCGTGGGCGCTTACCATGTCGCGCCCGGCGTAACGCGTGGGGCCGCCAAGCTCTGAACACAGATACTGGATCAGAAGTTTCTCTTCCTGGCGGATGCCGACGATGCTGCGATCGGACCAGAACCGGCCGACTTGCGGATCTGCCTGCATGCGGCCAAGGAGGTCACGCGCCAGCGCGGTGACTGTCGCGCGCCCTCCGATCCGCAAATACAGCGAGTCTGCTGCGGGGCGCTGAATGTCCAAAGCCTTGAGACGCGACGCCAGAGTGGAGGGATTCATGCGCAGAAGTTCCGCTGCGCCGCCCTTGCCGGACACGCGCCATTTCGCGACTTCCAGCGCGGCAATCAAATTATTGCGTTCGAAAGCCAGCACTTCGTCGGCGGTGACGTAATCGCCGTCGACGGTTTCGGTTGGCGTGCGCGGAAGAGCGGCTGCCCTCGGTTTCGGAGCGGGCGGCAGAACGGCGTCCAAATCCGCGCTGCCGAGAATAATGACGCGCTCGAGGACGTTGCGAAGCTCGCGAATGTTTCCCGGCCAATCGTATGCGCAGAGCTGGCGCACCTGCTGCTTCGAAAGCCGCGGCGGTTTGCGCCGCAAGCGGCCTGCGATCTCGGCCAGGATGTGATCCGAAAGCATGCCGATATCGTCGGCGCGCTCTCGCAGGGGCGGAACCTCGATCGGAAACGTGCTCAGCCTGTAGTAAAGATCGGGCCGGAATCTTCCGGATGCCGCATCGTCCGCCAGGCAACGATTGGTCGCCGCAATCACGCGGACATCGACTTGCCGGGTCTGATCGTCGCCGACGCGCTCGAAGGACATTTGCTGAAGCGCGCGCAAAAGCTTTCCCTGCAACTCGGGTGGGATCTCTCCGACTTCGTCGAGGAGCAGTGTGCCCTGATGCGCGGTTTCGAGACGCCCCTTGCGGTCGCGCGTTGCGCCGCTGAATGCGCCCTTCACATGGCCGAAGAATTCGCTTTCGAACAAGTCTCTCGGGACGGCCGCGCAGTTCACGACGACCAGCGGCTGGCGAGCGCGCCGGCTACGCTCGTGGATGCGGCGGGCGATGAGTTCCTTGCCAACGCCGGATTCGCCGAGGATGAGAACCGTTGCATCGGTCAACGCGACGGCATCCGCGCGCTCCACACATTGCCGGAGGCTTCGACTTTGTCCGATGATGGCAGAAGAGCTGTTATCGGTCATCGTGAGATTTCGCATTCGTTTGCGATTTCTCACGATAGCGTGGTTATGAGTTTTCGCAAATGAGTTCGACACGTATTTTGTGGAGCGCGTAACACCGTCATAACGCTGATGATTTTCCGTTGGCAGCATGTGGCACGCAAAATGCTCTCTCACTCACCTAAAACCAGGGAGAGTTTGAATGCTCAAAGCATCCATTTTTCTGTCGGCTCTTTTTCTTGCAGCGCAGTCCGCCAGCGCGGCTGAGGTCGGATCGAATGTGGCGCCGCTGTCCTTTGGCAAGGATCAGACAATCGTCGACATCGGCAAGGCCGTCTGGGGCCCGCTCAAAGTCGAGGGATTGCCGGAAGGGGGCGAGATCGCAGTCCTCCGAGGCGACCTTTCCAAGGGCGACGCCGAGGTGCTTTTGCGGTTTCCGCCGGGATATGTCGTTCCCAATCACAGCCACACGTCGGACGAGGTTTATCTCTGGCTGAGCGGGGCTTTCACGCTCATCGCGCATGATGGAACGAGGACGGCATTCAATGGACCGGCCTACATCAGCTTTCCCGGCAATGCGCCTCCGCATGGCTTGGAATGCGGAGCCTCCGCCCCGTGCGTTCTTTATCTCAAGTATTCGCGGCCGTTCGATATCCAGTATTTCCCCGAACCGCCACCGAAGCGATAGGTGTTGCAGCCGTCAGGAAGCAGCGATGGGCTTTCATAATGCGCATTACCGCGTCGGGGCGCTCGCCGTTGTGGCGATGGCGTTCCTGCCAAGCGAAACGCAGGGCACGGGGTTGAACCATGTCCTGCAGCCGGGCAGCTATGAGGTCGAGGTGATTGCAGAAGATCCGGCGACCAAAGCACAGCAGACAGTTCGCAAAGTCGAGCGCTGCCTCGAAGCCCCCGCGATCGTCAAGCATGAGGTCTTTGCCATCCTGAGCGATATGCCGGCGTCGGACTGTCCGAAATACGAGGTCTGTGCCGGGGAAACGCGAACCGGTTTCATCGCGCAATGTGCGTCGGCGGACATATCGAGCGCGGTCGGCATGTTCGCTCTCGAACCCACGGCCTTTCGCGGTCGCATCGAGGTCAAGGATGCATCCGGAAAATTGAAGAACGTCGAAATCCAGTACGGGCGGCGGACAGGGGCGTGCGGAGCGCCGACAACGCCATAATCAGGCGAAAATGGCTGCTGCGGTATCGCTCGAGCGCCTGCCGCGATGGCGCAGCGAGGGTGCAGATCCCAACGCCGCGTTAACCCCCACGGCGTGTTACCGCATTGCCAACACAACTGGTATGCTGCCAATCGTGGTGAAGCACGGTGACAATTGCGTCGCGGCGTGCTCATCCTAAAATCGCTGTTCAACAACACGGACTTTGACATGCCTCCCTATCGTTCTCGAACGACAACTCACGGCCGGAACATGGCGGGGGCCCGCGGTCTGTGGCGCGCGACCGGCATGAAGGATGAGGACTTCGGCAAGCCGATCATCGCGGTCGTGAACTCGTTCACGCAGTTCGTTCCGGGGCATGTCCATCTCAAGGATCTCGGCCAGCTGGTTGCGCGCGAGATCGAGCGGGCGGGTGGCGTTGCGAAGGAGTTCAATACCATCGCTGTCGATGACGGCATCGCGATGGGCCACGACGGCATGCTCTATTCGCTTCCCTCGCGAGAGCTGATCGCGGACAGCGTTGAGTACATGGTCAATGCGCACTGTGCCGACGCGATGGTGTGCATTTCCAACTGCGATAAGATCACGCCCGGCATGCTGATGGCGTCGCTGCGCGTCAACATTCCGACCGTCTTCGTTTCCGGCGGACCCATGGAAGCGGGCAAAGTCGTTCTGGGCGGCAAGCAGCACGCGCCCGATCTGGTCGACGCCATGGTCGCGGCGGCCGACGACAGCGTTTCGGATGAAGACGTCAAGACGATCGAGCGATCGGCGTGCCCGACGTGCGGGTCGTGCTCGGGCATGTTCACGGCCAATTCCATGAACTGCCTGACCGAGGCGCTGGGGCTTGCGTTGCCGGGCAACGGCTCGACGCTTGCGACGCATGCGGATCGCAAGCGGCTGTTCGTCGAAGCGGGGCACCTCATCGTCGATCTGGCGCGCCGCTACTATGAGCAGAATGACTCTAGCGCTTTGCCGCGCTCGATCGCGAGCTTTGCGGCGTTCGAGAATGCGATGACGCTCGACATCGCGATGGGTGGCTCGACCAACACGGTTCTGCATCTGCTTGCGGCGGCGCATGAAGCCGACATTCCTTTCACCATGCAGGATATCGACCGGCTGTCGCGCCGCGTGCCGTGCCTTTGCAAAGTCGCGCCGGCGAAGTCGGACGTTCACATGGAAGACGTGCATCGCGCGGGTGGCATCATGGCTATCCTTGGCGAACTGGATCGTGCCGGGCTGCTCGAGACGGAGCTTCCGACGGTGCATTCGGCAAGTCTCGGCGAAGCTCTAGCGCGCTGGGATATCAAGCAGACCAACGGCGAAACGGCCTATAAATTCTATAGCGCGGCACCGGGCGGCGTGCCGTCGCAAGTCGCGTTCAGTCAGGAACGCCGGTACTCGGAGCTTGATCTCGATCGCGAGAAGGGCGTCATCCGTGATAAGGCGCATGCGTTCTCGCAGGATGGCGGGCTGGCCGTTCTTTACGGGAACCTCGCCGAGGACGGCTGCATCGTGAAGACCGCCGGCGTGGACGATAGCCTGCTGACGTTCTCGGGCCGCGCGCGCGTGTTCGACAGTCAGGACGCGGCGGTGTCCGCCATTCTCGGGGGCGATATCAAGCCGGGCGATGTCGTCGTCATTCGTTACGAAGGTCCGCGCGGCGGTCCCGGTATGCAGGAGATGCTGTATCCGACGAGCTATCTTAAATCGAAGGGTTTGGGCAAAGCCTGTGCGCTCGTCACCGACGGGCGGTTCTCGGGCGGATCGTCGGGGCTTTCGATCGGGCACGTGTCTCCGGAAGCCGCGGAAGGCGGTGCGATCGGGCTGATCCAAGATGGCGATATGATCGATATCGACATCCCCAATCGCAAAATCGATCTCAGGGTCGATGACAAGGAACTCGGAGAGCGTCGCGCCAAGCAGTCGGCGATCGGATGGCAGCCCGCCGTGCCGCGCAAACGGCAGGTTTCGAAAGCGCTCCGGGCTTACGCCGCGATGGCGACGAGTGCCGCGAAGGGTGCAATTCGCAACGTCTGATCTCTACGAGCTGTCGCGCGGTGAGTGGATTTATTGTCCGGCCATCACGAAGCAATCGACGCCTTTGCGGCGTAGCTCCGTGCATGTCGATGCGGCGCGACCGGCGTCGAAGCCTGCGAAGCGGGCACGGAAAATCTGGCGGCCGTTGGCTGTCGCCGGGTGGGTGACGGACGGAACACCGGCCAGAAGCTTTTTGGCCCGGTCCTGCACGGAATTGAGGGCTCGCTGGGCCTCGGCGATCGACCCGTAGGCGCCGATCTGGACTTCATAAGCCCCGGCTGCGGCGCTGACGCGTGTGACCTGCCGCTGCTCGTACTGTGGCTGAGCTGGCGGCGGCTGCGACCGGCCCGTTAAGGCCCACGCCTGCGCGTTGAGTGTCGACGGCGGCAAGCCGCGCTGGCGGGGTTCGGACGGCTGTGCGTCGCCGATAGCCACCGGAGGCGGCGCAGGAACAGGCTCGGTTTCGGCCACCGGCATCGAGGCGGCGGCAAAAGCCACGGGTTTCGCGGCGGGTCGCGCAACCGGCTTGGCGGCGGGAGCAGGCTTACGCGCTGCCGTGCCGGACGTGCCGAGCATTTCGGCGCGCTGGCCAAGGCGTTCGGCAGCGGCGAGGAACCCGGCATCGTCGCTGTGATCGGCGCTTGCGGTCTGGACGACGTCCGTTTCCGGCGGTTCGCCGGTGTCTGGGCGTGACTCCGGGACGGAATCCTGAGGCGTGTCCTGCATGTCCGTCGTTTCGCTGGCAGCCGGCGCGGCGGGTTTCGCTTTCAGCGGGACGGGCTTGACCTTGAAAATCTGGATCGGGGTTTCGCGGCTTTTCGCTTCTGCGAAGCGCGGCGCCGGTTTTGCGGATAACGGTTCCGGCTCGGCGGCTGCAACGTTAGTCGGCTTAGGCGTGCGCTGGGATGGGCGCGGCGCAGCTTTCGGCGCACCTTTGAGTTTGGCAACCAGCATCGGCTTGCGCGTTTTCGCCGTCGAGGCGCGCGTAAATGCTTTCGTCAACAGAACGCGCATCTCGGCGTTGCGCGCCGCTGCCGTCGAGCCGCCGAAGACGACGCCGACGAGGTGGCGGCCGCCGCGATGCACGGACGTTACGAGGTTGAACCCGGAGGCTCGCGTATAGCCGGTCTTGATGCCGTCGACGCCCTGGAACGTGTTGAGCATCGTGTTGTGGTTGCGGTACGACTTGCCGCGATACGCGAAGGTGCGGGTCGAGAAGACCTGGTAGTGCACCGGGAAATCGTCCATCAGGCGCAACGCCAGAATTGCCATATCGTGCGCCGTGGAGACGTGATCGTCGTCAGGAAGTCCGGACGGGTTCTCGAAATGCGTCTTCGTCATTCCCAAGTCGCGGGCGCGGGTGTTCATCAGCCGGACGAAGTTCGCTTCCGTGCCGCCGATCTTCTCGGCGAGCGCAACGGCTATGTCATTGGCCGATTTCGTGACGACGGCCTTGATGCTGTCGGCGACGGAAATCTGAGCGCCGGGTTTGAGATCGAGCTTGGATGGCGCAGCGTTCGCGGCGCGATCTGAAATTGTGATCATGTCCGACATTTTCAGCCGGCCGCTCTCGATGAGCTCGAACGTGAGGTAGAGCGTCATCATCTTGGTGAGGGAAGCCGGATGGCGAATGGCGTCGCCGTCGTCATTGTGCAGGACCGCGCCGGAGTTCACGTCCAGCACGAACGCGGCATGCTTCTGCGGGGCTGCCGCAGCGCGCGCCGGGATGGCTCCGGAAAACGCCAGACATAGGAGCGCAAACGCAAACGCCCGTCGGAACACGACGCTAATCCCTCTAACCGCCCGAAGGAGGCGGCCCGCTTGACTGCCTGTTGCGCCGCGAGTTCGCCAAATTTTGGCTCCCGCGGGTTTGCCCCACCCAGATTTTCGAGCAGAGCACTGTTTTTAGGCACCTTTTGGGCGCGGGAGCACCGGCCCGCACATTCAAGGAGCTTATAGACTGTATCGCGGAGGGGCTGCGGTAACGTTAAAAACCGCGGTAAATATTGGGTAACGGGACGTCCAGAAACGGGAATGGGCAAATTGTGTCGGTAGCGGTTGAGCGGGCGAGCTTAGAAGGATTCAGGCCTTTCCAGCAGAACGGGTGGATGGACGCTTGGAGACAACCCACTCGAGGTTGATCGAAAGCTTCGATGACTTCATTCGAACGGAAAATTTGCGAATTGCGATGGGACACCCCACTTTGCCCATTCTGTTTTTTGCTTGGGCGATGCTTATATTGAGATCCAAATTCGTGTGGGCGCGTTCTGTTGGATATTTGGCGAAACGCATTGGTAGCCGTCTGGGCCCGGGTCTGGGCAGTGGAGCGCAGCTTTTCTGCCTCGCCCGCGTCCGTATTGGCGGCTAGGTTCCGGAGGATAGAAGGATTCGGGACTTCCTTGAGGCGGGAGATGAAGACGAGAAATTTGCCCATTGCTGCGCTGATCCGGATGGCAGGGAAAGACGATCCACCGAACGGTCCGGGTCGCGACGATCGCGATGGGGATTCAAAGACCGGCATCGTCACAAAGACCCGACCGAAAACGAAGAAGCCGAGCCTCTACAAGGTTCTCCTTCTCAATGACGATTTCACGCCGATGGAGTTCGTCGTTCTTGTCCTTCAGCGGTTCTTCAACAAAGGACAGGAAGACGCGACGCGCATCATGCTGCACGTTCACCACAAGGGCGTCGGCATTTGCGGAGTTTATACGTACGAGATTGCCGAGACCAAGGTGACGCAGGTCATGGACTTTTCGCGGCAACATGGCCACCCTCTACAGTGCACTATGGAGAAAGAGTAGGACTCGATTGACATCGCTCTCCAAAAATCTCGAAGCATCACTGCACCGCGCGGTGCAGTACGCGAATGTGCGCCATCACGAATTTGCAACGCTTGAGCACCTGTTGCTGGCGCTCGTTGACGACCGCGATGCAGCGGCCGTCATGCGCGCCTGCTCGGTCGATCTCGAGCAGCTGCGTGCGCGGCTGATCGAATACCTCGACACCGAGCTTAAGCCGATCGTGTCGAAGTCGGCGCGCGACGCGCATCCGACGAACTCGTTCCAGCGCGTCGTGCAGCGCGCGATCGTCCACGTGCAGACGTCGGGCCGCGAGGAAGTCACCGGCGCCAACGTGCTCGTCGGCATTTTCTCCGAACGGGAAAGTCACGCTGCATACTTCCTGCAGGAACAGGAAATGACGCGGTTCGACGCCGTGCAGTATATCGCGCACGGCATTGCGAAACGTCCGGGCATGTTCGAGCCGCGCACGGTTCGCGGCGTCGACGAGGATGCCACGGCTACAGAGGGCGAAGAGAGAAAGCCCGGCGACGCGCTGAACACCTATTGCGTGAACCTCAACAAGAAGGCGCGCGATGGCAAGATCGATCCGCTGATCGCCCGCGAGCAGGAAGTCATGCGCACGGTGCAGGTGCTCTGCCGCCGTCAGAAGAACAATCCGCTGTTCGTCGGTGATCCTGGCGTCGGCAAGACGGCGATTGCCGAAGGCTTGGCGCGCAAGATCGTCGGCGGACAAGTGCCGGACGTGCTCAAGGGCGCGACCATCTTCGCGCTCGATATGGGCGCGCTGCTTGCCGGAACGCGTTATCGCGGCGACTTCGAGGAACGCCTCAAAGCCGTGATGAAGGAAGTCGAGGCTTTCCCGGGCGCGGTGCTCTTCATCGACGAGATCCACACGGTCATCGGCGCGGGCGCAACGTCCGGCGGCGCGATGGATGCGTCGAACCTGCTGAAGCCGGCGCTGCAGTCGGGCACGCTGCGCTGCATCGGCTCGACGACCTACAAGGAATATCGCCAGCACTTCGAGAAGGATCGTGCTCTCGTCCGTCGCTTCCAAAAGATCGACGTGAAGGAGCCGACGGGCGAAGACGCGATCGAGATCCTCAAGGGTCTGAAGACCGTGTTCGAGGACTATCACAAGGTCAAGTACACGAACGAAGCCATCAAGGCGGCTGTCGATCTTTCGGCAAAGTACATTCACGACCGCAAGCTTCCCGACAAGGCGATCGACGTGATCGACGAGACGGGTGCGTCGCAGATGTTGCTGCCGGAAGGCAAGCGCAAGCGGAAGATCACGACCAAGGAGATCGAGGCGACGGTCGCCGTGATGGCGCGCATCCCGCCGAAAACGGTCACCAAGAGCGACGCGCAGGTCATCGCGCATATCGATCGCGACCTGAAGCGGCTGGTGTTCGGGCAGGACAAGGCCATCGAGGCTCTGTCGAGCGCGATCAAGCTGGCGCGCGCGGGCCTGCGCGAACCGGAGAAGCCGATCGGCTGCTACCTGTTCTCGGGTCCGACCGGCGTCGGCAAGACCGAGGTCGCCAAGCAACTGGCGTCGTCGCTCGGCGTCGAACTCCTGCGCTTCGACATGTCGGAGTACATGGAGCGGCATACGGTGTCGCGTTTGATCGGTGCGCCTCCGGGCTATGTCGGCTTCGATCAGGGCGGCCTGCTGACCGATGGCGTCGATCAGCATCCGCATTGCGTG
>ERZ778027.1730-NODE-1730-length-33336-cov-4.258466_pt1 | contig 33336 bp, 32 predicted proteins | sample MGYA00375757_ERZ778027 | MGnify/ENA primary metagenome ERZ778027 (study PRJEB29350, sample SAMN05389817) | bioreactor metagenome | isolation source: Ammonium sulfate bioreactor | place: South Africa: University of Cape Town | collected 2014-02-18 ...
AAAAGCGCGCCGCGTCAAGAATAGTCTGCCGGTCGGGCGCGCCGCGCGAGCGCACGACGAGCTCCACGAAGCGCAGATCATGCCGGGCGCAGGCCTCCAGCTCCAGCGGCCAGGAGCCATGGCGCCGCCCTCCGCGCAGCGACACCACTGTCCGCACGCCGCGCCTGGCGAACCAGGCGATCTGGTAGGGCGTGGGCTGCGCCGAGCGCCAGAGATTCGCGCCGACCCGATGCCGATTCAGATAGATCATCCGAACGAAAGCGTGGTCGCCGACGATGGAGTGCGCCCATGCGAGCGCGCGGTCGCCCAGCGTTCGCAACGGGCGATCCCACCGCGACGGGATCCGATACGGATCGCCGATCGTCTGGGCGGGCTGCAGGGTCATTGGCGGCGGTTGGTCGGACACCGGGGAGAGCTAATCGTTCGATGGACGGCTAGCAAGGCGTCGGCGTGATTCCGGCTGCATGGCGCGTCATGTCCGGCTTTGCGCTTGCAAGGCCATGAGGATGCGGGCGCGTCGATAGACGGCATAGTTCACGGCGACCTGAAAGCCGGTCTTTCCGCGCAGGCAGTAGCGGCGCAGGACGTAGGCGCGGAAAAAGGCCGCCGGAAATTCCAGCGGCAGACGCCAGCGCGGCATGCGGCGGCCCCGGGCGACGAGATCGGCCACCTGGGCCCGGGCGTAGCGCAGCAGCTTGGCGCGCTGATCCTCGATCGAGCGGACGCCGAAATGCAGCAGGGGCGCCTTGAGACGGCCGACGCGCGCGCCCGGCGCCATGTCGACCACGTCATGGACCGGCGATATCGCGTAGCGCCCTCGGTCCGAGCGATAGAGGCGGATGAAGTCCAGCGAGGAGGCGAATTTCGGCAGCTCAGCCTCGCCCGGCAGAATGTCCGTCTGGCGAAGGACATATCCGTCGAGCGGCGGCTCGCCCTTGGCGAAGAGGGCGCGTATTTCGGCGGCCAGCTCGGAAGTGACGACTTCGTCGGCGTCGAGATTTAGCACCCAGAGATTGCGGCACTGGTCCTGGGCGAAGCCCTTCTGCAAGCCGTAGCCGGGCCAGTCCCGCTCGATCACCCGCGCGCCGCGGGCGGCGGCGATCGCGCGCGTCTGATCGGCGGAATGGGAATCGACGACGACGATCTCATCGACAAGGTCCGCCACGGCGTCGAGGGTGCGGCCGATGCGGTCAGCCTCGTTGAAGGCGATGATGAAGACGGACAGGGGAAGCCTGTCCGGCGGACGCTCAGCCATGACCGGCGGAATACAGGCTCGCCGGGATCAATGGAAGTTGCGTCCCTTCGGCAGCGCCTGGCGGACCACGCCCGTCTTCATCCGCTCCACGAGATCTGCGGCCTGCTCCGGCGGTTCGACGCCAAGGCTGATCGCCCCCTCGCGCCATCGCCCGGAATGTCCCGAGCGCGAACCGCTTTCGACAGGATGTTTGACTTCGTCCGCCCGCGCGTAAGGCGGCTCGAGCGCGCCAGCCGACTCCGCGATGGCGTCCGCGAAAGGAGACAGATCCTCGATATGCTCGGCGATGATGTGGGCAACATCGGAAACGTTCTGCAAGCGGCCGCGCACGGCGACCAGCCGCGCGCCAAGGACGGCTGGCCGATAACGCTCGAACACCGGCGGCCAGACGATGATGTTGGCGATCCCGGTTTCATCCTCCAACGTCATGAAAATCACGCCCTTGGCGGAGCCGGGTCGCTGCCGCACCAGCACGAGCCCGGCTACGGTCATGCCTCGGCCCGACGGGGAGGACCGCGTCGCCTCGCAGGGTGAAATGTTTCGCCGCTCCAGCCGCCGCCGCACGAAAGAAACCGGGTGAGCCTTCAGAGACAGACCGAGATGGCGGTAATCCTCGACCACATGCGCGCCCAGCGGCATGGGCGGAAGATGGGCGTCCGGCTCCATGTCCGTCGCGGAGATCAAGGCCAGCAAAGGAAGGTCTTCCTTGTCTCCCGAGCGCCGCAAAGCCTTCACGGCCCATAGCGCCTGTCGGCGATCAAGGCCGATCGAGCGAAAAGCATCGGCGTCGGCCAGTCGTTCGAGAGCTTCGCGCGACAGCTCCGCGCGCAGCCAGAGATCCCGAACCGAATCATAGCCGGCGCCGCGGGCGGCGATCAATTTCCCGGCGTCCGTTTCTGACAGGCTCTTGATCTGCCGGAAGCCGACGCGCAGCGCGCAGCGGCTGCGAATATCCCGCTTCATATCGACATGCAGCGCATGGATACGATCGGCGGAATAGAAGCTTCGTTCCTTGTCTCCTTCCAGCGTATGATCCCAGCCCGACTTGTTGATGTCGATCTCGCGCACCTCCACGCCATGATCGCGAAGATCGCGAATGATCTGCGCTGGCGCGTAGAACCCCATCGGCTGCGCATTCAGGAGCGCGCATGCGAAAATGTCGGGATAAAAGCATTTGAACCAACTCGACGCATAAACGAGAAGCGCGAAGCTGGCCGCATGGCTTTCAGGGAAGCCATATTCGCCGAATCCCTGAATCTGGCGAAAGCAGCTTTCCGCGAAATCGCGTTTGTATCCATTCTCGATCATGCCCGAGATGAATTTATCGGACAGGCTCTTGATCGTTCCGACGCGCTTGAAGGTCGCCATCGCGCGGCGCAGCTGGTCGGCTTCGGCGGCTGTGAAGCCCGCGCCTACAATCGCGATCTGCATCGCCTGTTCCTGGAACAGCGGCACTCCCAACGTTCTCACAAGGACTTCTTTCAATTCCTTGGAAGGATATTTGACGGGCTCCTTGTTTTCTCTCCGCCGCAAGTAGGGATGCACCATGTCTCCCTGAATGGGGCCGGGCCGGACGATGGCGACCTCGATCACGAGATCGTAAAACACCTTGGGCTTCAGGCGCGGCAGCATCGACATCTGCGCCCGGCTTTCGATCTGAAAAACGCCGAGCGTGTCGGCGCGCCGGATCATGCGATAAACCGCCTCGTCATCCTGCGGGATCGAAGCGATATCGTTGATGGTTTTATTCTCCGGATCTGCGTAATGCTGATCGAGCAGGTCGAAGCATCCTTTCAGACAGGTGAGCATGCCGAGAGCAAGGCAATCCACCTTCATCATGCGCAACGCTTCCAGATCGTTCTTGTCCCATTCGACGACATAACGGTCCTTCATCGCCGCCTTCTGGATCGGAACGATCTCGTCGAGGCGCGATCGCGCTATGACGAATCCGCCGGTGTGCTGCGACAAATGGCGCGGAAAGCCATGAAGCTCGCCAGCCAGCTTCAGCGTTTGCGACAGGCGGGAATCGTCCGGATCCAGACCGATGCGCTTCAGCTCCTCCGTCGGGATTTCCTTGTCCCACCAGCCGCCCACCGCGCCGGACAGCGCCGATACGGCGTCTTCCGACAGGCCGAAAGCCTTGCCGACATCCCGCAGCGCCGATCGCGTGCGATAGCGGATGACGCTGGCGGCGATGCCGACATGATCGAGGCGATATTCCTTGTAAATATACTGCATGACCTCTTCGCGCCGGGAGTGCTCGAAATCGACGTCGATGTCGGGCGGCTCGTTCCGCTCGGCTGAAAGGAATCGCGCGAACAGGAGCTGGTTCTTGGCCGGATCGATTTCAGTAATACCCAGACAATAACAGATGGATGAATTCGCGGCCGATCCCCGGCCCTGGCACAGAATGCCCTCGTCCCGCGCATGTTCGACGATCCGATGAACGGTCAGGAAATAGGATGCGTAGTTCTTCTCCCGGATGAGGGAAAACTCGTCGACCAGGGCCTTGCGCACTTTGTCGGGAACGCCGTCAGGATAACGGCGTTTCGCGCCCGTTTCCACGAAATGCTCCAGCGCGCTTTGCGCGTCGGAAAATCCGTCCCTTCTTTCTTCCGGATATTCATAGCGCAGCTGGTCGAGCGAAAACCCGATGCGCTCGACGAAACGGATTGTTTCAGCGACAGCCTCCGGCGCCTCCCTGAAAAGACGCGCCATTTCATCGCCATGCTTCAGATGGCGCTCGGCGTTGGCTTCGAGGCGGCGGCCGATCTGATCCAGAGTCGCGCCGTGGCGCACGCAGGTCAGCACATCCTGCAAGGCGCGCCGGTCGTGACGATGGTAAAGAACGTCATTGACGGCGATCAACGGGATGTTCAGCGCCTGGCCCAGCGCCACGCGCTCGCGGAAACGTTTCTGGCGGGAAGCGCCATAGAGCGCCGTGATTCCGAGCCAGACCGAAGCGCCGGCGCTGCCCAGCCGCTTCGCCAGCGACCTCATGTCATTCAAACCGCTGTTTTTTGAATCAGACCGCTCTTTCATTTCAGGACGAATGAAAGGGAGAATGTTGGTTGAGGATGAATCGACCTGATTTCTCCCCGACGCATCGCCAGAAAGATTTCCGCGCGCGGGAAATGGGCTCTGGTCGCGTGGTTTGTGAGCGGCGGCGCGTCTATCCGCATGCGAGTCACTGTTCTTCGCTTCGTGATCGCTGGTCGAATCCTCCATGATGATGAGTTGTAATCCCGCCGCGTGCGCGAGCAGGTCGGAGATGGAAAGATGACATTCTCCCTTGAGCGCGCGCCGGTTCCCGATCGTGAGAAGACGGGCGAGACGTCCATATGCGGCGCGATCGACGGGATAGGCGATGATGTCCGGCGCGCCGTCCATAAACACAAGACGACAGCCGACCAGAAAGCGCAGCTTGCTGAAAAGCGGCGGTTTGACCGAAGAAGGATCGCTTCGGCTAGCCATTTCCGCCCGTTCCTTTTCCAGCCGGCCCCATTCCCGGAGCGCGCTGTAGGCGCGCACGACGCCGGCCAGCGTGTTGCGATCGGCGACGCCGACGCCGTCGAGATCAAGCAGAGCCGCCTGAGCGACAAACTCGTCTGGATGCGAGCCGCCGCGCAGAAAGGAGAAGTTCGTGGTGACGGCCAGCTCCGCATAGCGCGTCGCGGCGGTATAGCGAGGAGGCCCCTCCTCTGTTTCCGCCTCTGTTTTTCGTTGCTCTTCGCGACGACGGTCAGGCATCACGCAAAAAGCCCGTGCATGAACCAGCGAGGGGGCTCCGTCCCATCGTCATACAGACCTTCACGAAACAGCCAGAAACGGCGTCCTCGCGAATCCTCGGCGCGGAAATAATCGCGAGCGGGGCCAGCGGCCTTCCACCATTCGGCCGCGATGCGCTCAGGGCCCTCGACATGCGCCACCTCGTGCAGGACGCGTCTCCAGCGAAACCGAATCGGCGGGCCATCCGGCACGGCGGCGATGGCCTCCACGGGCTCTGGCCGGTCGAACAGACGAATCGGACGCTCCGGAGCTTCCGGAGAAGCCATGGCGATGCGCCATGACGCGGCGGCGCGACGATCGCGTTTTTCTACGGCCGGCCGAATCGTTGCGGCTGATTCCGGCCAGTGACTGTCGATCGGCTGCAAACACGTCACATTTTGCGCGCCAAGGCGCGCGCTCAATGTGTCGATCAGCTGGGCGACATCAGCTCCGTTCTGATCGTCGGCGAAATCGACCTGACCCTGAGGCCGTTTCTCGACCTCAAGCGCAGACAGCCGCACCACGTCGAATCCATAGCCGATGTCGATTTCATCGCCGCTGTGGGAAAGCTTTTCGCGAAGCAGGCGGACCATCGCGTGCGGCTCCCGCAGCGGTCGGCTCGCGCCGACAACGATGCGGCGCACATGCCCGTCGACGCGAAAGAAAAGCGCTTCGATGCGCTGGGCGCCTTCGTCATGCGCCGCAAGAAGAGTCGAGAGATCGCACGCCAGTTTCAGGAGCGTGCGCTCGATCTCCATCGGAGTGACGACGGGATCGAAGAAACGCTTTTCGGCGATGTAAGGCGCCGTCTCCACTCTTGCCGCGATCGGGGAGCGTATGCGTCCCAATGCTGCGTCGAGCCGATCAAGCAGCGGCTGTCCGAACCGGGCTGCGATCGGCGCCCGCGGTCGCGACATGATGTCGCCGACGCGCCGCAGCCCGACACGGCGGAGGGCGCTGGCGACGTCGGGACCGGCGCGCAGCGCCTCCAGCGGCAACGGGCGCAAGGCGTTTTCCTCTTGCCCGGCCTGGATCAGCAACTGGTTTGAGAAGCGCGCGGCCGCCCATCCCATCTCCGGCGTCGCGGCGATGGCGGCGCGCGCGGCGAACCCCTGAGCGCTTAATCGCTTCTCGATCTCGTCCCGCAGGCTTCGTTCTCCGCCGAACAGATGGGTTGCGCCGCTGATGTCGAGGATGATCCCGTCCGGCGGATCGAGAGCGAGAAGCGGGGTCCAGCGGCCGCACCAGTCCGCGATCCCGCGCAAGAGCGCGAGGTCCGCGCCGGGATCGGCGTCGGCGATCGCCAGAGAAGGCTGCATGGCGCGAGCGTCGGCCAGCGCCAGGCCGGGTTTCAGGCCGAGAGAAGCGGCCCTGGCGTCACAGGCGGCCAGCCTGAGCGCGCCTTTCACCGGCTCAACAAGAACGAAAGGTTGCTCAGCCGGCCCGCCGCAGGGCAGGCCGCGACGCCGCAGCCGATCCGTCGGCAGGGTCGGAAACGCGACGGCGCAGAACCGTCTCTGATCCGACAGGCTGGGATGGTCTGAAAGCGGCGACGTCATGATCCCACTCCACGCTGCACTCGCCGGTCCGCCCGATCCGGTTTTTCACGATCTCGACGCGCCACGCCGCCTGGCCTGGCGTTCCCCATTTCTCGCGGCTTGCCTGGGCGCTCACCACGAAGCGCGTCGCGGCCGCGCTGGCCGCTCCCGTCGCGCTGCCGCCCTTTCCGATAAAAAGGAGGAGTCCCGGGGTTCCGCCGGTCTGGGCGGCAAGCAACAGCCGACGCGAGGCCGTCAGGTCGCAAGCGCCTGGAAGGCCTTCGAATTCTGCGATCGCAGCGGCCGACGCGCCGGCGCGCAGCGCTTTCTCCAAGGCCCACAGGCTTTCCCGGACCGTGACCGGACGCACGATGATCAGGGCGTCGGGATCAAGGCCGTGAGCGGCAAGTCCTGGTCCGTAAGGCGCGCCGTTCTCCTGGCGCGACGCGGCCTGCGTGATCCAGACCAGCGGGAGGCCGGGCGCGGCGCGCTGGGCCCGGGCCGCCCAGGCCAAGGCAAATCCTGTCGCCGCGCCGCTATCGGCGGCCTCGCGCGCATGGATGTCATGCACGCCGCCGCAGGCGAGGCCGCCGCCCAGCAACCCGTCGAGCCGCTCATCGCCTGACGCGATCCTGTCGCGCCGATTCGGCGAGGCGGCCGAATGTTCGAGGTCTCGCAGGATTGCGCGCAAGCCGACAATCCTGTCCGAAACGCTGGCGGGCGTCGTCGACATCGTCCGATAATTGTTCCTGTTATGTTCTTATCGATTCCATCGCGCCCGGACAGAGTCAAGCGAGCAAGGGATGCGAAAGACGGCGGGCAACTGGCTTTGGGCGCAGGGCGATGTCCGGCCGCGGGACTGCGGAGCCGATCGCCGCCTTGTCAATTCTTGACGCGACTCTCCGCGAGGATCAGCCTCCCTCCATGTCCACGCTGACGCTCACCATCCGACCTGCCCGACCCGCCGATGCGGCGGCGATCACCGCCGTCCATGACGCCGCCTGGCGGGAGGCTTATCGGGGGGTTATCCCCGGGGCTCATCTGGAGCGCATGGTTCAGCGCAGAGGGCCGCTCTGGTGGAAACGCGCGATCACGCGCGGAAGCCTCGTGCTGGTGCTCGACACCGGCGACCGAATCGCTGGCTACGCCAGCATGGGGCGCAACCGCGCGGCGGCGGTGCGCGCCGAAGGCGAAATTTTTGAGCTTTATCTCGACCCCATCCATCAGGGCCTTGGCTTTGGCTCCAGATTATTCGGGGCGGCGAAAAGCGAGCTGGCCGAGCGGGGGCTCGCCGGACTGGTGGTCTGGGCGCTGGCCGACAATGACCGGGCGTGCGCTTTCTACGGGCGGCGGGGAGGGCGAATCGCCGCCCGGGCCCTGGAGCATTTCGGCACGGACCTGCGGGAGCGGGTCGCCTATGTCTGGCCCTGAGCTTTCGAAGCCGCGCGGAATATCCTTTTCCCATTGACTCGACGGGCCTGACGGCCTCTAGCCGCCGGCTCCGGACTCAGACAACCCGAAATCACCATGCGCCTCGACGCCCTCGCCATCGGCAAAAACCCGCCGCACGAAGTCAATGTGGTCATCGAAGTCCCGATCGGCGGCGAGCCCATCAAATATGAGATGGACAAGAAGGCGGGCACGCTCGTGGTCGACCGCTTTCTTTATACGCCGATGCGCTATCCGGGAAATTACGGCTTCATTCCCCATACGCTCTCGGAGGACGGCGACCCTTGCGACGTGCTCGTCGCCAATACGCGGCCGATCATCGCCGGAGCCGTCATCGCCGTTTGTCCGATCGGCGTTCTCAAGATGACGGACGAGGCCGGCGGCGACGAAAAGATTCTCGCCGTGCCGACGCCGAAGCTGACGCAGCGCTATGCGCATGTGAAGAACTATACCGATCTGCCGGAGATCACCTGGAGGCAGATCGAGCACTTCTTCTCGCACTACAAGGATCTCGAACCCGGCAAATGGGTGAAATTCGCCGGGTGGGGCGATGCGGACGAGGCCAAGCGGCTGATCGTGGAGGCGATAGAGCGCGCGCGCCAACAAGCTTGAAACGCGGGCGACAATCGCCGGCGCATACGACAAAAAGGCGACGGGATGGAAACGATTGTCATCACGGGCGCGGGAGGCCACGTCGGGACCGCTATCCGGCCGTTGCTGCGCGACAGACGTCGCCTTGTTCTGCTTGACCGCGCAGCCATCAGCGACGCGGGCGCGCAAGAGACCGCGATCGTCGCGGACATCGGCGACGAAAAGGCTTTGATTCAGGCTTTTCGCGGCGCCGCCGGCGTCATCCATCTCGCCGGCTGCACGACGGAAGAGCCGATCGAACAGCAGATCGCAGGCAATGTGCAGGGCGCGTGGAACGTGTTCGCAGCCGCCAAGGAAGCGGGCGTTCCGCGCGTCGTATTCACGAGCTCACACCATGTCGTGGGCCATTATCCGCGCTATCGCCGTCTCTTCGCCGATCAGGCGGGTTTGCGAGTTTTGGCGATCCGGGTCGGTTTCGTTGGCGAAAAGCCGATTGATCGCCGCCGCCTCTCCATATGGATCAGTCCGCGCGATCTGACGCAACTGATCGAGATCGGGCTCGCTCATCCCGATCTGCGTTATGCGCTGGTCTATGGCGTCTCGAACAATGCGCGCGGTTTCTTCGACAATGGCGCGGCCTTCGCGCTTGGCTATCGCCCCCAGGACAGCGCGGACGAGCACGCCGCAGCGATTCTCTCGGGTCCGCCGGAGAATCCCGATGCTCTGGGGTCTCGCGTGATCGGCGGGGCGATGGCGCAGCAGGGCTTCTCAGGCGATCCGGCGCGGATCGATGAATGGTGAGCGCATGACCGACCCCATCGTCAGAGTGGAGCCTATCGTCCTGCGCATTCCGTTCGACGATGGCGGCAAGGGACAGGGAATCACGCCGACCAAATGGACCAATCTCGACATCGTCCTTGTCCGCGTCGAAACCCGCGACGGCGTCGTCGGCTGGGGCGAGGGGTTCGGCTATATGTGCCAGCATGCGACGGCGATGGCCGTTCGCGATCTCGTCGCGCCGGCCGTCGTCGGGCTCGATTCGAAAGACCCTGCCTCTGTGACTCTCGCCGCGCAGAAAGCGCTTGCGCTGTTCGGCCGCTACGGGGTGACGATGTTCGCGATCTCGGGGCTCGACATCGCCTTGTGGGACGTCGCGGGGAAACGCGAGGGCCTGTCGCTCGCGCGCCTCATCGGCGGCCGGAAGCGTGATTCGATCCGCGCCTACGCCAGCCTGGTGCGCTATGGCGATGTCGAGCGCGTGCAGCATTTCGCCGCTGAAGCGGCCGCTCTGGGCTATGACGAGGTCAAGCTGCACGAGGTCGAGCCTGACACAATCGGCGCCGGCCGACGCGGCGCCGGCGCGCATGCGCGGGTGACCATCGACGTGAACTGCCAATGGGACATCGCCAAGATTCGCGCCATGCTTCCGGTCCTTCGCGACAACCGGATCGACTGGCTCGAGGAGCCGACGTTTCCGCCGGAAGATCCGGCGCCCTGGCGCATGATCGCCGCTGAGGGAATCGCCGTCGCGGCGGGAGAGAACGCCTGCACTGCCGTCGAATTCGAGCGGCTCGTTGCGGCGCTCGACGTGGTTCAGCCCAGCGTCACCAAGGTCGGCGGCGTGACCGAATTCCTGAAGGTCGCCGAGATCGCAAGAACGGCCGGGAAGCGGATGGCGCCTCATTCCCCCTATTTCGGCCCCGGCTACTGGGCCAGCCTTCAACTGGCGGCGGCGCTGCCGAGCGTGTGGCATCAGGTCGGGCTGCGCTGCCGGACGAGGTGTTCGAATATCTTTATGTCAAACCGGACGCCTGGTGCGCGGCCGGCGCGCCGCTCCCGGTGGACGGAAGGCTGTCCATACCCGACGCTCCCGGCCTCGGATTCGAGCCGGACCCAGCGGTCGTAAGACGCTATCAGGTGTCTTGACGCCCCCGTTATCGTATAAGCCCTTTTCTTTCCGGCCGCCTCGGCCTCTACCGCGAAAATGGAGATGCAATGAGCGATCTTTTCAAGAATCTCATCGGCGGAGAGTGGGTCGATGGCGCCGCGGCGCGGCCGAACGTCAACCCGTCCAACACCGCAGACATCATCGGCCAGTATGCGCACGCCTCGCGCGCGCAGACAGAGCAGGCGATCGCCGCCGCGAAAGCGGCGTTTCCGGCATGGTCTCGCACCACGCCCCAGGAACGCTATGACGTCCTGAAGAAGGCGTCCGATGAAATCCTGGCGCGCAAGGAGGAGCTTGGAAAACTTCTGTCGCGCGAGGAAGGAAAGACGCTGCCGGAGGGAATCGGCGAAGCGACGCGCGCCGGTCAGATTTTTGCATTCTTTGCTGGCGAGACGCTGCGCCTTTCGGGCGAAAAGCTCGCTTCGGTGCGTCCGGGAGTCGATGTCGACATGACGCGCGAGCCCGTCGGCGTCGTCGGCCTCATTACGCCGTGGAATTTCCCGATTGCGATCCCGGCGTGGAAAATCGCGCCGGCGCTCGCGTATGGCAACACCGTCGTCATCAAGCCCGCCGACCTCGTCCCGGGCAGCTCCTGGGCGCTTGCCGATATTCTTCATCGCGCGGGGCTGCCGAAGGGCGTGCTCAATCTCGTCATGGGACGCGGCTCCGAAGTCGGACAGACGATCCTCGATCATCCCGATGTGACGGCGATCAGCTTCACCGGCTCGGTCGCGACCGGCCGCAAGGTCGCGCTGGCCGCGATCTCGGGAAAGACGATGAAGAAGGTGCAACTCGAAATGGGCGGCAAGAATCCGCTCGTCGTTCTCGATGACGCCGATCTGAAGACGGTGGTGGAATGCGCGGTCAACGGCGCTTTCTTCTCCACGGGGCAGCGCTGCACGGCGTCATCCCGGCTGATCGTTCAGGACAGCGTGCATGACAGGTTCGTCGACGCCGTCGTCGAGCGTCTCAAGGGACTGGTCGTGGACGACGCGCTAAAGGCCGGCACGCAAATCGGCCCTGTCGTCGATCAGAATCAGCTCGATCAGGATCTGAAATATATCGCGATCGCCAAGGAGGAAGGCGCGAAGCTCGCCTGGGGCGGCGAGCTTCTCAATCGCGAAACGCCGGGTTTCTATCTGCAGCCCGCTTTGTTCACGGAGACCGACAACACGATGCGCATTTCCCGCGAGGAGGTGTTCGGTCCCGTCGCCAACGTCGTCAGGGTGAAGAGCTATGACGAAGCGCTGGCGATCGCCAACGACACCGAGTTCGGCCTGTCCTCCGGCATCTGCACGTCGAGCCTGAAATACGCCTCGCATTTCCGTCGCAACAGCGAAGCGGGCATGGTCATGGTCAATCTTCCGACCGCAGGCGTCGATTATCATACGCCGTTCGGCGGTCGGAAAGGATCGAGCTACGGCCCGCGCGAGCAGGGCGCCTATGCGCGCGAGTTCTACACAACGGTGAAAACGGCCTACACGCTTCCGGTGTAGCCGTCGTCGCGCTTCGAGCGCGTTGATCAACGTTGCGCGAACTACGGTTTCCGCCCTGTTCTGACATTACGAAGAGGCGCCCAGCGCGCCTCGTTCGTGAGGCCGTCATCCTGCTCCGGCTATCAGGCCGCCGCTTCGATCGCTTCGGCGAGCGCCACCGTGCGCTTCGCCATTTCAGCGTGCAGCAGTTCGACCATGCGGCCATCGATGCTGATTGCGCCCCTGCCGGCGTTTTCCGGCAGCGCGAAGGCTGCGATGATTTTCTTCGCCTGATCAAGCTCCGCTTTCGAAGGCGCGAAAATCTCGTTCGCGCCGGCGAGCTGATTGGGATGGATCAGCGTCTTGCCGTCAAACCCGCAATCGCGACCCTGCTCGCATTCCGCGCGAAAACCAACGTCATTCTGCAAATCGTTGAAGACGCCGTCGAGAATATCGAGATCGTTCGCCCGCGCAGCGGCGACGGCCTGCATCAGCCACGGCATGAAGGGCGCGCGTCCAGACGTCAGGCGCGCGTGCGATTCCTTGGCGAGGTCGTTCGTCCCCATCACGAAGCAGGCGAGGCGCGTGATGGAATCATCGGCGGCGTCGGCGATCGCGGCGATATTGAGAATGGCGGCCGGCGTTTCGATCATCGCCCAGACGCGCGTCGCCTGATCGGCCTTCTGGGCGGCAAGACGACGGCCGACCATCGCGAGCGCCTCGGCCGAGGACACCTTCGGAACCAGGATCGCGTCGGGACGAGCGTCAGCCGCCGCCGCCAGATCCTCTTCGCCCCAGGGGGTTGAAAGACCGTTGATGCGAATGACGACTTCCCTGCGGGCGAAGCCGCCGGCCAGCACCGCGGCGCATACCTGAGCGCGCGCGGCCGCCTTGGCTTCGGGCGCGACCGCGTCCTCCAGATCGAGAATGACGACATCGGCAGGCAGAGACTTTGCTTTCTCCAGCGCGCGAGCATTGGAGCCCGGCATGTAAAGAGCGCTGCGGCGGGGGCGGATCATCATGCTGGGAACCCTCGGCGAATCGCCGCACCATACGCAGGATGGCGCGGCGCGCTATGGGGAATTGAAGGCGATCAAGGATTTCGCATGGCTGGGCCGAAGGCCGTTTGGATCGCCGGCGTGGATGGTTGTCCCGCAGGATGGATCGTTGTTTTTCGCGACCTGGCGGACACCGAGCCGCCGCAAGTCGCGGTGTTCCAGCGGTTCGCCGACATTGTCGACCATGTGCGCGCTCCGGACGTCGTCGCGGTGGATATGCCGATCGGGCTGCCTGATCGGGCCGGTCCCGGCGGTCGCGGACCGGAGCGCCTGGTGCGGCCCTTGCTCGGACAGCGGCAGTCCAGCGTTTTCTCCGTGCCGGCGAGATGTGCGGTGGAAGCCCTCGACTATCGTGCGGCTTGCGACGCCGCGTTCGCCGCCTCCGACCCCCCGCGAAAGGTGTCAAAGCAGACGTTCTGCCTTTTTGCGAAGATCAGGGAGATCGATCAACTGCTGCGGAGCCGGCCCGCTCTTCTGACCAGGGTCCGAGAGAGTCATCCGGAGGTCGCGTTCTGGCGAATGAACGGCTTCCGTCCGCTCGCGCATCCCAAAAAGATCAGGTCGCGGGTCAATCCCGCCGGAATGGCGGAGCGGCGCGGCCTTCTGCGCGACCAGGGCTTGCCCGGCGCTCTTCTCGATCACGCCGCGCCTCGCGGCGCCGCCCTCGACGATCTTATTGACGCGCTCGCCGTTTCTGTCGTGGCGGCGCGGATATTGAGGGGCTCCGCCGTGTCGTTTCCTGCCCCGCCGGTGCGCGACGCCCATGGCCTGCCGATCGCAATCTGGGCTTGAGAACAGACGATCCCGCGGGTTAGTCAGGAGCGTTCCAGAAAGCGATCCGCATGGCTTCCCCCGTTACGCCCGACGCCGTTCGCGCGGCCTATTCGATGATCTCCCGTCATTTGCGGCGCACGCCGCTGTTCGCGCCGCCCAGGGGCGCGTTCGGAGTTGATGCGGATGTCACGCTGAAACTCGAACTGTTCCAGCACGCGGGCTCCTTCAAGCCGCGCGGCGCGTTTTTCAATCTGGCGTCGCGCAAGATACCGCAAGCCGGCGTCGCGGCCGCGTCGGGCGGCAATCACGGCGCGGCCGTCGCGTATGCGGCGCAGCAGTTCGGCGTCAAGGCGCGCATCTTCGTGCCCGAAATCTCCAGTCCAGCGAAGGTCGCGGCCATTCGCCGCTTCGGCGCCGAAGCGGTGATCGGCGGCGCGCGCTATTACGACGCGCTGGATTCATGCCTTGATTATATCGCGCAAAGCGGCGCGATGCAGGTGTCCGCCTTCGATTCGATAGAAACGATTTCCGGACAGGGAACGGTCGCGCTCGAATGGGAAGAGCAAAGCGGCGCGCCGGACACCGTGCTGATCGCGGTCGGCGGCGGCGGGCTGATCAGCGGCGTCGCGTCCTTCTGGGGCAAGCGCGTGAAAATCGTGGGCGTCGAGCCGGAGGGGTCGCGCGCGCTGCATGCGGCGCTCGCGGCTGGCCGGGACGTCGATGTCGATGTGAACTCCGTCGCAGCCGATTCCCTCGGCGCGAAAACCGTCGGCCCTCTGGTCTATTCGGTTTGCGCGCCTGTGGTCGATCATGTGGCGCTGGTCAGCGACGACGCTATCGTCGATGCTCAACGCACGCTCTGGCGGGATTTCCGCATTGCTTCGGAGCCGGGCGGCGCGACCGCCCTCGCGGCGCTGTTGTCGGGCGCCTTCAAGCCGAAGCCCGGCGAAAAGGTCGGCGTTCTCGTCTGCGGCGGCAATGTCGATTTGACGAAGCTCGCGGAGATCGCGTCGTGACCGATGCGGATGTGCGTCACACCTCGCGCCTGATTGTGCTCGATCCTGACGATCGCATCCTGCTTCTGCAATATCAGGCGGCCGTGGCGTCCGATCCCGAAGGGGCGCCGCCCCGCCCCTTCTGGTACACGCCCGGCGGCGGCGTCGATCCCGGCGAAACGTCTGAACAGGCGGCGCTGCGGGAGCTCGACGAGGAGGTCGGCATCCGCGGCGTTCCGCTTGGCCCCTGCGTCGCCACATGCGAAGCGCTGCGCGACAGGTTCATCAGGAAAAGCTTCTGCCGCGAGCGCTATTTTCTGATCCGGGCGCCATCGAACCGCATCGACACATCGCGGCTGGCGGAGACGGACATCGATCCCGTGCTCGACGTGCGCTGGTGGAAGGTGGATGACTTCATCGCATCGGGAGAGTTCCTGATCCCGATGTCGGTTGCGCTGCTCGCGCGCCGGATCGTTTCCGGCGATCTTCCCGCGACGCCGATCGCGCTCGATTGACATGGAGCTGCCGTCGAGGCTGCGGGCGAGAATCGACGATATGCTCGCCGGCATGGAGCTTGCGGCCCTGAAGCAAAACTTCGGGAGACTCTCGCGCCGCTATCGCGCCGAGCTGCTCGACGGCCAGCAGCACCTCGACAACGAAGAGTCGGTTGCGGCCTATCTGGCCGCGCGCATGCCCGCGACCTATGCGGCGATCCGCGCAAGCCTCTCAGCGATCAGGGAGGCGCGTCCGGACTACGCTCCCGCGAGCCTTCTCGATTTCGGCGCCGGTCCGGGAGCCGTTCTCTGGGCCGCGCGCGACTGCTGGGCGTCCTTGCGCCAGGCGACAATGATCGAGGCGAGCGACGCGGCGCGCGAAACAGGCGAGCGTCTGGCGGACGGCGAATTCGGCGATGTCCGCTGGATCGCCGGCGACATCACCACAGACGCGTTGTTCCCCGAGCCCGCTGATCTCGCGGCGATGGCTTATGTGCTGGACGAGATCACGCCGGAAGGGCGGGGTCCGCTCGTGTCCCGCATCTGGCGCCTGACCAGCGATATTCTGCTCGTCATCGAACCGGGCACGCCTGGCGGGTGGCGGCGCATTCTGGCGGCGCGCGACCAGCTTCTGTCCGAGGGCGCTTTCATCGTCGCCCCCTGCGCGCATTCCGGACGCTGCGCGATCAAGGAGCCGGACTGGTGTCATTTCTCGCGCCGCGTCGCGCGCAGTCGGCTGCACAGGCTCGTCAAGGAGGGCGACGCGCCATGGGAGGATGAAACCTACATCTTCATCGCCGCGTCGCGCACGCCAGGGAATGACCTTCGCCCGCGCATTGTCGCACCGCCTCGTCGCGCCCATGGACGAATTGAATTGAAGCTCTGCCAAACCAATGGCGCAGTGATTGAAGACCTTGTGACGCGGCGCGAAGGCGAGCGCTTCAAGCGCGCCCGGCGCGCGGACTGGGGCGACGCATTCTGAGCGTCACGCCGCGATCAGATGATCGCGCTCGCAAGACGCGATGTCCGTCTCCATGATTTCGCCTCGCCGGGGAGGCGCGGAGAACTTGACCAGGGAAAAATCCTCCGCGCGGCCGAACCCGTTCGCCTCGGTGAGCACACGAAGCCTGCGGCCGACGAGCCTCTCCATGTGAGCGCGGCGGGCCGCCTCACCTTTCTCAATGAGCCGCTTTGCACGCTCTCTGGCCACTTCGCGCGCCACCTGCGGCATGCGCGCGGCCGGCGTTCCGCTCCGTGGGGAGTAAGAGAACACATGCAGGTGCGTCAGGCCGCACTCGTCGATGAGTTGCAGCGACCGTTCAAAATGGTCGCCCGTCTCGGTCGGAAAACCCGCGATCAGATCCGCGCCGAAGACAATATCGGGCCTGATCTCCCGCAGGCGCGCGCAGAAGCTGATCGCCTGCGCGCGGTTGTGCCGGCGCTTCATCCGCTTCAGAATGAGATCGTCGCCGGCCTGAAGCGACAGGTGCAGATAAGGCATCAGTCGCGTCTCGGTCGCGAACGATTCGAGAAGCAACGGATCGATCTCGGCGACGTCGATCGAGGAGAGCCGCAGGCGCGGCAGTTCCGGCACATGCTTGAGAATCTGTGCGACCAGCGCGCCGAGCGTCGGAGCGCCGGGCAGATCGGCGCCGTATGACGTGACGTCGACGCCCGTCAGGACGACCTCCTTCACACCGGCGCTCGCAAGTCTGCGCACCTGGTCGACGATCGCGCCCATGGGCACGGATCGGGATGGTCCCCGACCATAGGGGATGATGCAGAAGGTGCAGCGATGATCGCAGCCGTCCTGCGCCTTGATGAAAGCGCGCGTATGCTGCTCGAATGCGTCGAGCATGAACGGAGCCGTGTCGCGCACCTCCATGATGTCGCTCACGGCGATTCTGGCGCTCACATCCAGGCCAAAGGCGCGAACCGTCTCGGGCGCATCCTTCCGCCAGGCGTCCGCGCGCATCTTTTCTGCGTTGCCGATCACGCGATCGACCTCGGGCATGGCGGCGAATGCGTCAGGCTCCCGCCTCATCCGGCGGATCGCCTGCCGCGCCTGGCGCGTCGCTTCCGCGGTGACGGCGCAGGTGTTCACGATGATCAGATTGTCCCGGCCGGCCGCCTCGGCCGCGCGACGCATCGCTTCCGACTCATGGATATTGAGCCGGCATCCGAACGTGAGGACATCGACGGCCACCGGAACCGCTCAAGCCACGTTCGCGAACAGGGACGGCGCAAGCGTTCCGTCCCATTCCAACTCTACCGGGCCTGTCATGAGCACATGGTCGTCAGACGCGCGCCATTCGATCGTCAGATCCCCGCCAGGCAGAGTGACTTTCGCTATTCGATCCGAAAAGTCCTTGCGGACGGCCGCGACAACCGCTGCGCAAGCGGCGCTGCCGCAGGCGCGCGTCAGGCCCGCGCCGCGCTCCCAAACCCTGAGGACGATGTGGTCGCGCGCCGCGACATGGGCGAGGGAGATGTTCGCCCGTTCGGGAAAGATTGGATGGTTCTCGAGAAGCGGTCCGATCTTGGCGAGATCGTAGGCCTCTACGTCCTTCACCCAGAAGATGGCGTGCGGATTTCCCATGTTGACGACGGACGGCGTGTGCAGGATCGGCTCATCGATAGGTCCGATCTGCAATTCGATCCCGGTCGTGTCATGAAAAGGATCGCGCAGCGGGATTTCATCCCAGCGCAGCCGCGGCGCGCCCATGTCCACCGTGAACAAGCGGTCGCCCAGCCGCTCCGTCGGCAATTCGCCCGCCGCTGTCTCAAGGATCAAGCGGTCTGCGCCAGGGCCTCCCATCTCGCGATCCGCCGCAAGCGCCCAGGCAACGCAGCGCGTGCCATTGCCGCAAGCGCCCGATTCGGTTCCATCGGTGTTATAGATGCGCATGAAGGCGTCGTGACGGGGCGCGTGAGCGTCGTGAAGGACCATCAACTGGTCGAAATGCGAGCGCGGGTCGCGCGCTATGGCGGCCGCCTCCGCCGCGCTCACGGACAGGCGCGTTCCTCGCAAATCAAGGATGACGATCTCGTTGCCAAGGCCGTTCATCTTCAGAAATCGCCGGTTGGCGAGCAGGCTCATGATGTGCGTCTTCGGTCGGGCCATGCGGCCGACGCGGCATATAGGCGAGGCTAGCCGTTCGTGCGAGTCGCTTGGCTTCATCTTGCAGTCATGATCTCAGTGTGACCCTATGAAGCGTCGGGGCGGGCGACGCCTTTCGACCGGTGCCGGACATGCAACGCTTTCGCATCCTTACTCTCGCCGCCGCGTCAGGCGCCTGGTTTCTCACGGCTCAGGCCCCCGTTCCCTCTGGCGGCGGCGCGCCGCCGGCGCCGCCGCCCTCCCAGCCCCAGACCGCCCCCCCGGCTGGCGCAACACCTCCAGAAGCCGTGAAGCCTCAAGACGCGCCGGCCCAGACGGGACAGGCGACGCCGCCGGCTTCCCCCGCTCCGGCGGCTCCTGCCCCTTCCGCCGACTCGCCTGCTCCGGCCCCGCAGACGCCGGCTCCCCCGGCGGCGCCTGCGCCGCAGCAGGCCGCTCCACCTTCGGTCCCTCCGCCCGGCGCTCCGCCGGCCCAGCAGGCCGCTCCATCTGCTCCGTCCGTCATCGACCCCAAGACTACGCTCGCTCCCGGCGTGACGGACCCAAGCGGGGCCGACGAAGTGATGCTCGCCGCGAAGCCTGCGGCGGCGCTGCAGGGGCAGGCCAACTGGGAAGGCGGCTTCATCAAGATCCAGGCGGCGATCATGCTGATCCGCTCGGAGCTCAAGAAAGCCAACATCAAGGAAGCGGGCCGGCCGATCACGATCTTTCTCAGTTCGGACGATGAAAAATTCACCTTTGAAACGATGGTGCCGATCGATCCGTCGGCCAACCTGCAGACGCCGCTAGGGAGCGATGTGAAGATCTCGCAGACGCCTGCCGGCAAGGCGATCCGCTTCGGCCACAAGGGCGCCTACGACAACATCGACGAGACCTATGAGGTTCTGACAGCCTATCTTGACGCCAAAGGCATCGAGGCGCGGGACGCCTTCATCGAAGAATATCTGACCGAAGACCTGGCGCCGTCCGACGAGAATTTCGAGCTGCAGATCTACGTCCAGCCGAAGTAGCTTCCGACAAGCTCAGGATTTTTCGATTGCGGCGGGTGGCGGTCGAAACATCGAGCGCCCGGTCGCGTTCCCAGTGCTGAGCCGCACTCACGCGGCCGCAGCAGGGAGAACGGCCATGGGCCTTTTTTCAAAAGACATCCAGACCTTCGATGATCTTTTCGTCCACACGCTTCAGGACATCTATTACGCGGAGCATCAGATCGTGAAAGCTCTGCCGAAGATGATCGACAAGGCCACGAATTCACAGCTCAAACAGGCCTTTCAGGCGCATCTGGGTGAAACGGAAAACCATATCAAGCGGCTGGAGGAGGTGTTCCGCCTGCATGGGAAGGAGCCGCAGGGCGTCACCTGCCCGGCCATCGACGGCATCATCAAGGAAGCGAACGAAGTCGTCGGCGAGGTGGAGGACAAGAATGTCCTGGACGCCGCGCTCATCGCCAGCGCTCAGGCCGTCGAGCATTATGAAATGACCCGTTATGGCCGGAAGGATTGCGCCGCGCTGCTCCAGCAGAATCTCGATGAAGAGAAAAACGCGGACAAGAAGCTGACGAGCGTGGCGGAAAGCGCCGTCAACAGGATGGCCGCCTGAATATCATGAAGTGGAAGCGAGGCTGTTCGCCTCGCCTCATGCGGCGTCGATCGTCAGGCGGTCGATGCCGCCTTTCGGCGAAGCCCATTTCAGCCTGCCCAGGCGCAACATATAATTGACGTGCGCGAACACCTCGCTGAATGCGAAGCTCAACTGGTGCGGGTCCGTCACATGGGGAAAAACCACCGGCAACAGGTCCCAGACCGAGCACGGCGCCTTGCTGCAAGCGTCCGCGATCATGGCGCATCGTTCTTCATGATGAACGATTAACTCGTCACAGCGCGGCGCGAGGCCGATGAAAGGAAGACGGTGGCCCGGCAGGATCAAAGCGTCGGGGCGCATGTTCATTTTCAGCCCATTCAATGATCGCACGAAGAGGCCAAGCGGATCACCATCGGGATCGACGGCCCAGACGCTGACGTTCGGCGTGATCTTTTCCAGCACCTGGTCGGCCGCAAAGAACAGATTCTCTTCTTCGCAGCAGAGCATGATCTGCTCGGGCGCGTGTCCTTCGCCGCTCATGACAGAGAACGAGCGCCCGCCGATTTTGACGACATCGCCCGCGACGAGACGTTCGAAGGTCGGCGGCAGCGCGGCCACCATCTTGAGATAGCCGTGGCCTTGCGTGGCGACGCGCGCCGTCGTTTCATCGTCCATGCCGTTGCGGAGATAAAAGTCACGATAGACCTGAGCGTCGAGCGCGCCCGGCTGGAGAGAGATCGTCAGGCAACCAAGATAGGTGGTCGGGCTGGTCAGGAGCGGCAGGGAGAAGCGTTCGCACAGCCAGCCCGCCAGTCCGATGTGACCGGGATGAAAATGCGTGATGATGAGACGGGTCAGCCGGCGATTTTTCAGCGGTCCCGTGAGCAGCGCGTTCCAGGCGGCTTTCGCGGCGTCATTGTTGATGCCTGCGTCGAGCACGGCCCAGCCGTCCCCGTCCTCGATCAGATAGATGTTCACGTGGTCGAGGCGGAACGGAAGAGGGATGCGCGCCCAGAGAATGCCGGGCGCGACCTCGATGGTTTCTCCAACGGCGGGCGGCGCGGGAAAGGGAAAGGACAGGGATCGATCTTCTGATTTCGTCAGCACATCGTTGCTCGATTGACGGCTTCGCCGCCGCGCAATCCTGCTTAGGCGCGCTCCAGGGGCGCGTAAAGTCGTGGCGGCCCCCGCTCCCGCGCATGGACGCGGGTCAGATTTCCCGGCCTGAACCCGTGGCGAGAGCCTGATCGGCCGCCGGCGCCATCCAGTGCTCCCCCGGCCGCAATGTCCTGAAACGCTTCGCCGAAACCGCATGCTTTTCGAGCGCCGCCGCGAGCGCTTCGATGGGCCGCTCGATACCCTCATCCGTGAGTTTGAAAGTTCCCCAGTGATGGCCCAGGACGTAGTCGGCGCCGCAATCGAGGGCGGCGCGCACGGCCTCGTCAGGATTTTGGTGCTGCGGCGCCATCATCCAGCGCGGCTCGTATGCGCCGATCGGCAGAAGCGCCAAGCGGAATCCGCCATGTTTCTCCTTCGCGGCCCGGTAATAGATGCCGTCGTGATAGCCGGAATCGCCGACCGCGTAGATTTTTCCGCCCGGCGCGTCGATCACATAAGCGCACCACAGCGCCATCCGCCGGTCGAACACGCCGCGCGCCGACCAGTGATGCGAAGGCTCCAGCGTGAGCGCCACGCCTTCCGCGAGCTTGATCGAGGCTCCCCAATCATGCGCCTCGACCCAGATGGCCGGATTGCGCGACCAGATCACTTTCTCGTTGCCGAGCGGCGCGATCACGCGGGGCTGATCGCGGTCGTGAAGGCGGCTCAGCGTCGCGATATCGAGATGGTCGTAGTGGTTGTGCGTGATCAACACGACGTCCACCGTGGGCAGGTCGTCAAACAGAATTCCCGGCGGATTCACGCGCTGCGGCCCAAGAAAAGCGAAGGGGCTCGCCCGGTCTGACCAGACCGGATCGATCAGAATGTTCAACCCGGCGGTCTGGATGAAGGTCGAGGCGTGGCCGACGAAACTCACCCGCAGCGCGTCGCCCGAGACCCTGTCCGGCGGCGTGTCGCGAACGTTCGAAGGGTAGGCTTTCGGCCAGGACTCGCCATCGCCGTTGAGCCGCCATCGGATGAAATTCTTAAAACCGGAAGGCTCCCGCCCGCCCGGATTCAGAAACCGCAACCCGTCGAAATGATCGGAAATCGGGCCGGCATAGTAAGGATTGCTTCGCGCGCGCCATGCGCTCCAGCCGAGGCCGCCGCCAGCGAAGAGCCCCGCGAGGCCCAGATAACGGAGAAAGCGGCGACGATTCATGGCCATCCCTAAGGAGATAGGAGGCCGCAGCCATGGCCGCAATCCAGCGGAATGAGCCCTATATCGACGGTTCAGGCCGATTTCCCTTGACTTTGGCGGCTTATGACGCGATTGGCCGTCCCAATTCCGCTCGCAGTTTCAGCTACGAGCCGCCGACCGGGCCGAGCGCCCGGAGGTCAACGTCCGGCAGCGCGTCGCGCCCCCGGGCGCGTTTGTGTTTGGAAGCCGCGCATCCTTACGGACGCCGGTCGAGGAGATGGGAATGTTCGAGGGCCTCTCGGGCAAATTGACGAGCGTTTTCGACCGCCTGCGCGGTCGCGGCGCCTTGAGCGAGAGCGACGTCAACGAGGCGATGCGCGAGGTGCGGCGCGCGCTGCTCGAGGCCGACGTGGCGCTGGATGTCGTGCGCTCCTTCACCGACCGGGTGCGAAACCGCGCCATCGGCCAGGAGGTGATCCGTTCGGTCACGCCGGGTCAGCAGGTGGTCAAGATCGTTCAGGACGAGCTGATCGCCACGCTGGGCGGCGAGGGGCAGGGCGTCGACCTCGAGGCCGCGCCGCCGGTGCCGATCCTGATGGTCGGCCTGCAAGGCTCCGGCAAGACGACCACGACGGCCAAGATCGCCAAACGCTTGTCCGATCGGCAGAAGAAGAAGGTGCTGCTCGCCTCTCTCGATACGCGCCGGCCGGCGGCGATGGAGCAACTCGCCGTCCTCGGCCAGCAGGTCGGCGTGGATGTGCTCCCGATCGTCGCGGGTCAGACCGCGGTCCAGATCGCGGGACGCGCGCTCAGCGCCGCCCGCCTTGGCGGCTACGACGTGGTGATGCTCGACACCGCCGGTCGAACGACGGTCGACGACGAACTCATGGCTGAAGCGGCGCAGGTGAAAGCCGCTACCAATCCGCATGAGGTGCTGCTGGTCGCCGACGCGCTCACAGGCCAGGACGCGGTCAATACGGCGCGCGCCTTCGACTCCGCGCTCGGCGTCACCGGCATCGTATTGACGCGTGTGGACGGCGACGGTCGCGGCGGCGCCGCTCTGTCGATGCGGGCCGTCACCGGCAAGCCCATCAAATTGATGGGCGTTGGCGAAAAGGTCGACGCGCTGGAGGATTTCCATCCCGGGCGCATCGCCAATCGCATCCTCGGCATGGGCGACATCGTCAGCCTCGTCGAGAAGGCGGCCGAAACGATCGATCGCGACAAGGCCGAAGCGATCGCGCGCAAGATGCAGAAGGGCGCGTTCGATCTTCAGGACATGCGCGACCAGCTCGCGCAGATGGAGAAGATCGGCGGCCTCGGCGGCGTGATGGGCATGCTTCCCGGCATGGGCAAGGTGAAGGATCAACTCGCCGCGGCCGGCATGAACGACAAGATGATCGGGCGTCAGCTCGCCGTCATCGATTCCATGACTCCGCAGGAGCGTCGCAATCCGGACATCCTGAAAGCGTCGCGCAAGAAGCGCGTCGCGGCCGGCGCCGGAACGACGGTCGAGCATGTCAATCGTCTGCTGAAAATGCATCGAGGCATGGCCGACATGATGAAGTCGATGGGCAAGGGCGGCCGCGGCGGCATGGCCGCGAAGCTCGGCCAGATGTTCGGGATGGGCGGCGGCATGCCGATGCCGACGCCGGAGCAGATCGAGCAGATGCAGAAGCAGTTCGGCGCCGTCCCCGGCGGCGGGGCGCCAGCGGCTCTTCCGCCCGGCCTGTCGGGTGGAAAGCCCGGCGCGGGGCTTCCGGGCCTTGGCGGCGTCAAGCTGCCTGGTCTTGGCGGATTGCCGGGCCTTGGCGGCAACCCGTTCGGGGGCAAGAAGAAGTGACGTTTTCCGGCGCCGTTCCCGTGATCGAGACCGAGCGGCTGACGATGCGCGGCTTCCGTCATACCGACATCGACGATTACGCGGCTTTCTTCGCCGACGACGCTCTCACGCGGTTCATCGGCGGCGCGCTCTCGCGCGAGGACGCGTGGCGCAACATGGCGATGCGATCCGGCTCCTGGCTGCTGCGCGGCTTCGGCTACTGGGCGCTGGAAAGCAAAAACGACAGACGGATGGTCGGCTTCTGCGGGCTGACCTTTCCGGAAGGCTGGCCTGAGCCGGAAATCGGATGGGCGATTTTCTCCGGCGCGCAGGGCAATGGTTATGCGACCGAGGCTGCGAAGCGCGCCCGCGCCTACGCCTATGACGAACTCGGCTGGAGCACCGCCATCAGCCTGATCAATCCGCTCAACGCGCCTTCGCTGCGCGTCGCGCAACGACTCGGCGCGAAGCAAGATGGAGCTTTCGCGCTGAAGGGAACGGAGCTCGGCGTTTTCCGGCATCCGTCGCCTACTTTCCTCAAGAGCCAATCCACAACGCACTGACAATCGGAGAAACATCATGTCTGTGAAAATTCGTCTCGCGCGCGGCGGCGCCAAGAAGCGCCCGCACTACCAGATCGTCGTCGCCGACAGCCATTATCCGCGCGACGGCCGCTTCATCGAGCGCATCGGCCGTTTCGACCCCATGCAGCCGAAGGATTCGGCCGAGCGCGTCGTGCTCGATCTCGACAAGGCGAAGGAATGGCTCGGCAAGGGCGCGCAGCCGACGGACCGTGTCGCGCGTTTCCTCGACGCCGCCGGCCTCCTGAAGCGCTCGCCGCGCAACAATCCGCAAAAGGCGAAACCCGGCAAGAAGGCCGAGGAGCGGGCCGCCGCCAAGGCGAAGAAGGCTGAAGCCGCCGAAGCGCCCGCGGCGTAATGTCGACGACGGCTCCGACGCGCCTTGGCGCGTCGGAGCGCCAACGCGATGTCCGAGAAACGCATCCTTCTGGGCGAATTCGGCCGCGCGCAAGGTCTGCGCGGCGAAGTCAGGATCAAGTCCCACACGGGCGATCCGATGAGCATCGCGCGCTACGCGCCGCTGACGGATGAAAGCGGCGAACGCATTTTCCGAATCCTGTCGGCGCGCCCGCATCAGAACGACATGATCGTCGCCCGCCTTGACGGCGTGAATGACCGCACCGCCGCGGAAGCGCTGGCGCGCTTGAAAATCTTCGCGCCGCGTTCGGCGCTGGACAGCGAACCCCTCGGCGAGGGCGAGTTTCTTCAGTCCGATTTGATCGGACTTTCGGCGCGCCTGGTCGACGGCCGCGAGGTCGGTCAAGTCGCCGGAATCGAGAATTACGGCGCGGGAGATCTCCTGGCGATCGCGATCAAGGGTCGAAGGGAGCCGGCGCTTCTGCCGTTTTCCGATGATTTTGCCCCACAGATCGATATTCAAGGCGGCTTCATCCTCATCAACCCGCCTGAGGGCTGGGACGAGGAATGACGTTTCGCGCGACAATCCTCACGCTTTATCCTGACATGTTTCCAGGACCGCTCGGTCTGTCGCTTTCAGGCGAAGCCTTGACGCGCGGTCTCTGGTCGCTCGAGGCGCGTAATATTCGCGACCATGGCCTCGGCCGGCATCGCGCGGTCGATGATACGCCCGCGGGCGGAGGGCCGGGGATGGTGTTGCGCTGCGACGTGCTTGCCGCCGCGCTCGACGCGGCGGTTCCCGCGGGCGACGAACGGCCGCGCTTCCTGATGTCGCCGCGCGGCAGGCCCTTGTCGCAGGCGCTTGCGCGCGACCTCGCCACGGGAGACGGCGCCGTCATCGTCTGCGGACGTTTCGAGGGCGTGGACGAGCGGGTGATCGAGGGACGCGAATTACAGGAGCTGTCGATCGGCGACTATGTGCTCTCAGGCGGCGAGATCGCTGCGATGGTTCTGCTCGATGCGTGCGTGCGCCTGATTCCCGGCGTGATGGGCAAGGACGAATCCGGCGCCGAGGAAAGTTTCGAAAACGGCCTGCTGGAGTATCCGCACTACACGCGGCCCCGCGAGTGGGAAGGGCGCTTCATCCCCGAGGCGCTTCTGTCCGGCGACCATGCGCGCATCGCGCGCTGGCGACGCGAGCAGGGGGAAGCGGTCACGCGCGCGCGGCGGCCCGACCTTCTGAAGACATAAAAGTCGCGCGCTTCTCGTCAGGCCTGATCCGCGGGCGGCGTCTGCTCGCGCATGATCAGCGGCGTCTGCGCCAGCGCGAAGATCATCGTGATCGGCATGATGCCGAATACCTTGAAATTCACCCAGAAGTCGGTTGAGAAATTGCGCCAGACGACCTCGTTGACGATCGCGAGAAAGAAGAAGAACAGCGCCCAGCGAAATGTCAGCGTCTTCCACCCGTCCTCGCTCAACTGAAACACGCTGTCGAGGACGATGGATAAAAGAGGCTTTCCAAAAGCGAGGCCGCCCAGCAGCACGACGCCGAACAGGCCATTCACGATGGTCGGCTTCAGCTTGATGAAGTGATCGTCCTGGAGCCAGAGCGTGAGGCCGCCGAACACCAGCACCACCACTGCCGAAACCAGCGGCATGATCGGCGCCTTGCCGACGATCAGACGCGACAGAATCACCGAGGCCAGCATCGCAACCATGAAGACCGCGGTCGCAGCGAAAATTCCCGCCTGCGGGCCGTTCAGCAGGTCGGCGGGCAGCACCCTTGCAAGAAGAGGCGCGAACCATTGCGGCCGGCTGTTCGCTGCGAAGAACAGCAGCAGGGGCCCCATTTCAAAAGCGAGCTTCAGAAGCGGGTTTTCCGGCTGTTTGGCTTCAGTCGTCATTCCTGGTCGAGCCCAGCGATAGCACGGGCGAAATCACGCGCCGCGAAAGGTTGCAGATCATCGGCGCGTTCGCCGACGCCGATGAAATGGATCGGCGTTTTATGCTTCGCCGCGATGGCGACGAGAATGCCGCCGCGCGCGGTGCCGTCGAGCTTGGTCATGACGAGGCCGGTGACGCCGGCGGTCCTGCCGAAAATCTCGACCTGCTGAAGCGCGTTCTGGCCGACCGTCGCATCGAGCACAAGCAGCACGGCGTGCGGCGCTCCGGGATCGACTTTTTTCATCACCCGCACGATCTTGGCGAGCTCGTCCATCAGGCCCGCCTTATTCTGGAGGCGGCCCGCCGTATCGACGAGAAGCACGTCGACGCTCTGCTGTTTCGCCGCCGTGATCGCATCGAAAACAAGACCCGAGGCGTCCGCGCCTTGCGCGCCGGAGACGACTGGCGCGCCATTGCGCTCGCCCCACACCTTGAGCTGCTCGATGGCTGCGGCGCGGAAGGTGTCGCCGGCGGCGAGCATCACCTTGCGGCCCTCGTCCATAAACTGTTTCGCGAGCTTGCCGATCGTGGTCGTCTTGCCGGAGCCGTTCACGCCGACCATCAGGATGACAAAGGGTTTTGCCGAGGCGTCGAGGACGAGCGGCTGCGCCACCGGCGCCAGCGCCTTTTCGACCTCCTCCGCCAGGATTTCCCGCACCTGCTCCGAGGTCGGGTCCTTGCCGTATCGTCCCGACCGGATCGCGTCAGTGATCCTTGTCGCGGTCTCGACGCCGAGATCGGCTTCGATCAGCGCGTCTTCGAGCTCATCGAGCGTCGCCGCATCGAGCTTCTTCTTGGTGAAGAGATCGCCGATGCGCTGGCCGATCCGCGAAGAGGATTTGGTCAGCCCGGCCTTGAGCCGGCCCCACCAGCCGGTCGGCGCGTCGTCCTGTTCGGGCGGCGGCGCTTCGGGAAGCGCGACGGGGGCGGGGGGCGGCGGCGCGGATGGCGATTCGGCAAAAGACGACTCCTCCTCCGCAGGCGGCGCGGGCGGCTTGTCGTCCGTCAGATAGCTCATCCAGCGGGCGAACCGGCCGGGCTTCTTCTCCTCGCTCATCCTGCTCGATCTTGCTCCGCCACCCGGCTGTCGATAGCCCGAACGTCATGACGCCGGAAGAGTTGATCACCCGCCTTCTGCATCGCGACGCCTCCGTGCTCGTGCTCGACAAGCCGGCCGGGCTTCCGGTCCATCCGGGCCCTAAAGGCGGCGAGACTTTGACCGACCATCTCGACGCCCTGCGTTTCGGGCTGAAATGGCGGCCGGAGCTCGCCCACAGGCTCGATCGCGACACGTCGGGCTGCATCGCGCTGGGGCGGCATCCGCGCGCGCTGCGCGATCTCAACGCGCTGTTCCGGACCGGCAAGGCGAAGAAGCTCTACTGGGCCGTGGTCGCCGGCGGCCCGGCGGCGGATGAGGGCCTGATCGACCTGCCGCTGGCGCGCAAATCCCCGGAGCGGGGCTGGTGGATGAAGCCCGATGCGCAGGGCCTGCCGTCGCAGACCCGGTTTCGCGTGCTCGGCCGCGGCGCCGGCGCTGACGGGCGTAAGCTGACGTGGCTCGAGCTGGAGCCGCTCACAGGCCGCACGCACCAGCTTCGCGTGCATTGCGCGGCGAGCGGCTATCCGATCCTCGGCGACGCGATTTATGGTCACGCCGCGCGCGGCGCGGACCTGCATCTGCATGCGCGATCGCTCGAACTGCCGATGAATCCGAAAAAGCCGCCGATCGTCTGCGAAGCGCCGGCGCCGGAACATATCCGCGGGGCGCTAGAGAGGTGCGGGTGTCGTCGCTAATTCCAGATTAGCATTTACCGCGTGCACGGCGCATGGCTTCCGCTTTATAGAAGTTCCACGCCTCAACAGCGCTCTAAAATGGCATATCGTCATCAAGATCAAGATCAACATTTTTCATGGCCCCGTATGACTTTGCGGGCCTACGCAATAAAAACTGATTTTTATTTTGAACCACCCACTCCCAGCCCGCCTCTGTCAATCCATACGCGGTAAAATAGTCGCCGTCCTGGTCCTGTAAGCGCTCTGGCGCAATCAATTGTTTTGTCGAGAGGGTCTTTATTGAAACTGCGGTAGCGAGATTTGTAAAGCCGGCTCGTTCCATATCCCGTCGAACTTGAGACATTGAGACCGCGTCATCCGTGGAATACAAATTCTCCGTAATAGTGGCTAGGGCGACAATCTCGGCTTGGTCGAGACCTTCAATTTTTTTCACCAGCGAAAGGTCCGCTGCTCGTGAGATGGTAGATTCTTTCTCAAGTATTGCTTTGAGACGTTGAGTTATCCGCTTCTGTAAAAGTTGAAAATTTCGAGGTGATCCTGTTTGGTATTTTTCTATTGTTCGATGCTGAACATCGAAGGGAAATTTCGTTGTACGCGCCTCCGAACAAATCAAGATAACTTCTTTACCCGCTGCAATTGCATACCCCAGTTCAAACCAAACATTGGGATTGTCCAAGCTAATATCGGCTAGGCACACAGAGGAGTTTCGGATTCCGTTTTCGATTTCCTGAATTGGAAGGCTAACTTTTGGATCTCGGTCAACACGGTATGGTTCAAGCCCTGCGCCCTTTATTGCGGGCGCTAAAACATCTTCATACCGATCATCAAATGCGCCTGAATCGAAAGGCTGCATAACAAAACATACAGTCATCGCTCATGCCCCTCCCCGACGCACACCGCGATAGTTCAGCTGACCGAGGGTCCGGCTGAACCAAACTTCATTTTCACGCCGCCTGCTTCGCCTTCGGCTGGATCAGCTTGCGGTTCATCAGGACTTCCGCGATCTGCACCGCGTTGAGCGCCGCGCCCTTGCGCAGATTGTCGGAGACGCACCAGAAATTCAGGCCGTTCTCGACGGTGATGTCCTCGCGGATGCGGCTGACATAGGTCGCGTCCTCGCCGGCGGCCTCATGCGGGGTGATGTAGCCGCCGTTCTCATGCTTGTCGATGACGAGAACGCCCGGCGCCGCACGCAGAACCTCGCGCGCCTCGTCCGCCGTGATCTCCCTCTCGCATTCGATGTTCACGGCTTCCGAATGGCCGACGAACACCGGCACGCGCACGCAGGTCGCGGTGAGCTTGATCTTCGGGTCGAGAATCTTCTTCGTTTCCGCGACCATCTTCCACTCTTCCTTCGTATATCCGTCCTCCATGAAGACATCGATATGCGGGATGAGATTGAAGGCGATGCGCTTGGTGAACTTCTTCGCCTCGACGTCCTGCAGCGAGTAGAGCGCCTTGGTCTGGCGATCGAGCTCGTCCATGCCGTCCTTGCCGGCGCCGGACACCGACTGATAGGTCGCTACGACCACGCGCTTGATCCTGAAACGATCATGCAGCGGCTTCAGCGCGACGACGAGCTGCGCGGTCGAGCAGTTCGGATTGGCGATGATGTTGCGCTTCTTGAAATCCTTCACCGCATCGGCGTTCACTTCCGGCACGATCAGCGGCACGTCGGAATCGTAGCGCCAGGCCGACGAGTTATCGATCACGACGCAGCCCTGCGCGCCGATCCGGGGCGACCATTCCTTGGAGACGGTTCCGCCCGCGGACATGAGGCAGATGTCCGTGTCGGAGAAGTCGTAGTCTTCGAGCGCCTTCACCTTCAGCGTGCGGTCGCCGAAGGAGACCTCGCTGCCGACGCTGCGGCGGGAGGCGAGGGCGATCACTTCCGACACCGGAAACGCGCGCTCCTCGAGGATGGAGAGCATCTCGCGCCCGACATTGCCGGTGGCGCCGGCGATTGCGACCTTGAAGTTCATGGCTGTGATCCTGTTCAAGAACCTGGTCTCCTCCGGAGCTTGCGGGCCGCTTTGCGGCCCCTTCCTCATCCCCCGCCGGAGGAGAGACCCGGAGCGAGGACAAATCAGCGCGTCGCGGCTTTTTTCGCCGGCGTCGTTTTGATCGTCCGTTTCGTGGTCGCGATGGGGCGCATGGCCAGCCGCAACTCCGGTGGGTTCGGCCGCGAGAAACACGCGAATATGCGAAAAGTCAATCACGTTGGCCTTTCGCGGAGCGGCGTCCGAACCACAAGGCGGCTCGATCAATCGCTTTCTGATCCTTCGCGCAGGGAGCTGCTGAAAGGATAACGTTGCGTTCACCCTCGCGCGAGAGCAAGCGGGCTCCGTTAACCCCGCGCTCGCCGGCGTTCGTCAAGGGTCGCGTCTGTAAAACCGCCCACGCCGGCGGCAGGGGGCGCATGGCGAGTTTCGTTCCGCTCGATCAAGGATACGCCGCGATGGCGCGGGCCGGGACGCAAGTCGCCGCCGCCGGTCGGATGCTGGCGGCGTTCCCGCCCGGCCTGGGGCGCCGCGTTGTCAAAGCCGCAAAGGAGACCGCCGGCCTGACGGCGCTGTGGCTCTCCATTCTCGCAATCGGCGCGTCAGTCAGCGCGGGCGGCGTGATGATGGTCATGCGCGAGCCATCGTCCAGCGCGCTCGCGCCTGACCCGGTTGCTCCCAGTCAAGCCCCGCTTCCCGCCTCGACCTGGTTGGCGATTCCAAAGCCGATCGCGCTTTATGCGCTCGAATCGATCGACATTCCGGCAGGCGCGCGCGGCTACGCGGCGCGTCGGCGCAGCGACGGAGAGACGCGGGAAGACCTGCTTTTCCTCGGCGCGTTTTCCGAGGACGCCCTGTTCATGGCGCTGCGATTCCGCGGCTCCGCGGCGGAAGCAGAAACGCCCGCCAGCCTTTTCGTCGACGTCGTCCGGGGTGCGGCGGATCAGGGGTTGGCGGTGCTCCGCATGGCCTCGCCGGCCGAGATGACGACGAAATTCGGCGCCGCGGAATCAGCCGATCTCATGCTTGCGGGCGCTGGAGCGGAACGGCCGTGCATCGCTTTTCGCGTGGCCATCGCCGATCCTGGTCTTCAACTCGCCGGGGTCGCCTGCGGGCCGTCCGGCCGGGCGATCGACCGCGCGCAACTCAGCTGTCTCATCGACCGCGTCGCGCTGCTCGGCTCGGGAGACGACGCAATCAGGAAGGCGTTCGCGCATGCGGAATTGAGACGGCGGCCGATCTGCGACGGCCCGCGCATCACGGCGACCGGTCGTCGCGCCGGCTGGCTTGATCCCGCGGGACAGACGCCGCCGCTCAAGCCTGAATCACCCCAAAGGCGCTGAAGACGCCTACGGGCCGCCTCCTTGGACCGGACCTCAAAAAATCGCGATGTCGGCGCCGGAGCGCATCGAATCGTCAATCAATCAGTTCTAGATTGCAGGCCAATCATCCACCGGAGTTTTCTTCCATGCGTTTACTTGCTGCTACGTTTCTTGCTGCGACTGCCGCCTCCCTTGTGGCGTCCGCAGCGGAAGCCCAATCCCGCAAACCGCTGCGCCTGACGGTCCAGCCGCGCAGCTATCTCAATCCGGGCGTGGTGGTTCCCGTCGGCTCGCTGCAGAATTATGCGACGTTCAACCGCTATGAGCCGATCTCCACGGCGCCGACCTTCATCAAGAGCGACGCGGCTTTGCCGCCGCGTATCGGCGGCGGCCGCAATCCCTTCGGCCCGATCGACTGGACGGCGCGCTAGCTGTCCGAAGTCTCTCCTGGGCATGGCCCAAGTTTTTTTCGCCGCATGATGTTTTTGCAAAACCGGATTTCATTGTTCCGCATCATGCGCTAGCCGCCGAGGCCGCCGGTCGCCGTATCGATCAGCAGCTTCATGTTCAGCGCGATGATCACCGCCGCGATGAGCGCGGCGGCGACCGTCAGCCATCGCGGCGCAACCAGGGCGCCCATCTTGGTCCGCGACGCGGTGAACAGCACCAGCGGCACGATTGCGAAAGGAAGCTGCAGGCTGAGAATCACCTGGCTGAGAATGAGCAGCTTCGCCGTTTGTCCTTCGCCATAGAGAATCGTCACGGCGGCCGCGGGCACGATGGCGATGCCGCGCGTGACAAGGCGACGAAGCCACGCCGGAAGCCGCAGATCGATAAATCCCTCCATCACGATCTGGCCTGACATGGTGGCCGTGACGGTTGAGTTCAGGCCGCAGCACAGCAGCGCGATGGCGAACAAGGCGGGCGCGTAAGTCGCGCCGACCAGCGGCGCCAGCAGCTTGTGCGCCTCGCCGAGCTCCTCCACGCCATGATGGCCGGCCTTGTAGAAGGTCGCGGCGGCGAGGATCAGGATCGACGCGTTGATGATCAGCGCGAAGCAGAGCGCGAAGGTCGAGTCGATGGTCGCGAACTTCAGCGCCTCGCGCTTCTCGGGCAAGGTCGAGCCGTAAGCGCGCGATTGCACGATGGACGAGTGCAGGTAGAGAT
>ERZ778027.1736-NODE-1736-length-33214-cov-12.369432_pt1 | contig 33214 bp, 40 predicted proteins | sample MGYA00375757_ERZ778027 | MGnify/ENA primary metagenome ERZ778027 (study PRJEB29350, sample SAMN05389817) | bioreactor metagenome | isolation source: Ammonium sulfate bioreactor | place: South Africa: University of Cape Town | collected 2014-02-18 ...
AAGAGAAAAAAATTAATGAAAAATTCAAAGAATATTTACCTGGTTTGATATTGATCGTAAGATTTCGTAAAATTACTGTTTCCGGTCGTGATGGATAAATGAAAAAGACATTTTGAAATTCAAGTTTACCAGAAAAATTATCCTAAAAGAATTCTTTATTTAGGAGCGTTTTACATTTCAATAATATGTTCATACGATTTCATCTCCATCTTTTGATTCATTGTTAATAGTTGGTTTTCGTCTTAATAAATCAAAGATATTCTCCGCTGCTTGAATTGCTTTTCCATAATCAGGTAGTCTAAAAATAGAGAGCTGATATGGAAACAGGAGTAAAGTTGCAGAATAGAATATTTACAATAGCAATGACCGGCCAACTGTTCTAACGCTGATAACAATAGCATAATTAACACTAAAAGCAATTTTTTTAGTGAAAATATATGACTTTTTATAATTTTATAATTACATTAGACCTCTTTCAAAGGTAGTCATTCCGTTCTGTACGAAACTTCCTATCGCATAAAAAACCAGTGCGATACCAAAGAACGGCATTGCGAACAGAAGACTGTTAACTATGGCAATTACATGAATATATTTTAATGATTTTCTAGAATGAAAACAAATTATTGATGACCGTTTTGAGTATCAAAATTTAATATGTCTTCCTACCGATAATAATCATCGAGAACTTCGGAATATTTTTTATAAAAGAAGTTTTCTTTTCCTAATTGCACAACAGTTCGAATATTTTGAATACTTTCCAATGTTATCTAAACGTTCGCATAACAATAGAAATGTAACACAGAATGAATAACTTTTCTAACCTTTCCAGATGTTTCAATTGCTTCTTGATTTTTGCTAGCTAATCGTGCTGATAATCGAATCATTCCAATACCTCCAAATATTAGCAATGGTACAGAAGCAATGACACATAACGTTGCTTGCCAAGAATAAGCAAATCCTATTATAACTCCAGCAACAAGAACTACCATTTGCTTAAAAATTAAACCAAAACGAACACCAGTTGCACCTTGAACGGCTGACCCATCATTTGATAAACGTGAAGCTAAAGCACCAGCAGAATGATTCGGTTGATCAAAATAGGTGATGTCTTGACGGAGAATTGCTTGAAATGCTTTAGATCGTATTCGCTTAGTAACAGCTTCACCTGAATAGGCAAATAACCAATCCTAGACAATATCAACGGTATCAATACATGTTCAAGTTAGCTTTGACTTTTACTTGGAGAGAAGTACAAAGGAAGTAAACAACTCCACATATTACGTATATCGACATATATATATTAAGTTTGCTTTTGCGTTCATCTACATCACAAAGTTGAAATGTCTACAAAGAGAAGAAAAGTATTCATCATCCTAAGCAATATACGTAGTAGATAAGATATTACTGTTATTAATTTCACATGCAATATATAAATGGCGGGTGTTATTGCACCATTGATGCTTGCAAAAATAGATCCAAAAAGAACATGTAACCATTCAGGCCTATTTAACCGTAGTATAGATCGGTATATATGTTTTCGTTCCTTCAATATGGATCATTTTCATTACTCATTTAATGCGTTTTCAATAAAGTAAGTTACCTTCTTTACTTTCGTTATGCCTTCATCAATTACATTAGGATCCTTTGCTTTATCGTTTCCAAATAATGTGGCCTTTACTGATGGTGCCAAACTAAGAACAGTGCATTGACGTGCGAACCCTTCAATGTAACTGGCGCCAGATTGTTGAGAAAACAAAACTTTCAGTATTTGTTGTTGTTCGAATGCTAAATCTTCTTCTTCTTCAGCTTCACGATTATTTTGTTGTTGAACAAGATTGTAATAGACACCTTTCTCTTTCATCAAACTCTCATGATTTCCTTCTTCAATAACAACACCTTTCTGCATTACAATGATCTTATCAGCATGTTGAATAGTTGATAAACGATGAGCAATAATCAATGTTGTTCGACCTTCAGCAGCACGATTCAAAGCTTCTTGAACTATCTTTTCACTTTCATTATCCAAAGCACTTGTGGCTAAATTAATACCGATATCTTACGACATGAAAAATCTTCTCTTTTACCTTCATCAAGTAATAATATCTTTGGATCGCGAAGAAGTGCTCGAGCAATAGCTATTCTTTGTTTCTGACCACCTGATAAAGCACCACCACGATCTCCAACTTCAGTTTCATATTTATCAGGAAGTGTCATGATGAAATCATGAGCATTTGCCATCTTCGCTGCTTGATGAATTTCTTCATCAGTAGCTGACTCACGTCCAAAGAGAATATTTTCTCGAATAGTTGTATGAAAAAGAACTGGTTCTTGACTAACCACACCGATATGTTGTCTCAACCATGTGAGATTATATTCATTAATTGATTTATCATCGATTAGAATTGAACCAGAGGTTGGATTGTAGAATCGTTGTAATAGTTGAAAACATGTTGATTTACCTGATCCAGAGGAGCCGACGAGTGCAATGGTTTGTCCATGTTTGACATTAAAAGATAGATTATTAAGAATGGGTTGATCTTGTCTTGATGGATAAGAGAAAGTAATATTTGAAAATCGAATATCACCAATGAGTTGATCTTTTGTAATACCAGTTTGAGATTGTTTATCGACAATCGATGGCTGAAATGAAATTGAAGATAAGAGATGAAGTCAGAGAGAGAAACGCACGTCATCAATGATTTTCCAAATAGTGAATGCAGCAGCACGTGCTTCAAGAATCGCTTCAAAATAAGGTGTTGCTTCAGTTAAGGCAAAAATGCCAAGTCTAACAGCCGTATATGTCTAGTTTTTAGAAATAACGTGTGTTATTCATTTGGATAAAGTCTTTCTATTTACAGTAAAGATATCTCCGATAGTATAACCTTCGTCGTGAGCAAGTTGTTCGCCGAACTCAAATCCTAATTATAGGAAAATTCAAAGTATTAACTGACATATTGTGATGAGAATAAAATTATAAAAATACCCAGCGTAATAACAAGAAAACGAACGAAGAATGATATTCCTATTGCTATTCCATTTGCTAAACCTTTTTTAATACTGCATATTCTTGCATCATCCAAATGTTTATCATATCTAAAAACAGAAAACTCATTCTACAATTAGCATATATCACTGTGTTACAATCACCGTTCTTTCTCTTTTTCTTGTCCATTTAAAGCGAAAACCGTTCGAATTGCACTAATAACTTCTTCGGCGACAGCACTTGCTTTTGCATTTGCATTTCGTTCGACATGAGTAACTTTCGATAGAACCTACACATTCGTAAGAAAAATCATCAAAATTAAAATCATGTATTTACTTTAAACAGAAGTGAAATTGTGAGAATAATCATCGGTAATAAAGTAATTAATATCAATGATAATTTCCAGCCTTTGATAAGACCTTTTTGTTTGAAAAAAAGAGAGACAATCCAAATCAATGATTTTAAACAAACTTTTCTTTTCTTACCAATAATAAAACCAACAACCATCGTTGCTATTGATTCAACAACTATTCCGAATTTTTCACCAAAACCATTGATAATCTTCTCAATTGTCTCCGATAGATGTAAACCAAATTCTCCTGTTTTATATTGATCGAGAAAAATGAGATCTTTTTCGAGTATCGATCGAAATAGTTTCTGTCGAATCTTTCGACTTTGCCGTTCAGATAACATTCTTAAACATGTTGTACGAATATAAGAAAGTATCATACTAACACAACCAAGAATCGCTGTGATTATCATGGGCTGTCGTATTTTACTCTTCAAGTTATAGTTCTGTTTATCAAAATTCGTCAATGTATAATTACACAAACTAGGAAAAAAAACGATTTATTCTTGGTCTATACTATCGAAAGAATAAATATTTCTACTGAATATTGTTGTAGAAGTTGACGGTCGTTAGAACAACATTCGATGGACAATATTGTTTGGAAATTGATGTCAAATTATACGTGCAAAAACTCGATACTCGATTTGTAAATGCATTAATTGCGTCACCTTGTACGACCATGAAAAGTGGAAAAATAAGTGCTAAGAGAAGAGATACTAATATGCCAATAAATAAATAGAAGAGATCTTTTCTCGATGCATAACGAAACTACGAAAGAAATGATTTTGTGAATATTCTTTTGTTTTTGCCTACGAATATTTACCAAACTTCGTAGGCTAACATTTTGTTCAGGTTTCTTTGATTTCTTTCTCCATAAGCAAATTCGTGTCCAAAATTTTGCTTTTTTAGACATAATAGCCGCTTCAACGGAAGAGCAACTGAAGGGAGAAAAAGATAAATACCAAATTATTAATTCGAATTTGTTCGTTTACTTTTCATTTTTGGTCTTCTGAATTTCTTCACAATGAATGCTCTCCGTTCTATGAAACATTACGAAAACAAACAAAAAAATGAACTACTTAGTCGTTTCTACACTGTGTGTTATATATGGACGAGGATAATGTGCGTTGATCGACTGATAAAGAATAAAGGATATCTGTTTTCTTTCGTATTCATCGATATCGTCTACGCATGAGAGCAGTTCATCTGTCATTTCAATTATGATCACGTATGAACATACGTATAATTAAAAAACTTTTGATTTTATTTTGACCAGAGTGCATAAAATTCGTAATCACCTGATCCGATATGTACTGTTATTAGGTCATTGCTCGGATCATTTTCGATTTGAAATCTTTGATTGTTTTGTTTGTCAACATCTGCTGACCAAATAACTGTTCCGTTTTCTTTCAATATTTTACTTTTTGCACCGAAAAATAACGGTTCAAACATAACACGAGCTTGTCTATTCGCGGGTATTGTTAAATGAAGTAAAATTGAATTCGGACTTGCATCACGTGTATATGAAACTTCAATAACACCATACAAAGTACTTAATTGACAATGTAATTTTGACATAAGGTATTTTTTCTGTTCAGTTATCATTCGAGGTCGAATAGTGATTAAATTCGATGAAATATCAATACCAGCTAAATGTGTATAAAACCAAGCACCAACACTGCCAAGCATAATATGATTTCTCGAAGCTGTACCAGGTCCTGGCACTGGTATACTCCATTCTTCCCAAAGTGTAGTTGCATTCTCATAGGGATTACTGAACATATAACCAAAAGATGGATAAGTCGTTGACGAAATTAATTCAAGTGCTAGATCATGATGTCCATTGTCGGAAAGTAATGGAAAAAGTTGAGCTATGGATACAATACCAGTTGATACATGAATGCCTTTTTGATGAATATCGAAAATTAATTGATTGAAAACAGATTGTCGAACGGAATCTGGTACAACCTTGGGCAATGCAAGAGCCAGGATTTGTGCTGCTTGTGATCCATCAGCATAGTAATTCGTTGATGAATTGAAAAAAACTCGATGAAATTCTTGAGCAAGATGTTCGTACAAATTCGAATAGAATTCTGTATCATTTCGTTGATCTAATATTCGAGATATATTCACTAGAAGATAGACATCATGAAGAAAACCATAAGATCCAACTAAATGTTTATTTGTCTCAGGATCATGAGCTGGATGAGCCCAATCACCCCAATGATCAGTCAAATTGACAAGACCTGTTTCATTGTAAACATTCTGAAGATACTGAACATACAAAACAATATTTTTATAATACGTTTTCAATGTTTGAACATCTTGGTAATGTCGATAGACTTGCCATGCTATTGTCGGTAAAGCTGTACCCCAATTTGGATCAGCTGGATAACCACCTCCTGGAATATAATCCGGTAGTTCACCGTTGATTTCTTGTACGTCTGTTATTAGATTAAGATAATTATGATAGAATTTAATTAAATCAAAATTATATAATGCTTCATCAGCTGTTACTGCAGCATCGCCTAGCCATGCTCGACGTCCAATTCGTGCTGGACTTTAAAAATCGAATAAAAACAACAAACACATATACGAATTAATAAAAAAAAGCGCTAACTTATCACTTGGCCATGCCATCAAATTACTCAATTGACCCCATTGAATATTATGCTGAATATTATTAATAATTGGATTACTCGAAACAAAATGACCTTTCAATGTTGTTTCACTATGTATAACTCGACATTCGATATCATCCGATGTTAAATGATGCAAATCAAACAATGATACATAACGAAAACCATGATATGTAAATCTACAAATCGATATCTCACTCAAATATTATCAATAATCCTATGAAAAATCGTACGTTTGTTCGTAAGTTTCATTGAGTCCATCGCCACGAAGGATATAAACATCAGTAGCGATTGCAAATTCAAGATTTTCTGTGAAAACATTAAGAGTCGATTGACTAAAAATTAGCATAAAATATAAATGTATATCAATGTACATATATATATTTACTTATTGGATATAGCTGATTGAGTAAGTACTTCACCATGACGAATATGAATTGTCATACCGGGCGAACCACGAAAAATATATCGGCAAATTCCAGCAAAATTTTGTCCCAAATCAAAAGTTGGAATTTCTATATAAAATTCAATAAATTTCGACAGTAAAAAAACGAAGAAGAAACATTACGAGACTTGGATTTCCAAAATGCAATCGGTCGAAGTATTCCACCATCGGTTAATTTCTTTCCATTGATTTTACCAATATCATCCACAGTCAAATAACCTTGCTGTTGACCATCCGGTCGAACTTCGAAATGCAATGCATCAGGTCCCGATCGAATCGGTGGCATATCCTGTAAACTCAGTGACACGTTTCCTGAGATATTTGTTGGCGATGGCATAACATCAGGAGTTATCCATCGTGATATTAAATCAACAAAACTCGGCCGAGTCCAATTCTTTCGATCGTATCGAGCGTCATAGATTTCACCATTATAAATATCATCTTGTTTTATCGAACCATCTCGACCGGACCATGTTTGGTCGCTTACCACGTTCATTGTTTCATCATTTTCAAATATGATGAACAGAGTAAAAAGAAGACGTGGTGGTCCTATACAAGTAATTCGAACATCTCAGAACGAAAAACAAGAAAAAGTGTAAACTACCATAGCCTGATTTTCGACGAATATCCTGACTGAACCAACCGTTACCTAATTTAACCCCAATAGCATTTGCACCGATCTAAATCCATACGTATATTCAATTTGAATATAAAAAACCAGAAATCTCTCGTACTGTGATATTGTTTGTCACATCAAAAGAAACGACAAATGTTCGTTTCTCATAAGTCGAACCAGCTGGATCGAGTTTTCGACTCTCATCGACTTTGTAACCATTCAAATAGAGCTCATAATATCCAATACCTGATAGATAGACAATTGCTGATTTGATTGAACTTGTTGCATTTGAAATCTGAAATTCTTTTCTCAATTCATTCATATAGATCTTATTCGAGCCTATCCAAATAGCCGAACTATTCATTGCGAAATATTCATTTAAATTAAAGATCGCCGTTCGAAATCGAATCCAATCTGTCCATTCAGTAGAATTCAATGAATTGTCTATCCAAATTCGTATTCGAAAACGATAGTATGTCGATGGCAAAAGCTCATTTTCATTTGTATAGGGAACATGATTCGATTGTGATGATAGAACACGATTACTATCCCAATGTTGACCGACACCAATCGATTGCAATTGTATTTGATAAGCTGTTTGTTGCACATTTCGTTGTAATTTATTATCTGGAATATTAATCTTCCAAGAAAATGTTGGTCGTGCTGTATTGACAATTAAATCTCGAGTTGTCTCGACTTTATGATGATCAATACGCACATCGAAGACAGTTGCCAAATGTCCGTCAACTTTGGCAAATAGAAATACTATGCCGATAACAATCGAACAGTATACCAAATTCATTTTTTGTAATATTTCAATATGAAAGATAAAATGTTAAAAGAGGTTATCTAGGTGCACAGATGTCGCTAGCTAATGATTGATTTATTTGAAATAAATTTTTTTTCGAATTGAAAATAAAAAAAACTTCGACTAAAATCTTCGCTAATCTTCATAAAAGAAAACATTTCGAAAAATGACGATTGAATATAATTTTCTTATTTTCGATTGGTTAATACGCGTACCTTCCTCGTCATCTATTTGTTTCGTTTCTTCTTCTTCTTCTTCGTCGTCGTCGTTCGTACTTGCAAAAATATCTCTTCATTTTTGTTCTGCTATTTCAAATGACTTCGTCAGATATAGCCAATAATTCCTCGGGTTTCAAAACTGGTTTAACTTGGGATTTAACTCCATACGAACAACAACGTAAACCTCACGAATTACTACACGATGAAGAATTACTAATCAGTCCGAAATCATTACAAAGTGAACTAACATGTCCTATATGTCTCGATCTTCTACGTAATACACGTACGACAAAAGAATGTTTACATCGTTTTTGCTGCGATTGTATCGAAACAGCTCTACGAAGTGGAAATAAGGAATGTCCAACCTGTCGGAAGAAGTTAATTTCCAAACGTTGTCTACGTCGTGATCAAAATATCGATGCATTAATATCGAAATTGTTCCCCATTCGAAATGATAACGATGATATAATCATTCCGAATCGTTCGAAATATTCAAAAAAAACTTCACACGCCAATCTTTCCTCGGACGACGAGCAAATCCATTCGACCAAAGACAAAAAGAAAAAACGTATTTCCGAATCATCGTCATCGGCTGGCTCGACGCCAACAGTCAACGATATCGAACTACAATTGAAACCGCTCAACAATCAAAATCATTTCTCGACACGTAAAATTCTCACGCCGTTAAACGCGACGATTAATCATCTATCGAAATTTCTCAATACTCGTTTAAAACTCGAACAACAAACTTCGTCATTTATCGACTATGAATTTCAATGGTTCATCAATTCGAATGATTCAAATTCATTGGACAATACGTTGACACTAGAGAAAATTCTCGAACAATACTGGAATCATCAAACAAAACCCTATAATATTTTTTATCGTACAAATTCTTCGAAATAAAATTCTCTCTTTTTTCTCTTTCTGTTTGTTTGTTTGTTTGTTGTAAATATTTGTTTGCTGAACAAAAAAATCGAATCATATTCTGTATTAAAATTGAATATCTTTATTCTAGATTATTCGACACTATGGTTCTTGCTGATCTTGGTCGACGTCTTTCGTCGGCATTGAGAAATTTAAGTAATGCAACTATAATTAACGAACAAGTTTTAAATGAAGCTTTGGGAGAAATCTGCCGAGCTTTGTTAGAAGCTGATGTTAACGTTCTTTTAGTTAAACAATTGAGAGAAAATGTTAAGTATGTGATTTGGATGTTTGTGTGTGTTTTTGAATGGAAATAAACGAGTTTTTTTTGATTAGACAAGCGATTAACCTCGAAGAAACAGCCGTTGGTTTAAATAAACGACGTTTAATTCAATCAGCTGTTGTCAAAGAACTCGTTCGTGTATGTTGAAAACTTCTCTTTCATCGACAGATTGAAAAATCATTTTTCAAATCTAGCTCGTCGATCCCGAAGTCAAAGCTTGGCAACCAGTAAAAAACAAAATCAACGTCGTCATGTTCGTTGGTTTACAAGGTAGCGGTAAAACAACAACATGTACCAAGGTAAACCGAGGATTTCTCTTGAATGTAATCACAAAACTTCATTTAGTACGCGTATCACTACATGAAACGAGGTTGGAAAACGGCCTTGGTTTGCGCTGATACGTTTCGAGCCGGTGCGTTCGATCAATTGAAACAAAACGCAACGAAAGCCCGAATACCTTTCTACGGAAGTTACACGGAAAGTGACCCGTTAGTGATCGCGATGGATGGTGTGGAAACATTTCGAAAGGATAATTTTGAGCTGATTATTGTTGATACAAGTGGTAGACATGCACAAGAAGAATCGTTGTTCGAAGAAATGTTGCAAATATCGAATGGAATTGTGAGAAAAATGAGATTTGAAAGAGAAATGAGAGTGAATTTGGTTTTGTTCTAGCAACCGGATAATATTATTTTCGTTATGGACGCCAGTATTGGTCAAGCTTGCGAACTTCAAGTAAAATTTTACTCGAAACGAACGAGAAAAAAAACAGCGGAATGTGTTATTTGTCTAGGCTAAAGCGTTCAAATCAAAAGTCGATGTCGGTTCTGTCATTGTCACTAAACTCGACAGTCACGCCAAAGGTGGTGGAGCGTTGAGCGCGTGAGTCGAATTGTTGATCGACTATTAAAACAAATTGAATTTTGTTTTTTGTTCAGTGTTGCTGCAACTAAAAGTCCGATTATATTTATCGGTACGGGTGAACATATCGATGATTTCGAACCGTTTAAAACGAAACCTTTTATAAGTAAATTATTGGGCATGGGTGATATCCAAGGTTTAGTTGAGAAAGTCAATGATCTTAAACTGGAAGATAATGAAGAATTAATCGAAAAATTAAAACATGGTGAGAATCGATCGAATTCAATCGATTATTTTTCTCATTTTTATCGTTTTCAGGACAATTTACATTACGTGATATGTACGAACAATTTCAAAATATCATGAAAATGGGTCCATTCGGACAGATTATGGTTTGTTTGAGTTGAAATACCTTTTCAATCATTCATTTGTTCGCTTTTTCAGGGCATGATACCTGGCTTTGGAACAGAATTCATTTCGAAAAGTGGAGAACAAGAATCCCAAGCACGTTTGAAGAAAATGATGTGCATCATGGACAGTATGAACGACAATGAACTCGATCATCTCGACGGAGCAAAACTATTCAAAAATCAACCTGGTCGTTATGCACGTGTTGCACGTGGTGCAGGCGTGTCGATCCGTGACGTTCAAGATTTAATAACGCAATATTCGAAATTTGCTCAGATGGTGAAGAAAATGGGAGGTATTAAAGGTTTGTTTAAATCGGGTGATATGACGAAAAATGTTAATCCAACACAAATGCAAAAATTAAACAGTCAAATGAGTAAATTAATTGATCCAAGAATTTTACATCAAATCGGTTTGTTTTTGTTTTGCGAAAAGAAAATTTTTTTTTCTTATTATTATTCTGATTTAGGTGGAACATCGGGCTTGCAATCGATGATGAGACAATTTCAACAAGGCGGTGGACCAGGTGGATTGGGAAAATTATTCGGAGGAGATAAATAAACGATTGAGACGAGATTTTATTTCGATTGTAGTTTTTTTTCTTCTTCTTGGTCTTTTAAATCTAACAAGACGAATCTATTCGTCATTTTGTTTTCTTTTTCTCTCTTTATCAACGTTGTATATCTCAATTATTTTTTTCCGATTTAAACATATATAAAACAGACAATTAAGAAGAAAAAAATCAAATAAACATAATCTTTTATGTAAATCTTTGACATAAAAATAAATGGACTCAAAGAAAAACATGTTGTCAATGAAAATTGTGTTTGGCAAATATATCAGATCGTCATTTTTAAAGTTCAGATTTAACATGCTGAACAAATCGATAGTTTTAGACGTGACATTTCCTGTTTGTACATCTGACATTATTTTTAATAAAATCTATTTCACGAATTAAATATTTAGCTTTCTATTTACCACATAAAAAGAAATCTGGTGTTGTTTCTTTCCCTGTTCAATTGTGTTTTGGTGTAACAATATGAACTCAAGCAATGAGTCTACGACTGAAGAATATGATTTAATTCCTATATCAGTTAAATTTTGGTTCTATTTAATTTTTCTCATTCCATCGATCTCTTGTTCTATAGTAATTCTCTCGTATATTTTGTCAAATCGAACTCTCCGGAAAGCTCTTCATTATCATGCAGTCATTATCTTTCTTTTAATAAGTTTAATTTATGACGTAACTATTTATCCATGGATGATCTATTTGTACTATCACGAAGGTATTTGGTCAAGAAATGAACTCTTTTGTACTGTTTGGATATTTATCGATTGGGGTTTGTATTATACGCAAATTATTCTCTTTGCTTGGGCAACCATCGAGCGACATATTCTAATTTTTCATTCAACTTGGATTATAACTCGACGACAACGGCTCGTTATTCACTATTGTCCATTATTCTTTCTAATAACCTATTGTTTACTCTATTACACATTGACCATATTCTTTCCTCCATGTCAAAATCATCATGATGATTATTATTATTTGTGTTTAAAACCTTGTTTGTTCGATCGAGCATCTCTCTATAGTTATGATACAATTGTTCATCAAATAAGTCCAAATCTAATTATAATTATATTTAGTATTTTATTATTACTTCGTATTCGTCAGCAAAAAATTCGCATTGGCAAATCACTTCGATGGCGAAAACATTGGAAAATGACAGTTCAATTGCTATTTATATCGATTCTTTATCTTGTCTTTGCTTTGCCGATAGCATTTTTTAATTTTCTACATTTATGCGGTGTTGAGGAATCATTGATCTTCAATGTCATGGAATATTTATTATTTTTTAATTATTTAGCAATGCTGTTCTGTCCGTTTTCTTGTGCCCTATCATTGCCACAACTTCGAAATCAGGTGAGAAAATGTGTTCGATTCGATACAACTCGACGAACAATTGCGCCGACACTTCGAACGATTCCACAGGCTTTAGAAAATGAAACAGCTGTTTAACAAAACAAACGATTTTTTTCTTTTTTTATTGATGAAATTTATCATAGGAATCAATTTGATAATCGGCTGTTTGTGAATGAAGAAAATCAATGAACTCTTGATCGACATGTTTGTCCATTGTAAATTCTTGAAAAACATCAGATTTTTCAATCTATATAAATAAACAAAAAACAGAATTAGTGCTGATTAAATAACGATATCGAAATAATTACGATTTGAAAATGAAGTTTGTTGGTAAAGAGTTTAACACTCGGTTCATTTGTCATTCCAATTTTAGCAACAAAACGAGTTACTTGAAGATTTTCAATAACTAAGCGAGAAAAACAAAATGCAAAACATTTATTTACTATATTTACCATAACGAAAGAATGCATAAAGTGTTTCGAGTCCATAGCCTTTATGCCGTTGATCGCTTTCAGCAATCATTAATTCTATTTCTCCACAATGTTTATCATCAATATCATTTAAAAAAAGGTTCACGTCTCCTATCATGGATTCTAAACATGTAGAACAAAAAAAGAGTTTTCTTGTTTCAAATTCTGAAGAATATCATTTTCACCGATTTCATTTTTTGTTCGTTCGAATTTGTCTCTCGAGAGGATAATAAATGTTATTTTATCTTGATCATTTAACCATGTCTGTTGCATTTGATATTCTTCTTCGATTGACAATGGTAATGATGCTGTTAACTCTCGAATTTCTTCGTTTTGCATCCAATTATGATATCTATTTTCGATTGAAATACGTATGTCTTCAATTTGAATGTTAAATTTACTTTTCAACATGATGTTTTCCATATGGAACAAGAAGAATTCGTTGACTAACAACCATTGTATTTGCATTGAGACGCATAGTTTTTTTTTTCAATCTACATGAAGTGACATCTGTTCAGTCGTGTTTAACGTATAAATAAATAACTGACAAGGATTTATTCAATAATAATAATAAAAGAAACAATCAAATATTCGTTAGTTTTATTAGCGGTAATATCGATCCACAACGTGTCGATATTTTCAATTGAACGATGTGATCAGCACGTGTTCGACCGATGTTAACAATTGCAATTGGTATTTGAAATTGTTGTGCAGCGAGAATAAAACGATACGATGACATTACTTCTAATGATGAGCCAGCAACGAGTACTGAATCACTTTGTCTGAGTTGTTCTTTGAGAAAATCAACTAAACGACGATCGACATTGTCACCGAAAAAAGTCACGTCGGGTTTTATTCGACCAGAACATCGAGGACATTGCGGTGGCTATTAAAATGACATTATAATAATAATTTAGAATCGAATTTCAAACGAAAATTTACTTTGAAATCACCTAATTGTTCTTCGGTTAGATAGACATCTGCATCAGGATTGATTGTATTTGAGTATGCTGTCCAAGTAGGATTGTCTTTAGCGATAATAGTTTGTAATTGATGGCGTGTTAAATCTTTGTATCCACAATCGACACATACAACACGAGCACTACAACCGTGTAATTCACTTAACAGTTCGCAGCCAGCTTTTGTCAGTAGACTATCAACATTTTGTGTAACATGCCAAAAGACTCGACCTTGCTTTTCCCATTTAGCAAATGTTTGATGTGTTTGATTCGGTTGAAATGAAGAAAATGTTGGCCAACCAATGTAATTTCGTGCCCAATACATTCGATATCGTTTTGGTTTAGTCAAAAATTCTTGATACATCCTAATATTAGCACAGTTTGTTTCGAAAATCTTCGTAATTTCTCTTACATCGGACGATTTGTCGTTCGAGCATAGAGTCCAACACCTTCGGAACGATAATCGGGTATGCCCGATTCCGTTGAAATGCCTGCACCAGTTATAATAAACAAACGTTTTGAATTGAAAAGAAATTCTTGTAATCGTTCGATATCATTTTGTTGAGGTTTGTCATGTGCTGGAATATATTTTTCATCGAAATGATTTGTTGTAATTGATCTAATCGTCGATGAGAACGCACGTTTTTTAAATATATATCGAATCATTTCGAATAACTATAATGATGATGATGGTGATGATGTCGTTGTTGTTTTTCTTTCCTTCTTATTTTTCTTTTGCTGAATGAGTCATTCGATGATTATTGTTGTGTTGTTATTTGTGCGTATATGTGCATTATCGTTCGTTCGTTTTGTTTTCTTACAGATCAATACCATTTATTTGTTAAGAAATAAAAATTCAAGACGATTGCAAAAAATAAATAATGACAGATCAATCGAATTATTTAACACCTGAACAATTTCAATATGGACTATTGAATAATACGATCAATCAATCGGAACTCGAGAAACTTTTGACAAATTTTATACATGAAAATGAAAATATCGATACATTAGTTCAATTTTTTCTTCAATATATACCAGGAAATCGAACAATGGACGAATTCATTACTAAAAGTAATTGTTTACTTTGTATTCGTATTTGAAATGACATTCAAATTTCCATTCGTAGTTCGAGAATATAATAGCGCACAAATCTGTGGTCTCGTTTGGAATGCTAATGTCATTGCATATCGTTGTAAGACCTGTTCGATCTCTCCTTGTATGAGTATATGTGCTCAATGTTTTCATCATGGAAATCATGAAGGACACAATTATAATATGTTCAAAAGTCAAGCCGGTGGCGCTTGTGATTGCGGTGATTCGAGTGTGATGCATGAATTCGGGTAGAATGAAAATGAATTCAATTGAAAAAAAATCTCTTTTTGATAGATTTTGTCGTTTTCATGGAGAAAATCGTCCTCAAATTCAAACAGTTCCACGTGATTTAATTTGTTGCGCAGAATTTCTCATTCCACATTTATTAAAAGCATTTATTCGTGCTCTACGAATGGGCACTGTCAGTGGTAAAGAATAGAATGATTTCAATTGAAAGATAAATTCGATCGAATTCTAGGTGATATTGTTACTGAACAAAAACTACTGGAAATCTTAAATCAACTATCGAACGGCGGTTCAGCATTGCAAATTTTCATAACAAACGCTTTAACTGATCAACAACTTTACACTGAATTTATTAGTGATCGTATGATGAAATCGCTTGGTTCGATTTTTATGGATAAAATTCGTTGTTTTTTTAGCATCGCTGAATAGACTCTATCATTCCGAATATCAAACCGATGAACATGCTCAATTACCGGATTCTTATTTTGTTCCATCATTGATGAATGATGAAAGTTCAACAACAAATAATTATATTCCATTTGACACAAATCTTCGAACAATGTTAGACGAAATAATGATGTGGTGTGTTGAAGCTAATCTACCTGAAGAACTCGTTCGATTTCTGTTGAGTTTACTACCGGATTTGAATTTTAAAGTAATTCATACAAATATTTTCAACAACAACAACAAACAAACAAATTTCTTTAGCGTCTATTTACGGAAACATTTCTCCGATTCTATGGTGTTATGGCACAAAAACTCATCGAAGAATCATTAAATGAAACCAATAGTGAACTACCATCACGTCTTGTTCATATCAGTGTACAATTATTTTCCTCGAATGTCATCGCTGATTATGCGATGGATCATTGTTATCTTATTGAAGTTATACTTTCGTGTATTTGGCATATGTTCTCGCCAATAGTTGATAAGCAAGATGATGATGATGATGATCATCTACTTAAAATTCATCCATTAGCCACTGATAGTGAATCATCGAATGCAGCAGTCGTTGTTGATGTTGAACATCGTTTGATTATTAAAAATGTTTATTGGCCATTGTTGAGTGATTTTGTAAATATTCTATCTCAAGAAAAAATCGCTGTGAAAATACTTGAAAATAAGAAATATTTCAATTTATGGTTACGTTTTCTCAGATTATTTCAAGGTAAACAAACGAAAATCATCATTGATTGTTTGATTTTACTTGGAGTTCATTGTTTAGGAATGAATGTGAACGAACGTATTCTTACTGAACATATCGAATATGAACCTCAGGCGTATATGTATGCATTTACCATTGAATTAGAAATCAGTGCTGCTGCTATGTGGTGTTTCATAAGTCATTTAAACTCGACCGTAATTGAAGAAGACGAAAGAAAAAAACAACAACTCTCTCTCTTCTATTTTTTAGTTTTCTAAAGAGAAATTAATCGATGTTATTAAACAAATTATTGAAAGTATAAACGAGTGGCTACAATCGTTAAGTTTCGATATTGAAAATACGAATCCATCGAAATTAACATTTCATTTACCATTACATCGATATCTCTCTGTATTTATTTACAATGCAATCTATCGATACGATATTCAACCCAAAGAATTCCTTCCAATAGATGATCAAACAACATTATTAAATCTTATTTTTCATCCATTGAGAACATTAGTAATTAGGAATTGATTTTTTTTGTTTCTATGAGAACGAATTGAGAATGTTTTTATAGGCTGGATATTACGAAGTTTTATCGAATATTTGGCTTCGAAATGGTCAACAATTGACTATACAAGCGAAAACGTATGCAAAAAGTACGTTTTCATCATCGATGCATGATGCTGATCTATTTCTTGTTCAAGTAAAAAACGACATATGTTTTTCCTAAAATTGAATTCAAACATTTTCTTTTATTAAAAAGTTTATTTCATCATTTATCGAACCGAATGTATTCGTTGAACAATTATTAAAAAGGTAGATAGACGAGAAGTAAAAAAGCCAAACGAATCGAAATTCTCTAGATTTCATATTTATTCATGGGTGTTTCACGCGAAAAATGAATTAAATCTCGATCCATCTCAGCAAATTTCAATGTTAGAAAGTTGTTTAATAACTTTCTGTGGAATTGTCGCTTTTCAACCGAATATTGGTAAATCAATATTTTCAATTTATGATTCGTAAATTCGTTGATTTAGCTCTTCGAGATACGATATACACACGTGCTGAAATTATCACTATACTCGCAGTTGCTGATCGATTATATAGTGAAGTCGAAGAAAACGTTCCTGATCCATCGTCATTGGCAGCCAATCGAAAAGAAATCGAAGCTATACTCGAAGAAGTAGAGTTGACAGACATTTAGTTAGATATTTGATTTGAATTTTCGAAATGATATCTTCTAGGTTTCGGATTTTCAAACTCCATCGGTCGAATTATTAGGTCATCTTCAGCAAGGCAAATATACGATTAAAGGTTCGATCTTAGAAAAAGAATACGATCCATTACATGTGATCATGCGTTGCCCGAAACGAGCACATTTTCAAAATTCACTTGAACGTTTTACAAATTAGTAAAATTGAATTTACTAATTAGTTTCTTTGTCAAATTAATTTATTATTTACTAGTGTTAAACAGCATAGTCTAGTCAGAATTGAACATGCCATTTGGCCACCATTTCGTCAAGTAGGACTTTGTCCAACCTCGAAAGTTCATGTCGAACGAATTTTGGAGTCAAATCTGTTACAAGAATTCTTATTTTTATGTTTAAATGGCGTATGAGAAGAAAAACTTCGATCAATAATATCAATTATTTGTCTTTTTTCACTTTAGTATTTACATGATAAATCAATTACAGAAAATATTCTTTATTTTACAGTTTATCTTATCGAATTATCATTATCATGTGTAAAGTTTTGTTTCATTTCAAAATCGATAAATTCAATTTTTGTGTTCGTTTATTTAGACGAATCAAATTTCAAATGAAAAAGCTGTAAGAAGAAAGACAAAAAAAAACGCAATAAAACTTTTTCAATTTTCGTTTTCTTTTTCAGAAATTCGTCTTCGCCAATATTTGCAGTTCATCCGTTGAGTCCGAAACACTCGTCACCATGCTCCTTAAAGTTCTTCGTAAACAACATCGAAGTGGTTACGAAGATTTAATCACTCGTCTTCCGGACAAATTAAGAACTCATCAACATTCACGTATTGGTGATAGTTACAATTTTCTTTTGAATCTATTTCAATTAATCATTAAAATCGATGAGAAATATTTCGATTTAATTGAACGAGAAGTCGATATATTAAAAACAGAATTTCAACAAAAACAAACAACGACAACATCAACACATTCAACAACGAACGCAGGAGATTTAAGTGCTGAACAAAAACGACAACGAGCCAAAAATCGTCAACAGAAACTACTCGCTGAAATCGCTAAATCTCAAAAGAAATTCATTAGCCAACAGAATGTCGATGATCACATGATGCTTGTCAATACGCCACCTTCGTTATCTAACGAAGCATTTTCTCTCGAACAAACATTGCCTAGAACCGGTCAAACTCAATCACAAATCATCATTCCATTTGATAATTTCAGCGAATACGAATGTTGTGTTTGTCGATTACCGAAAAGTGATAGCGAGTCACCCATTGGTCTTATTGGTATTTCATGTCTATCGATTTTACCAAGTTTTCAAGTAGCAGAACTCGATGTTGACCAACAGAATATCTTAAAAATGAATTCGAATAAAATAACATTGGAAAATTATTACGAAATAACTAAAGATCAACTTACGAAAATATCTGGTCATCCCGTACGATACAAATCTTTCAATTTAGTTCTAAATACGAAATTCTTGTCGTTTGATTTGTTATAGTACATTGCAAATTTCTGTCAAAATGATTTCTATCTTCGTTCATTATTACTTCAATCGTGCGGACATTCGATCCATGTCGATTGTCTCTCATCATATCTCAAAGCATTGCATCCAGTTTGTATTCATTTTCCTGAATAAAACCTCGGAGCATCGTATTTTCTTTTTCTTAAGAATCAAGCTGCAGCTGCAGCTGTATCGATTCATAATGTTCATCCAAAGAATACAACTTTTCGCTGTCCGCTCTGTCGGCAAACAGCCAATAGTTTGATTCCTCTATTCGATTACAACGATTATTCGACTTGTCAAAATTTTCAACAAGAAATCGAACCCATTCAACGTCTTCATCAGACAATGATCAATCCCAAACGTTCACAATTAGTAGAAAAAGCGAACAATCGAAATTCATTTTCAATAAACATTCTCGTTTTTTTCTAAAAATAGAAACGAAATGATGATCAAACTTGTTTGTATTCGTTTCTTGAAGCATTAGAAAGTCAACGTGAACCACTTGAACAAAACAACGTACTGGCCGAACCATTTGCCTTGAAAAATCATCAATCAATAAAGCAACGTTCCGCAGATTTTAATTGTGCAACGTTGAGGTAATTCGAAAGCACGAAGAACTTGTTATTTTGAAATTATTCGAGATTTTTAGAGCTCAAATTGTTCACGAACAATTCTTCTACGAAAGTGTCAATCGAATCGATCAAAAAAGCGTTCGCAAATCCTACTATAGTGAGTTCATTTCACATTCGAAATCTTTGTTCCTTTTTCTTTTTAAAGAAATTCTTCACGATCTTCATCATCTCGGTTATCCATTTCATCATCAACGTTTATGGGAGGAAATCAGTGGATTATCATGTCCGATCAATACTGCTGAGTAAACTCTTCATAATTCCAAATCGAAATTTCCTTTCACGAATTTCTCTTTCAGCGTATTCGATTCTCATCAAACTCTTCCTCCGATTCTTCTTCGTGATTCTCTAACGATTTTATTTCAATTACTTATGAGTGCACCAATGAATCTTCCATCTGGTAGTAGAAATTGATATTTCAAAGAAAAATATTTTGTTTATTATTTTTTATCTCATTCAGATGAATTCGATGTTATTATTCAAATTGTTTTCAATCTCGAATTTTACAAGAACATCCTCTCGATTATTCTTCAACAAACAATCGATTGTCAAGAATTACTCGTAAGAAATATTTTAAAAACAATTTATTTCAAAATTCAATCTCCCCGTTTTTTTCCGTATTTAGAATTTAAATATTCATGCAGATTTTCTCATTCAATTTCTCAAAGAATCTTTTCAAATTGAATCCAAATCACCAAAGAAAACACTCGATTCAACAATCGAACAGTTTCTCATGAAGACTTGCGAACAATTTTTTAAAATAGCCTCGTTGATTAAATATCGTTTATACCAAAAAGAAATGCCTTGGGCAGTAAATATCTTCAAAATTTGAATATCAAGTATGATTTCTTTTCGTTAAACTTATTTAGACAGGCGAAGAACCTTCAACTTTATCATTAGCTGGTTATTTGAATTTGAAATTGAATTTCAATGGTCTCGTACTTCCACAATGGTTTTGTAAGAATCCAATGGATTTGTTAACACAATGGTTTCAAGATTTTCGAATTGTTGCTCAACAAAACTTTAAACCTGTTCAAATCTTATCACTTCAATCTCTAAGATTCTCACCACCGAATTTTGTTCCTCTACCTGATAAATACGACGATGTCTTTCATCTCTACAACGATCAACTCTGTCAATTCTGTCGAACATCCTCGCCAAATACATTGTTCTGTCTCATCTGTGGTCAATTGTACTTCAAACCTAAACATATACCTTGTTGTGAACAACAAAAACAACGTTATAATCAAGTTGAAATTCTATTATTTAAATTTGTCTCGTTATTGTGATTTTGTTCTAGCATTTGACCAAATGTGGCCATCCGGCAGCTGTTATGCTCGATATTCAAACAACATTGATTATGATTGGTCTGGCGAATACGTACGGCTATTGGCATTCGCTCTATCTCGATCAACATGGTGAAGAAGATCCAAAATTGAAGTAAAATTTTTCCTTTTTCCTTATAAAATCGCACATCGTTTTCTTTCGTATTAGACGAGGTAAAACTCTCTATCTCAATACGAAACGTCTCGCAGTTCTTCGAACTCTATGGTTAACAGCAACATTTGATTATCAAATACAAAATTGGTTTCCTTATAGTACATTAATGATTACTCATTTCGACGTTCTACTGTGATTGAATAAACGTCAAACTACAATTTTTTTTTAATTTTACTTTCTGTAATACTATGTAATTAAGAGTTTCAAGTCTTTCGATTGATAAGCTAATCTAATCTCAAGCCGAAAACTAAACAAACATGTTCATTTCTTTGACTTTAAAATACGTATCTATCTATCGCTTTTTCTTCATCTTTTTGTGTATGATTATTATTTGAAATAAAAATCGAGCTAAACAAGTAAATTAATCCAAAGTGTTGATAAGCAAAATCGAATGGGCACGTCATCATATCAAACTCAGTCTCGATCGTAAATTTATGATTAATTGATATATTTAGATATGATAGGATTTTCTCGGAGAAAAATTCAGCATGCATGATAATAGAAATTTCTATTAAACTATCTAACCGATATGAGCACAGCATATGGTTTCCTTTTTATGCGTATGTGTTGGTCATACTTCGACTATATACGTATTTATTCTGTAATGTAATATCAATAGAGAGGAAAAGAAAGAGGAAGAGAAAGAAAAGAAAGAAGGAAGGAAAAAGTGTATGTTTCCTATCGGGGCCTGTCGATTCTGTATTTTCCTTGATCTAAGTACAAGCGTACAACTAAACAGAAACGCACAAGACGAATACTCGTTGCTTATTCATTGTAGAGAGATATCGATGGAATAAACAACGAGTCCTATGTATTTCACCAATAAAGAGAAAGAGGAAAAAAAAGAACAAAGAAAAAGAAGCAGAAAAAGAAAACACGCACACACATAGTACGTAGGACAGAAATGGTCGATAGGAATATAGCGCGATGGTATATCCTATCTAGGTGATATTTCTTTTCTAACAACCGGAGAAAACAAAAAAAAAGGGACTCGCATCTATAAGCTTTATATAATCGATAATGAGCAGTGTCGAAGATGAAACCGATCAAACGATAGATCCAACAATTCAATTGCGTGGTTGTACATCGAAAGAAGAAGCTGACTTAATTCTTCGTATACGACGAACAATTCTTCATCTCGATGATGAATCATCCAATGAACGATCATCGCCAAAAAAAGAAATCAATTCAGCATTATCATCATCACCAACAGCAGCAGCTGCACCACTATCACCACCGTCAACTCTATCGACAGCAACATTAGATTTTAAGATTGAACGTGCGAAACAAAAGTATGCTGCTGGCAGTCTCGAAGAAGCGTTTTATGAATGCTGGAAAATTCCACTCGAACAACGGCCATTAGAAATTTGGAAACTAGGCGGTGAATGTTGTAAGAAATTACGTATATTTGCTGTTGCACAACGTTGGTTTTCCGAAGCCATTCATGTTTGTCGATCGAATAACAGCGATCTCAATGTTAAACTTGAACAGGCACGTATTGGACGATTTTATAATAACTATTTGACACAATATTCAATGATTGATATTCGTGTCGATCAACGTGGCAAAGGTATCTATGCTAAACGTGTTATTTCATCAGGTGAAGATATCTTTACGGATATTTCCATTGTTCATGCTCAGACAGTCGATACTCTATCGGTATCACCCGCATGTGCAACGTGTACAACATCATTGCTAACGCCAAGTGTTTATTTCGATACAACATGGTCACGTATACCTGAGAAAATGCAACGGCAAATCGAAGAATATTGGCCAACTATAAGTCCCATTTCATGTCCGCATTGTCCCTATGAAATCTACTGTTCAGATACGTGCCGTGAACAAGCATGGACGAGTTATCATCGTTTATTGTGTCCGTCAGTGAATCCTGAAACGAAAGAACTCTATCAATTCTGTGCGAACAGACAAATTATTGTACGAGATACATGGAATTCGATTTTTTCACCGATGATTATTGCGAAATTAATCACAATGATTATTATTAATTGTCTAACAAATATTCAAAGTTGGTTGACAAAAAAAAAATAATCATTTCTTTTGCTTTTTTTTTTCTTCTCAGACGAATCAACATTAAACAATCTTGATATCAATCATTCGCATCTCTACGATCAAATTCAAAGCAATCCATTCGAACAAGCCAAAGAAACTTTCTCCGAATTCATTTCATCAGGTGACCCATCCTACATTCGTACAATTCCACGTATGCTCAAGATTCTTCAAAATATTTTCAATCATTCATCGATGCCCATTCATTATGAATTCACCGAAGAAGAATTTCTCTATCGGTTCTATCAAATAGCATGCAATGCACAGAGTTTTTCGTCGCCAACGTACGCTGCAAGTTTATACACACGATTTCTCTCGAACGTTCGTCAACGTGATCGAACAGGTCTCTATCAAAATCTGCAAATTTATCTCAAAGGTGAACCAATCGATCAAGTATTCGGCGGTTTATTTTCTCTACAATCATGTATAAATCATTCATGTGATAATTCATGTGAAATCATGGATTGTCAAGTAACACAGGACGCAGCTGGAGTCAAAGTAAATCTCGTTCAGACAAAACAAAACATACGTTCGCTCTATTTGTTCAGGTTCGTTGTAAACATCAATTGAAACCAGGTGATGAATTGACAATAAATTATGTCGATTTAGCTCTTGGTCGACGTGCTCGTCGTGCCATGCTTAAACGTGCCTATAATTTCTGGTGCGAATGTCAACGATGTACATTCGAAGGCGATGATGCCTATTCATGTACACAATGTAAAATTCTCTCTCCGATTATTGAAAATCCGAATCCGAATCTAACCAATGGCAATAGTCCCTATCGAAAACCGTTTCCAGCGTGTAGTCGATGTCGAAATGCTTGGTATTGTTCATCGACATGTCAGAAAGAGGCATGGAGACAAGGACATAAATTGATCTGTCGCGATTGGACAAAAGAACGAAGTTCATCATCGGCAAATTGATTTTTTGTGACAACTAAACCACGACATAATTACGTAAATCCCTTTCATTTTGTTTGCTTATTTGTGTTGTTTTGTTTGTTATGATAAAATTAAATCAAAAGAAGTTTTCGTTGTTTTTTTTAAAGAATGTTCTTTATTTCAAAACAAAAGACAAGAGATTTCAGATCGAAATGAAAACGAAATCACAATCGTTGTTTTTCTTCCGGATTTTCAGTGTAAAGCTTCACTTTGTTCGGCAATTGTCTGACCATTTTTTGCTTCCTTATGGCAGCCATTTTGCTTGCAATTACTGTCAGTTTCATTGTCTGCACCTTTATTTTTCACAATATAATCAAGTAAATCAATACTTGTTATAATACCAAAGATATGCGGTTTATTTTGACGATTATCTTGCTTATCATCTAGTTTTTTTTATTGAAAAACTTCTTATACGTATTATATTATAAATTAACTTACAATGTGTATGAGCAAATTTAATGATAGCATAATTATGTACTTCTAAAACTCGACTTAGTTTAGCTAAACTGTCGTCTAATTGAACCTGAAATGGAATTTATGAGATAAATATGAATTCAAAGAAAACAAAATCGAAATCATACTGTTCGAAATTTATCAGTGATAACTTTGGATATGGGATCTTGTGCACTGACATTCCCACGAGACATTTTTGCCATGATTTCACACATTGTTGTCATGCCAACAAACGCTCTAATCAAAGTTATTTGTTTATATAAAAAAAAACGAATTCTTGTGTCTCACCCATCATCGGATATGACTGGCACTTGATCGAAACCTTTTTCATGCATAATATCGAGTACAGATTGAATCGATGTATTCTTCGAAACAGTAACAGGTTCACGAATTTTCAAACTTGATACTGGTTTTGAATGCCACCATTCGCTGTTAGGCTCGTCTTTGACATCGAGAAAAGCTCGTTCGATCATCCAATCGTCGCTTAAGAATTTCGTCCTAAAATCAAATCATTATCTTTGAACGTTTTGTGTTTATATTTTCATCGAGTTTACATGTAATTTCGAACTGAATCCGGAAGAACGACAACGCAATTTTGACCTTCTTTCAAATCGAAGTCTTTACAGGCTTGAACGGCACAGGACATAGCTGAACCAGACGATGCTCCACAGAGCATGCCTTCTTCTTTGATTAATTTACGAGAATATTTAAGTGAACTTTTATCCGAACTTTTATACCAACGATCGACAAGAGTTCGATCGAGAACTGTTGGTACAAAATCGTATCTAATCAAAATATCAGCTTTTTTCTTTGATTGTTTATTTAAAATTTTATTTACCCAATTCCTTCGACCTAGAAGAAAACAAAAATGAAATTTAATAAAAAAAAAAAACAAAAATGAGAGCAAATGATCGTACTTCGTAGAAAGTCACATCACTTTTATTCATTGTATCCGGTTGAGCTAAAATTGAACCTTCGGGATCAACACCAACAACAATACAATCTGGACATTTTTCTTTGATTTTTCTCGAAATGCCAGTTAATGTACCACCTGAAAATAATAACAAAAAAATGTTCGATATGACCCTCAAGAAACTGTTTGTTCATTGACCTGTTCCTGCACCAGCAACAATCATATCGACTTTTCCATTGCAAGCTTCAATAATTTCTTCAGCTGTTGTATCATAATGAGCAATTGGATTGTAAGGATTTCGATATTGATCGAGAATATGTGAATTAGGTATTTGCATTTTCAAACGATGTGCAACACCGATATGTGATTCAGGTGCATCGAAAGCGGCACTTGTTGGCGTACGAATAATTTCTGCACCTAATGCTCGAAGAACATCGACCTTAAATCAAGGCAATAAAATGAGAAGAAAAAAGAAGGCGAAGTTCAATGTACTTTTTCTTTGCTCATCTTTTCCGGCATGACAATAATACATCGGTAACCTTTAACAGCGCAAGCTAACGCCAATCCGATACCTGTATTACCGGATGTTGGTTCGATAACTGTGTCGCCTGGTTTTAAAGTTCCGTCTCGTTCGGCTTCTTCGACCATACGAAGACCGATACGATCTTTGACACTACCACCTGCATTGAAATATTCGCATTTAGCCACTAAATTAAATCATAGTTCGACTGTGAATATTATCTTTTTTTTTTAACTTACAGATATTGCATTTAACACCTGAATCACGTGCAGCACGATTGACACGTACAAGTGGACTATCGCCAATTAATTCGAGAACATTGTTAAAGATTTTTGCACGCGTTGGTTTTTGTCTAAAAATAAGCCGTCGTATTTATGCGCACTCGATTGAAACGAACCTATTGCCGAGATTATGCGGACATTTACTTCGATCACCATTCAAAGTAAATGTGCATCGACTTTCTGCGTCGGGACGATTAGCCAAGAAACTTTCCATAGCTTAAAAATATCGAAAACAAACCTGATAAGAATTAACACACCTCTTTATTATCATTTACTTTTGTCCTTGTATTTGTCTTGTGACTTCGACCAGTCGTTGTAGTTAAGTTAAAAGAGCGTTGATTCGCTTTTTTTTCTCGTAATTTATATGCGTCTATTTCGTTGTGCACATTTTATTCAGAGGAAAGAAGGGAGAAAAAGAGAGAGAGAAAAAAAAAACGCCTCGTACAAACGATATCTATGAAAATATCTGACTCGATTCGTTATCTCGTGACGTCAGTTTATTTTGCATATATACAGTCATGTCCAGTTTTTTTTCTGTTTGCCTTGATTTTTTTATTTAACCTTTGTACTTCGATTCCAAAAAAACACACACAAATATCTTGTTTTTATCATTCAATACATATATAAAAAAAAACACGAATAAAGAGAGAAAGTCGAACATTTGCAGATCACTTTAGTTAAGAAAGAAAGAAAAAACAACAAGAAGAGTAGATTTGAAATTACAAGACAAGCGACAATATATTTGTGTGGGTGTTTTTTATCATCTTCAAACAAAAGAGAGAAAAAAACAAGAGAGTAAATCGATTATATATATATATATTGACAGAAATACACTAGTTTTGTACAACATTTACGATGCGAATATGACCGGGTTTGATTTGTTTTTTTGTTTGAAACATAATCAAGTCTACGTTTGTTTGTTTTTTGTAATAATATTCTGACTAAATAGCACCGTATCGAAAGAAGAAGAAGAAGAAGAAGCGAAAAAAAACAAAAATGAAAAAGTTAGTCTTGTTCGTCATCGCCCTGCTGCATTGGCGATGAACCACGTGGATCGATGGCGGGCATTGAATTCGAGGCTGATGAATTCTGTTGTTGTACGACAATTGGAATCGATATTGCTGCTCGATTGGATCGAGTTGGTGATGATTGTGTTTGAACGGGTTCAACTGGATTGTTGCCTGAAAATGCTGGATAATGGTGAATTAAATCTTTGACAACTTCGTCATATCGTTCGACTAGTTGATGTTTATTAATCGAAACTGAATGATAATGTTGACCAATAGGTTGTTCAAGTAAACGTTGGAGAAATTCTTCAAGAGATAATGATCGTTCAGTTGCTAAAATAGAATCAGTGAAGTTAGATTGAGTTTTTGATTTTTGCTAAATCAATTCATACGTTCTAATTTATCCAAAAGTAAAAACCAAATACGTTGAATTTCGCTGATATAAGCTTGATCATCTTCGGAACTAAGTTTTAATTGCATGAGACAAGGAAGAAATTGATGTGTCATCGTATCGAGACGATAGTCTGAATCGGTTTTAAAACGATTGATAACAACATCATTCCATCTCTGTTTATCAAAAGTCAAATAAACATGACGAGAATTTAGTTAAATATTCAGTTTTACCTCGAAACATAATCGACGAGCTTTGAATAATAAACAACTGTCCATTGCTCGCATTGGTAATGTGCATTGTTTCGATAGGCGAAGATTGTATTCACAAGCAACGCAAAAGTATGTTATTGCTTCTTCGAATCTATCGAAAACGATTGAATTAAATAAATTGAATGTTTTTTTCGCTTACTTATCCTCATTCATTAGATTACAACCAGCTAGAAAAGCAGCTATTACCGATCGAAAATCTTTGTAATCAGTTAGCAATTTCTAAGTAGACAAAAAGCAAACAACACATTTGTTTATTCGAAATAAGAAAAACAAAAGTTCTACTTGATATTCTTGAACTTCATCATTCGACATGTTCATTTCGTTACAAACAATTTGCGCTTGTAATTTAAAAATCTTCAAACTAAAACCCGAAAAAAAATCATATAAAATCTTTCCTAGAAGAATCATTTCCTACCGAATATCATCGTTTGGAATTGATAGAAGTCGAATGATATCGTACATAACACGTTGACGATAGATTGACTCGATTCGATTAGCTGAGAAATAGGAGAGAACATGTTGTAATCGATGATCGACATGCGGCAATTCTGATGTGATCATATTAGCTGTGGGTGAATAGGCTTTAATTTCTTTTTCGACGATCTATTCGAATGAGAAGATGAAAAACAAAAGTAATATTCGAAAAGAAAATTTACTTCTTGAAGTAAACGATCGATTTCAATCGTGAGAATTTTCGGCGAATAACTTTTGAGAATACGTAAGGTGGAATCGAGCACTGGTTTGATTAATTCAGAATCTAAATACAACCAACGTTTAATTCGGAAAATAAAATCAATGAAATCGTACCACTGGGAGCATTTTGTCCAGTGAAAAACGGTATTGTTAAAGCTCGATGAATTGGTTGTTGTTTTTCGATCTTATCACAATAAGATTTGAGATGATTGTGCAATTTTTCAAGTTGAACATTTTCATTTTGTTGTTGCAAGAGAACTAAATCATCATCTAAGATCCGTTGGAGATCAGCCGGAAGTTCATATTGAATATCTAAAAGCTCAATTTCTTCGAAAACAAACGAATAAACAACATCAAATTACCATTTGAGAGAGATTTTTGATCGGCATTTATATAGACTAGTAAATAAGCACTTGGTACTCGTGCTTCTTCACGATCATTTGATGATTTTGAACCACCGATACCCGCATCAAATACATCGTTCCAATTGGTTTCACAAACTGAAACACAATTTTAAATTAATCATTGAATTACATATTTCAAATTCATTTACCTTCATTATCGTTATAACGATACCATTTCTGTCGATCGTGATGATAAACATACGTCCAAAAATGGCCTAATGTTGCGCTGCCTTCATGCACACAAACAGCATGTAATGTATAACGAACCTGAAAACGAAATAAATCCATTGATTTTGTCATTCGAATGAAGAATTTTGACTTGTTTCAATTGAGGTTCATCATAGAGCTGTTTCAATTCGTATTTCAATCGACGAATATCTTCGCGAATATCTAAATCAAAAGACGAACAAAATGATGATCGTATCTTTATTTTTGGACGATGAGAAAGAATTTACTTGCACATTTAGCTTCGATTTCTGTTAACCATGTTGGTAAAGTGTTCTGAATGAATTGTAATTCATCCGGTGAGATAGTTGATGGTTGAATAGGCTGCTGACGAAGACGATTGACTGTCGTTTGTTCAGCTGTATCCGTTCTAATCGAGAGAAAAACAATTCGTTTGTTTGTATTTGAGCAAAAATTTACTTTTTTGGTAAAGTCGGATTCAATCGTCGGCCCGTTGCAAATTCGTAAACAACTCGAATGGCATTTGCAAGTGCAAATGACTCATCGTTACATGGATATTTCAAATAACTAGTTTGCAAAAAAGAAAACTCGATTAAGATCAAAATTCGTTCATCGAACCTGTTCAATGTATTTTCTAGTTCATGTAATTGTGCGTAGAGTGTTTTAGCAAAATTTCGTTTGTTTAAAATGAGATTTTTGTTATTTAACATGTAACGATCAAGATGGAGTTCAGGTTCGAATTCGAATGATGTCAAGATTTTCGATGCTTGTTTAGTTGTTTGAGAAAAACGATAACGATTAAGACAGATAAATAGAACAGGTGGTAAACGTGTTAACCAACGTTGTTCAACGATTGCCTTGATAGGAGACGAAAAAAAAAAACGTTTTGATGTTTTTCGAAAATGGTTTATTAGTTCTACTTGTTGACTAGAAAGACTTTCATCAGCTGAGCCGAGCCAAAGTGCTTCGAGACCATCGTAGACATTACTTGCATCATTCATTTGAATATTTATTTGTCTCAGAGCTTCTCGAACTAAATCAACGAAGACAGAAAAGCATTTATTCATTCGAGAAACAGCAGTTTTAGTTTACTGGTCATATGTTCGTTTCTTTCGACAATAACTTCTCCGGTTAAAAGTGTATTCACAGGATTAATAAATGTCATAGGAGTTGGATTCTCATCGAGATTCGATAGACTAGAACGAATAGAACATGAGAAACTTGACTTTGAAGTAGATCAATTCTACCTTTTTCCAATTGTTTCATAAGCTAATTCAACGAGATCGATAAGATGTGTCGCAAATTCTGAACAATCCTTCAAGACAAAATTTTGTTTATAGACAAAAAAAGAGAAGAGAATCAATCTCTCACTTCTTGTGAAAAATCGACTCCGCATAATTTTCGTGTATTCTTAAATTTTTTTATTGCTCGTTCAGGATTAATCGATCGTCTCGGTGATTTTAACATTAAAGCAAATAAATATCGTAATTCTTCAGTAAATGATATTGCTTGTTGTTCCTATTGAAATGAAATTTTGTGTTTAGTTTCAAAAACAAAAAAAAGTCTTTTACACTATCAGTCAACGGTCGGTTGATAATTGGATATTGAAAATTCAAAATCAATTGCCGAAAATAAGGCAAAGTGTAAAGTGTTTGAACAACAGAATTAAACCAACAAGTATTGCCAATATTCTTCAAACCAACTGGTTCATCGAGCGATTCTCGTTCAGCTATATCTGATTCATCGATCATTTGTTCCATTGTTTCACGTGATAGTAAAAGTGCTCTAGAAATCGAATAAATCACTATGAAAAAAAACATTTGTCTTCGATTTATCTTCACGAACCGTTCCAGATCGTCGTCGACAGGTTGTTGAGAATCGATATCAGGTGAGATTTCAATAACATCATCGGTTATGGTGTCGTTGGGTAATGGACCTGCGGCTTGACAATTTGGATTGTTGATATTATCGTTGTTACCTACAGGAAGATTGGGAGATTGAGACGATGAACTCGTCGATGGTTGAGCTGAGCGTTGAAGATTGTTTCGAAGCTAAAACAATGAAATGATTTCTTGTTTTTTTTTTCTTCGTTCGTTTGAAAATAAATCTTGTTCAACAAACATTCGAATCATCGAATAATAAACTGATGACTTGTTCGAGAGAATATCGTCCTGTTCCGTCTTTACAAGCTTCGATCGTTTGATTAATGGAATTTTCATCGAGACCAGTGATTTCTCTCACTTGCCGGATGACATCTCGTCGATCTCGTTTCGTCTATCGAGAAAAAACAAAGAATTTCATTGAATATTTCACTTGAAAACCTACGATAGAAAGATTGTTTTTCTTATTTTCTGGGACAGCCGCAGTATCCACTGTCATAATCTACGAAAGATCGTTAAGAAAAACAAAAAAAATGAGATATTTTTGATTGAAATATCTGCATATGTTCCATTCATTCACGAGAGAACAATGACAAATGATTGGTTCGACCATGTTGAGAAAGAAAATTCTCGACCTCTACAGGGGAAAAAAAGCAATGCGTCTTTTGTCTGCAGAAATTCGCCTTTCGAAAATCAAATTCGATTTTTGCAAATTTTCGATTTTAATTTGGCTCGTTTTTAGTCAAAGATAAGATCCCATTGATTTTTACATATTTTTATTGAAAAAACAAAACAACGAGATTAGATATATAATCAAAAAACGAATGTGTGTGTTTTTTTGTTTTCGAAAGAAAATAACAAAGACGAATTATTTAAATACACATTTGCTTTAATTTAAAATCGATTAATCAACAAGAAAACGATTTGTACATGCTTTTGTTTCGTTACTGGTGACATCTGAAATTAGTTTAATCTTACTCAATTTGATTTGTTCGCTTGTATCTCGTTTTGAGTCATGCATGAAAATATTATATAGATATTACATCACTTGAGTTTGTAACGAATAATATATCAATTTTTGTAGATTGAATCATGGTTGATAATAGCGTAGCAAATTCTGGTTTCGTTGGAATTAAATTTTGCCAAGAATGGTTTGTCTAACAAATGAAAGAGAAATGCACAGGAAAAGCAGATTGTTTTCTTTTGTAGTAACAATATGTTATATCCAAAAGAAGATAAAGCTAATCATATTCTACTCTACGCTGTAAATTGAAGAATAGAGGAGAAAAAAAGAAGACATTTTATTCTATTGAAATATGTTTCAGTGTCGTCGATGTGATTATCAAGAGGCAGCGAATAATCCATGTATTTACGTTAATAAAATCACTCATGAAGTCGAGTAGGCTTTAGCTTTTTGTTGAGTATGACTGACAATGAAATAAAAATCTATTTAGTGAATTGACACAAATTGTTACTGATGTGATCACAGATCCGACATTACCACGAACAAATGGTCATCCTTGTAAGTTAAAAGCCAACGATGTTTTTTTTTATGTAATTAAGAAGAAAAATGTTCATTCAGGTCCGAAATGCCATCATAATGAAGCTGTTTTCTTTCAAGCTCAATCGGCTCGTGGAGAGGTTTGTTTTGATTGCAATAATTGATTTGATAGAAACATTAAAATTTGATTTCTAGGATCGTATGACATTGTACTACGTTTGCCGTAATCAACAGTGTCTCCATCGTTGGACCGAATGACATTTTTCGTTTTCTAATTTTGCTTTCTCAATAATTAGTTAAATATTTAATTAAGAGTCTATTTTTAGATGAAATAATGTCTACAGAAGAAATAAATGACCTCTCATCACCTCCAGTTCTACATTTTCTATCGAAAACATCTCCAACAAAATTGGATGATGATGATGAACAGACGAAACAATCATCGGTAATTGAAAAAACTCACGAAAATGAT
>ERZ778027.1748-NODE-1748-length-32972-cov-139.754838_pt1 | contig 32972 bp, 29 predicted proteins | sample MGYA00375757_ERZ778027 | MGnify/ENA primary metagenome ERZ778027 (study PRJEB29350, sample SAMN05389817) | bioreactor metagenome | isolation source: Ammonium sulfate bioreactor | place: South Africa: University of Cape Town | collected 2014-02-18 ...
CGCCTATATGCCGATTGGCCGTCCCGTGGGCGACCGCAGTGCTTACATTCTTGACCCCGACCTCAATCTGGTTCCGGAGGGCGTGGCGGGAGAGCTGTATCTGGGTGGAGCGGGACTGGCACGAGGCTACCTGAACCGGGGGGGATTGACGGCGGAGCGGTTCATTGCGGATCCGTTTGATGATAGGGGAGGTCGGCTGTACCGCACGGGCGACCTGGCGAGATGGCGGGGCGATGGGCAGATCGAATACCTGGGACGGCTGGACCACCAGGTCAAGATACGGGGATTCCGGATAGAGCTTGGGGAAATAGAAGCGCAATTGCTGTCCCAGCCCCCAATCAGGGAAGCGGTGGTGGTAGCCGGGGAAGGGCCCTCCGGAGCGCGGCTGGTGGCATACGTATGCCCGCACGCGGGCATGGAAGTGGATACGGGTCTGCTGCGGGAAGCGCTGGGCAAGGCGCTGCCGGACTATATGATCCCTGCGGCGATTGTCGTGCTGGAGTGCCTGCCGCTGAACCCGAGCGGCAAGGTGGACCGCAAGGCGCTGCCCGAGCCCGAATATGGGGATGCGGGCAAATACGAAGCGCCGCAGGGGGAAGTGGAAGCCATGCTGGCGGGAATCTGGGCGGAAGTACTGGGCATGCCGCAGGTGGGAAGAAACGACAACTTCTTCGAGGTGGGGGGAGATTCCATCCTGAGCCTGCAGATCGTGACCAGGGTGCGCCGGGCCGGGTGGAAGATCACACCCCGGCAGGTGTTCGAGCGCCAGACCATTGCCGCGCTCGCCAAGGTGGCGGAGGCGGCCGCACCTGCTGACGCGGGCCATGGAATGCAACAGGCGCAACAGGCAGGTGGGGAAATGGCTCAAGCGGGCATGAACGGCGCCATTCCCCTGCTTCCCATACAGCTCGAATTCTTTGAACAGGACATTCCTTCCCGCCACCACTGGAACCAGGCCGTGCTGCTAAAAAGCAGCGAGCTTCTCGATATCCCATGTCTTGCGCAGGCGCTGGAGGCCGTGATACGCCATCACGATGCGCTTCGCTTTCGTTATATAAGGCAAGCAAGCGGTGGCTGGCGGCAGACCTGTGGCGAGTCCTTCGATACCCTCCACCAGGAGGGGCAAGAGCTGCTGTGGGTACGTGACGCCGCCAGTACCGAGGACTTCGCCTCGTTATGCAACGAGGTCCAGCGCAGCCTGAATCTCGCCGAAGGACCGTTGCTGCGGGGCCTGGCCGCCAGAATGGCGGATGGCAGCCAGCGCTTGCTGCTGGTTGCGCATCATCTGGTGATCGACGGGGTTTCATGGCGTATCCTGCTCGAAGACTTGCAAAGCGCCTATGACGAATGCCGTGCCGGCAAGCCCATTGCCTTGACGGAAAAAACTGCGAGTTATCATGCATGGGCATGCCGGCTGCAGGATTACGCCCGTGAACATGCAGGCGAGCTTGCTTACTGGCAAACCCTGTCGAATACGCCGGTTTCGTTGCCGCGGGACAATGCGGGGGACGACCCGCATGGTTCGGGCAATGCTTTCCAGGCCAGCGTCACCCTGAGACTCGACCGGGTGCAGACGCAGGCTTTGCTCAAGCAGGCCCCCGCGGCTTATCGTACCCAGGTCAACGATCTTTTGCTTACCGCGTTGGGAAGCGCTCTATGCCAGTGGAGCGGGCACGAGAAGATTCTCGTCGATCTGGAAGGCCACGGAAGAGAAGATTTATACCCGGATATCGACCTTTCGTGCACGGTAGGCTGGTTTACCACCCTTTATCCGGTGGCGCTCGATCCGTCCGGAACCCTGGATCAGAGGCTCAAGCGTATCAAGGAGAGCCTGCGTCAAGTACCCAACAAGGGGCTGGGCTACGGCTTGTTCAAATACCATGGAATGCCAGAACAGCGGCAAGCATTGGCGGGCCTGCCCAGGGCGCAGGTGGCATTCAACTACCTGGGACAGTTTGACGCCAGTTTTGACGAGGACGCATTGTGGACCCTGGCGACTGAGCCCATCGGGGATTTGATGGATGGCGCCGCCATGCCAAGCCATGACATCTCCATAAACGGCCATGTCTATGACGGCAGGCTCAGACTGGAAGTGGGTTACAGTACGTCGCGTTATGGCAAGGCCACGGTCGAGGCTTTCGTAAAAATCTACCGGGCCGAGCTCGAAGCGCTGATAGCTCATTGCACTGGCGGAGCCAGCGGCGCCACGCCATCCGATTTTCCTCTCGCGCGGCTTACGCAGCATGAGCTGGACCACTTGCCTATACCCATGGAGCGAATCGAGGATCTTTACCCGCTTTCGCCAATGCAGTCGGGAATGCTGTTCCACACCGTGTACGACCAAGATGGAAGTCTGTATGTCAACCAGTTGAGAGCAGATATTGAAAGCTTGAGAGTGGAACGATTCAAGGCCGCATGGCAAGCAGCCATGGATCGCCATGACATATTGCGCACCGGGTTCCTGCAAGGCGGCATACCCCTGCAATGGGTGGCAAAAACGGCCGATTTGCCCTTCATGGAATACGATTGGCGGGATGCGGCGAATTATTCCAATGCCATCCTGGAGCGGAATCTCGAGGCGCTGGCCCGATCGGAACGCGCTCGTGCTTTCGACTTGGCAGAACCGCCGCTGATGCGGGTGGCATTGGTGCGGGTCTCGGGGGATAGATATCACGTGATCTGGACGATTCATCATCTGCTGCTCGACGGGTGGAGCACCTCCCGGCTGATGGGTGAAGTACTGCAGCAGTATGGCGGCAATGCGCCGCCGCCATCTCCCGGCCGCCGCTATCGGGATTTCATCGAATGGCTTCGCACCCGCGATACCAATGCGTCGGAAGCATACTGGAGAGAGCGCCTGAGCGGCATGACGCAACCATCGCGGCTGGCGCCCATCCTGCCGCTCTTTACGGAAGATATGGCGGAAAGTGCCGCTCATGGCGAGCATGTCAGCGAACTTGAAAGAAACGTTACCGAGGGTTTGATCGAGTTTGCGAAACGCGAGCGAGTTACCGTCAATACCCTGGTACAGGCGGTCTGGACGCTGTTATTAAGCCGTTATACCGGCCAGCAAACCATCGTCTTCGGGGCGACCGTTGCCGGCAGGCCGGCGGATCTGCCGGGAGCCGAGCAGCTGCTGGGGCTTTTCATCAATACTTTGCCGGTAATTGCAGCGGTGAGGCCGGAACAGGAGACGGGCGCCTGGCTGCGCGACTTGCAGGCACAAAATCTGGCTTCGCGCGAACACGAGCATACGCCGCTGTATGAAATCCAGCGCTGGGCGGGACAGAGCGGCCAAGGGCTGTTCGACAGTATTCTGGTATTCGAGAACTATCCGATCGATGAGGCTTTGCGGCAGCCGGGCTCTGGCGGGCTCGTCTTTTCCGGTATCAGGAATCGCGAAGCCTCCAATTATCCGATGATGCTATCGATAACGCAGTCACGGACATTGCGTCTCCACTACCACTATGCCTGCAGGTCTTTCTCCAGGGTAGCGGTGGAGCGCATCGCATCGCAGGTTAACAGGCTGCTTCACGAGATCACGCGCAGCGCCGGACTGCGGCTCTGCGACATCGATCTTTTGAGCGAGCGGGAGCACGCGCAGCTGAAGGATTGGGGGATCAACGAAGAGCGTTATGGTGATGCCGGGCCGGTTCACCGCTTGATCGAGCGGCAAGTGAAGAAGGATCCGCAGGCTGTTGCCCTGATCTTTGGCGAGGAGGAGCTGAGCTATGGGGAGCTCAACCGGAGGGCGAATCGGCTGGCGCACTGGCTGATGGGGCTGGGAGTGGTTCCGGAGACGAAGGTGGGGATAGCGGTGGAACGCTCCATCGACATGATCGTTGGGCTGCTTGCGATCCTCAAGGCCGGGGGAGCGTACGTGCCGCTGGACCCGGAGTATCCCGAGGATCGGCTGAGCTACATGATGGAAGACAGCGGGATCGGGTTGCTGCTGACGCAAAGCCGAGTTAGGGAGCGGCTGCCGCACCCGGCCGGATGCGAAGTGCTGGAACTGGACAGGCTGGATGTGGAGGGAGAATCGGCAGAGGACCCGGAAATAAGGCTGCATGGCGGCAACCTGGCCTATGTCATCTATACCTCCGGCTCCACAGGAAAACCCAAGGCGGTCATGGTTCGGCATGATGCGTTCGGCCATCTGATGACCAGCCTGCGCGAGTCCCCTGGCATGGATGCCAGCGATACGCTGGTGTCTGTAACTGCGTTGTCTTTCGACATCGCCGGGCTGGAGCTTTATCTGCCTTTGATTGTGGGAGCCCGCGTGGTGCTTGCCCCGAGAGCGACCAGCCGTGATGGCGCCGCGCTTGCGCAATTGCTTTTAACCAGCCGGGCAAGCGTCTTTCAATCCACTCCAGCCGGTTGGCGCATGCTGCTTGCGGTTGGAGGATGGGATGGTCTGCAAGGAGGCAGCGGGAAACCCCTCAAGGGTTTGTGCGGCGGCGAAGTCCTGCAGGCGGATCTGGCCGATCAGTTGCTGGCCGCAGGTGTTGAATTATGGAATATGTACGGACCCACCGAGACCACTGTCTGGTCCGTCATGGGGAAAGTCGGCCTCCATGCGGCGTTGTTGGGAAGGCCGCTTCCCGCCACGGAAACTTACATACTCGACCCCGACCTCAATCTGGTTCCGGAGGGCGTGGCGGGAGAGCTGTATCTGGGTGGAGCGGGACTGGCACGAGGCTACCTGAACCGGGGGGGATTGACGGCGGAGCGGTTCATTGCGGATCCGTTTGATGATAGGGGAGGTCGGCTGTACCGCACGGGCGACCTGGCGAGATGGCGGGGCGATGGGCAGATCGAATACCTGGGACGGCTGGACCACCAGGTCAAGATACGGGGATTCCGGATAGAGCTTGGGGAAATAGAAGCGCAATTGCTGTCCCAGCCCCCAATCAGGGAAGCGGTGGTGGTAGCCGGGGAAGGGCCCTCCGGAGCGCGGCTGGTGGCATACGTATGCCCGCACGCGGGCATGGAAGTGGATACGGGTCTGCTGCGGGAAGCGCTGGGCAAGGCGCTGCCGGACTATATGATCCCTGCGGCGATTGTCGTGCTGGAGTGCCTGCCGCTGAACCCGAGCGGCAAGGTGGACCGCAAGGCGCTGCCCGAGCCCGAATATGGGGATGCGGGCAAATACGAAGCGCCGCAGGGGGAAGTGGAAGCCATGCTGGCGGGAATCTGGGCGGAAGTACTGGGCATGCCGCAGGTGGGAAGAAACGACAACTTCTTCGAGGTGGGGGGAGATTCCATCCTGAGCCTGCAGATCGTGACCAGGGTGCGCCGGGCCGGGTGGAAGATCACACCCCGGCAGGTGTTCGAGCGCCAGACCATTGCCGCGCTCGCCAAGGTGGCGGAAGCAGCCGACATATGTGAACCGGGAGAAGCACAGGAATCCGCGGCCATGGCAGTTGAATCTGCGAGAGGCTATCTGCGCGATTATCTTGATGACAGGGCAATTTCCGGATTGCCATTCGGAGAGCATGAAGTCGAGGATATCTATCCGCTGGCGCCGATCCAGGAAGGGATGCTGTTTCACACGCTCGAGGCACCTGGGAGCGGGCTCTACGTCAGCCAGCTCAGCGTTCCGGTGGAAGGCCTCGATTCCGGGCGCATGGTGAACGCGTGGCGGACCATGGTGCAGCGGCATGCGGTATTGCGCACAGGTTTTTTGTGGCAATCCGGGCTCGCGCGTCCGTTGCAGATCGTATTCAAGCATGCGAGTGCTTCCGTCGTTCAAATGGATTGGCGCAGCCTTGATGACTTGGAATCCCGAATTGCTGCCTACACAGACGCGGAATTGAAGCGTGAATTTGATTTCCTCAATCCTCCGCTGGCCCGGCTGAGCCTGATCCGAACGGGCGAACATTGCCATCAGTTGATATGGACAAGGCATCACATCCTGCTGGATGGCTGGGGTGATTCGCTGCTGATCAGCGACTGGCTGCGCTGTTATACCGGCGAGACACTGTCTGCGCCGGGGCCGGGATACGGCCACTACATAAGCTGGCTGGCGAGACAGGACCCGGAAGTGAGTGCGGCTTTCTGGAAAGCCGAGTTCCAGCAGGTCGAGGGCGCGACCTTGCTGGCTTCGGCGGCGGGCAGGCCTGTCAGGAAGGACCAGGCGGACGGGCGAGGCGGCAGAACAGGCTACGCCCAGATCTATACCCGCTTAAGTGCCGAAGAAACCCGCAATCTACACGCATTTGCGCAACGGGAGCGCGTGACGCTCAATACTGTCGTACAAGCGGCATGGGGATTGCTGCTGCAGCGTTATACAGGAAGGGACACCGTGGTATTCGGGGTTACGGTAGCGGGCAGGTCGCCCGATCTTCCGAAGTCCGATGAGATCCTGGGATTGTTCATCAATACCATTCCAGTTCCCGTGGAGCGCCGCAGCAACTTGACGGTGAGCGGGCACCTGGCCGTGCTGCAAAGCATCAATGCGAGATTGCGCGAGCATGAGCATACCTCGCTAGCCGATATCCAGCGTTGGGTTGGGTCGCCGGGCCGGGCTCTTTTTGACAGCATCGTCGTGTTCGAGAACTACCCGATTGCCGAGACATTGCGCAGCAACGAGTCGTACGGCCTGCGCTTCGGCGATATTGACGGCACGAGCCTGACCGGTTACGCAATGGATCTGCAAGTCGTCGTCGGCGATACCCTGGAAATAGAGTACTCATACGGGCGAGGTGATTTTACAGATGCCTTCGTGCTGGAACTGCGAAGCCATATGGAATTCCTGATGCGCGAAATGATGGCGCATCCCGATCGGCCGGTGGGTGAACTGGCATGGATGGGAAACCAGGAACTCAACCAGATCATTTCCCTGGGATGCAACAGGCATGGCCTCGCCACCGCGGATATTCCGCTGAACTCGCATCAACTGGTTCATCGCCTGATCGAGCGTCACGCCAGGGTGCAGCCGTACGCCATCGCGCTGCTGATGGGCGAGCAGGAGCTTTCCTACGCGGAACTGAATAGTCGGGCAAACCGGCTGGCGCATCAGCTTATCGATACCGGTATCCGTCCGGAGATGCGAGTAGGCGTGGCCATGGAGCGCTCGCTGGAAGTCATCGTTGCGTTGCTTGCCATACTCAAGGCCGGCGGCGCTTATGTCCCGCTGGATATCGAGTATCCGGCTGACCGCCTTTCATACATGATGGAGGATAGCGCCCTCTCTCTTCTCATTACGCAAAACAAGATATTGCCGAAGCTCGTGATCCCCACCAGCATGCGGACGCTGATACTGGATTCCATCGATCTCAATGCCGGAGTGCATGCCGATCCTGTCGTCCGGCTGAGCGAGCATAACCTTGCCTATGTCATTTACACCTCGGGTTCGACGGGACTTCCCAAAGGCGTCGCGGTGACGCACGGCCCGCTGGCAATGCATTGCCGGGCTACTGCGGAGATTTACGGCATGGGTCCGCACTCCTGCGAACTGCTTTTCATGTCTTTTTCATTTGACGGCGCCCACGAACGTTGGCTGACCGCGCTTACCGTCGGCGCCGGTCTTGCGGTGCGCGACCAGGAATTGTGGACCGCGGAGCAAACCTACGATGCGCTTCGTCATTACGGCATCACCAACGCCGCCTTTCCGCCTGCCTACCTGGGGCAGGTGGCGGAATGGGCGGCGCCACGCAATGATCCACCACCGGTGGAACTCTACGTATTCGGCGGCGAAGCCATGCCCAAGGCGTCCTACGACCTGATTCGCCAGACCCTGCGGCCACGTATCCTGATCAATGGTTATGGGCCGACGGAAACAGTGGTGACGCCGTTGATCTGGAAAACCGGGGCCGACAACAGTTTCGAATGCGCATACGCGCCTATCGGACGGCCTGTGGGCGAGCGCACTGCCTACGTGCTGGATCGGGATTTGCAGCCGGTGCCCATGGGGACGGTAGGCGAGCTATATATTGGCGGGTATGGGTTGGCGCGGGGGTATCTCGGACGAGCCGGCCTGACAGCCGAACGTTTCGTTGCCGATCCTTTCGGCAGTAGAGGGGGGCGTCTCTATCGCACTGGGGATCTGGTGCGGTGGCTGAATGACGGGAATATCGAGTATATCGGCCGCGTCGATCATCAGGTCAAGATTCGCGGTTTTCGTATCGAATTGGGCGAAATCGAGACCTGCCTGCGGGAAGCAACCGGAATCGCCGACGCGGCAGTAGTGGTGCATGAAAGCGCAGGTGGGTCGCAACTGATTGCCTACGTGGTGCCGATGGGCGATATCAAGCCCGCAAACTTTGCAGGACGGCTCAAGCGGGAACTTGCGAATCGCCTGCCGGACTACATGCTTCCCGCGCATATCGTGGTATTGGCAACGCTTCCGCGCCTGCCAAGCGGCAAGCTGGACCGCAACGCATTGCCCAAACCCGGTACGGCTGCAGCCCCGGTTTACCGTGCGCCTTCGACTGAAGAGGCCATGATGCTGGCAAAGATCTGGCAGGAGGTACTCGGCGTAGAGCGCGTGGGAGAAACCGACAACTTTTTTGCATTGGGCGGTGATTCGCTATCCAGCCTGAAAGTCATGGCGCGAATGCGGAACCTGCCCGCCGGCAAATTCAACTTCAAATTGCGTGACCTGATGCAGCATCCCACTATCGCAGGCTTGCTCGGGCTGGAAACGCAGGCTCCACAGCACATGCGGCAGCCGCTGCTCGCACTGAATCGGCCCTGCGAAGCAGCAGCGCCCCTATTTTGCCTGCATGCGGGACTGGGTACGGTCTTCGACTACCAGCCCCTGGCGCGTCTGCTTCAAGGCAAAAGGACTGTGTATGGGCTCCCTTGCCGCATGCTGGCGGACCCGGCGCATTGCGATGTATCGCTCGAGCAAATGGCTGCAGATTATTGCCGGATGATCCGCCGCGTTCAGCCTGAAGGACCCTATCACATGCTGGGCTGGTCCCTGGGTGGCACTCTGGCAGCCATGGTTGCAGCGTTGCTGGAGGCGGATGCGCAAACCGTGGCTTTCCTCGGGCTGATCGACTCTTATATCCCCGGTACCGATTCGCCTGAACCGGATGACTGGAAGCGTGATTTTTCCGATTTCATCTCGGTGATCGTTCCCGATGCGAACCTCGACAGGAGGATGATGGATAATTCTCCGGCATGCCTTCCGGGAGAATCGGGACCGACAGTCGCCGGCTTGCTGGAAAGCTTGCTTCAGGAACGAATGCGGGAACGTGAAGACGGCGAACAAGAAGGTTATGCAGCAATGGGAGTGGAAGAGCTGGCGCATACTTTTACCGTAGCCCGCCGCTTGAAAGCGCTATCGCTGCAGTCTTCAGCATTGACCGCCTTGCGGTGTCGGCCCGCATGCTGGTGGGTCGCGGGGAGGCCCGCATCGGACCGTGAAGCGCTAGCCTTTCAGGTGGATAAGGATGAATTACGTTCTGTCGAGGTCGATGCGGATCATTTCGCGATCGTGCGCGATGAGATGCTATTGCGTGAAGTGGAGTCCGCACTTGAGGCTATTCAGGCTTCGGTGGTCGGGTAAATTTTGTCCTTGTTCCGACCAGCTCACATCCCATGGGCCATGCAAGCACGAAGCTTCCTGCAGATCTATAGAATCTTATTTGCATACGACTCGCAAGGTAGGATGATATACTTTGTACTACGTATATCTACAGGAGTGGCTCATGCAAGTCTCGAAATGGGGTAACAGTTTGGCCATACGGTTGCCCGTCTCGGTAGTTGAAGCGCTGGAGCTACATGAGGGGGATGATATTGAAGTGGTGATTGCCGGGGAACGGGTATTCCAGGTGAAGAAAAAGCCCGGCAACGATGTCTTTCTTGAGCGATTGCGAACATTTAGAGGGAAGCTGCCTGCCGATTTTACCTTCGATCGGGAAGAGGCAAATGTCCGTACCTAAGGTATTCATCGACAGCAACATTTTGATCTATCTTTTGTCCGCCAATGCAAGCAAGGCCAACCAGGCTGAGGCTGTTGTACGGGCAGGAGGACGAATCAGCGTGCAAGTATTAAACGAAATAGCCAATGTGGCGCTTCGCAAGCTTGGCATGCCATGGAGGGAAATCAATGAAGTGCTGGCTTTGATTCAATCGATATGTCCCGCCGAACCGCTGACTATCGAGACCCACGATCAGGGAAGGTTTATTAGCGAACGGTATGGGCTGAGCGTGTATGACGCAATGATCGTAGCGGCCGCTCTTCTCGCGGGATGCGAAACCTTGTATTCAGAGGATATGCAGGACGGTCTATTCGTAGAGCGCCAGTTACGTATCTGCAATCCATTCGCTACTTGAGTTGAAGTAAAAATCATTTCACGCGTAGCTGGATTTGCATGCTGTCGATTCCACAGATAAAGCGAGGGAGAAGACCTTATTGGAAGGCCTGCGCCAGCGCCTGCGCCATATCCTTTCGCACTGCTTCAGCCTGGTTCACGATGTTTCCAAGGCGGGCAAAATCGTGCGTCATGCCTTCATAGAGCCTGAGATCGACGGGGACACCCGCATCCTCGAGCCTGCTTGCATATTCCGCTCCCTCGTCCACCAGCGGGTCGTATTCTGCCAGGGCGATGAATGCGGGAGGAAGATTGCTCAAATCTATCGCCTCCAGCGGTGCGAAACGCCAGTCGGTCCGGTCCGCTTCATCCCGCAGGTAATTGTCGAACATCCATTGCAGCGTCACGGCTTCGAGCAGGTGGCCTCGGGCCAGGCGGCGATGCGAGGCAGTGTCCTGCCAGGCGGCGGTGCAAGGGTAGAGCAGCGCTTGCAATAACGGCTGCGGCCATTGGCTGTCGCGCGCGGCGATGGTCAATCCCGTTGCCAGTGCCCCCCCTGCGCTGTCACCTCCGACCGCGATGCGCCCGGTATCGATTCCGTGGGCCGGACCATTTGAAAGCAACCATTGGTAGGCATCCTGGGCATCGTGAACCGCAGCAGGAAACTTATGCTCGGGCGCAAGCCGGTAGGCAATGCTCAGCACGCAACAGGGCGTGAGCATAGCTAGCGCCCGGCAGAGCGAGTCGTGCGAGTCCAGCCCCCCAACGCAGTACCCGCCTCCGTGGAAATACAGCAATGCGGGTACCAATCCTCCTTCACGGGAAGGAATAGCGGGCATGTATAGCCGCGCATCGATGAGATGGCCTTCCCGGCCCGGTATCGCAATGGGGTTGGTGCGGGCGACAGCCACGCCTCCGCAATCCAGCCAGAGCGTGGATTTGTCGTATTCCGCGCGCGCCTGGGACGCAGGCAACTCATGCAACCGGGGTGCGCCATTGCTTATGCCGGCTTCGACCAGCTCAAGAAATGCGGCAAGATCGGGGTCAAGCGGCATGGTATCTATCTCGGCTATGACGCAAATAAACGATTAAAACTGGAGTTTTAAAGTGCCATAAACAGTTCGTTCCGTCCCCCGGAAGAAATTTCCGCCGCCTGTTGCGGAATAGTATTTTTGGTTGAATAGATTATTGGCAACGATGGAAAAACGCCAGGGGCCTAGGTCATACCTCAGCATGGCATCGAACAGCGTAAATGACCTTGTGGTGCTCGTATTCTCTTCATCATTGAAAACCCTTCCCACGTAGCGAACCCCGCCGCCAATGCCGAAGCCTCTCAGCCAGTCTATATTCAGCGCACCCAGGTTATAGTCCAACCAGCCGGAGGTGGTCGTATTGGGGACCCGGATCGGCATCTTGCCTACAGTACCATCAGAACCATCAAGGATCTTGACGTCGTTATAAGTGAAAGCACCGATGAAATTCAACCCGCGGTAGATTTCCGCCCTTGCTTCCAGTTCCGCGCCGCGAGAACGAATTTCACCTACTTGTATGAATTGATTGGCAAAGGAAGATACATTCGGATTGGGGGTAAGGACATTGGTTTTCGTCAGGTCGAACAACGCTACGGTAAATAAGTTTCTACTGCCTACCGGCTGGTATTTGATCCCCACCTCGTACTGCGAAGCACGGGTAGGATTGAATGGCGCACCGTCGGCTAGCCCAGCTTGCGGCAGGAACGATTGCGAGTAGCTCGCATAGGGTGAGATGCCATTCGAGAAGAGATAGGTCAAGCCTGCCCTGCCGGTATATGCGGAATCCTTATTCTGGAAAGGGATAGGTGATGGATCGAGGGCGGTAATTGTGGCTATGGTATTGTTGGATATCCTGTCATGACGTCCGCTCAGGGTGAGAACCCATTTTTGATACTTGATCTGGTCTTGCACATAGAAGCCGACCTGGTCGAGTCTTTGCTTCGCATCGGTATCCAGACTGGTGGGCGTCGCTACTGGTTGGAAATATGCAGGATTGAACACATTCAGGCTCGGCGCGTCGCCTACAAATTTCAGAGCTGTGGAATTCATTCGATTCCAGTCGATTCCAACCAGCACCGTATGATTTACCGGCCCGGTGCTTAATCTGCCTTGCAGATGCGTATCCAGAACAGTCTGATCAATTTTTTCCGTGGTCGAAAGCGCTGAGCGTTGCAGAATGCCGCTGGTATCGTCGGGAAGGTATCCGATCGCGGTTAAATCCCTGAAGTTGCCGCTCTGGCTTTGATAACGAAAGTTCTGCCGTATGGTCCAGGTTTGATTGAAGTGATGTTCAAGTTTATAGCTGAACGAAGCCTGGTTTGTGGAGTACCGGCTAAACCCGGGATCTCCCTGCACCGCATTGGTAGGAGTGTTGCTAAAACTTCCAAATGAGTCCCCCGTTGGTGCTGCCGGATAAAATGCCCCGGCACCGGCGCGGTTATTCAGGATATCGCCAAAGAGGGTAATCGATGTCTTCTCGCTCGGACGCCATGTCAGCGACGGGGCGATATAGAATCGCTTGATTTCGGCGCTGGCTCCATTTGTATTGGGAAAACTGACCTGCGTGCCGGTGTCGAGGGCGGATGTGACGAGGCGGAACATCAGCGTGCCATCATCATTGGAAAGGCCGAAGTCCGCGGCAACCCGCTTGCGGCCGAAACTACCATACTGGAGCTCGACTTCGCGAATCGGTGCGGCGGTGGGGAGTTTCGTGACGCGGTTCACGATCCCGCCCGCGTCGCCCCGGCCGAACATGACCGAACTGGGGCCACGCAGCACGTCTATTCGCTCAAGCGCATAAGGATCAGTAATAAAAGCGCCAAAAAAAATCCCTGTTGCCGCCTGGTTCAAGTTGTCCCGGAAGTTGGCTGTAGTCTGGACGTTGAAACCGCGCATGCCCAGATACTCGAAGCCTTGCCCATTGAAACCGAACGTGTCGACGACGACCCCTGGTACATAGCGCAATGCCTCCGTGAAAAACTGCACGCCACGCGCATCGAGTTCGCGGCGGGTAATGACCGAGATCGATTGGGGTATTTCTATGATCGGCGTATCCGTCTTCGTCGCGGTCGTGGTGTTCTTGGCGACATATGGAGCAGTGGCTGCCGTATCCTTGATCACTACCGTCGGCAGGATCGCTGCCTCTATATTCCTGGTAAGCGGGGCTTTGTCATTTGGAGTGCCTGCCTCTGTCGGGGCGCTGGCCCCTTCTTTCTTTTCCGGTTTGGCTGGCTCAGACCCAGCTTGCTGCGCCTGGGCATAAGCAGTAACGGACAAAGTGAGGAATACGCATTGCAGGGCGCGCGCCAATACTGCGTGCTTCCGTTGCTTCAGCCCCTTGTTGGTTTTTGTGTAGGCTTTCATAGTTATGGTTGCTCATGGTTAAAAAACTGTGGGATACGGCTACTGTCACCGGATTGACCTAAAAACTCAGCGGTTTGCGACGGCACGAATGGGGTTGGCGGCCGTTCTGGAAATGGATCGATTTCCGGTGTTGCCCGTGCTTAGCAATGCTTCCCCGATTTCGTAGGTGCGAACGGCCGTGACCGAAAGCAGCGTATCGCTCAAGCCGTGGCTCGACTCGCATGCGCCTTGCAGGAATATCGCGGGACAAAAGCCTGGCGTGCTCTGCAACCGGTATTGCCGGTCGACGGCAAAGTCGCGCAGGTAAGGGGCAAGCGCACTCAGCATCGTTTTGTGATGGTCGCGCCGGTAGCCGGTCGCGAGTATTACGGCGTCATAGGTTGAGACGTGATCGCGGCCGGCATTGAGATCCCGTAGAATGAGCTGGATCCCTTCCGGCTGCGCCTGGACGCCGGCGACTTCGTGCCGGCGCAGAAAGCGGTGCCGCGTGCCGCCGGTCACTCTCTGCTGATAGAACACATTGAAGATCTGTTCTATCAGAACGAGATCGGGGGCTGCGTAATTCGTGTGCCAGAATTCATCGAGCAGCGTGGCGCGATCCTCATCCGGACGGCTGAAGACGAAATCGGTGAAATCGGTGTTGAAAATTTCATTGACGAACGGACTGTCATCCGAGGGCTTGATGGCGCGCGCGCGCATGATGAGATCGACATGCGGCGCATTGGGGCGACTGTGCAGGTCCATGAAAATTTCCGCGGCGCTCTGGCCTGCGCCCACCACCGCGATTCTTTTTGCAGTCTGGTGCCGCGAGATCTCCCGAAGGTAACTGTTCGAATGGAATACTCTGGCGTCGTGCCTTAACGGCTGGAAATATTCCGGAATACTGGGTTTGCCCCCGATGCCGAGGATGAGGTTACGGGCGAAGCGCTCATGCACGATCCCGTTGGAATCGCGCGAGCGCACGCGCAGCAGTATGATTTCATCATCTTTTTCCTCCGGCAGGATTTCGAAGACTTCTTCACCATACGCGCACCGGTTGTCGAAATGCGAAGCGGCCCAGGCGAGGTAATCATTGAACTCGTGGCGGCTGGGGAAAAAGGTTTTCAGATTGATGAAGTCCTGCAACCGTTTTTTCTGGTGCAGGTAGTTGATGAACGTGAAGTGGCTTGACGGGTTCCGCATCGTGGCCAGATCCTTCAGGAAAGAGATCTGCATATGCGCGTTGTCCAGCATCATGTCCGCATGCCAGGCAAACCCCGGTTGCTTTTCGATGAAAAAGAAGTCCAGGTTGTGTCCTTCCTGTTTCTTTTCCTCGAGGGTGATGGCAAGAGCAATGTTTGACGGGCCGAATCCGATACCGATCACATCATGAATGCGCATAACGATGTCCTCGAGAATCAAGTTGAAAATAGGGTAATTGCGGGCGATGCCGTCCTGGGTGGCGTCGTCGCGTCAGTCCGCGGCACCCAGAGTCTTTCTTCAAAAAATCGTTCGCGCAGCAGCATGCCGAGCATGGCGCGTTTGTGGGGAAAATCGAATTCCTTGAGATTTGCGTAACCGCATCTGGCAAGGTTGCGAATCATTTTGTGATTATCCGAGCGGGGCTCGATGACGATGTGGCGGGTCCTGCAATCGTCGAGAAAGAGATAATGGGAAATGGATGGCAGCCATGCGGTAACAAAGGGCTTGCCGCGGAAGCGCGGTTCCCCGATCAGGACATGCCAGCCGCGATCGAAATCCTCCGCTTCGTAGAACGGGGCTACACGATCTTCTTTTGCCCAATACACCTCGAAGTAGCCGAATGCCTCATCGTCAAGACAACTTACCAGGCCGGTAACGTGCTGATCCGCACAGATACCGTCCAGATACGCCCGGTGCCTGGCAAGATCGCCTTGTTCTCCCCACGCGTGCGCCACAACTGGATCGTTCATCCAGCGGCTGAAACGGTGCAGATCGTATTCGATGTTTACGGCCCGAAACGAGAGGGTGCGGCCGAGCCAGGGAATATGCCGTTGATAGACGGTGCCGATCGGCTTAGGGGGGCGCAATGGGTGGCGGCGGCCATGGCTGAGGATGTAGGATGACGGGAAGGCATGGGGGGAAGGGTGCGTGAGCCAGATTCGGGGTTGCTGCCACAAAAGTTCGGCGCGGACAACCAGTTGCCCATCCTGGTCTTTCAGCAGGACTCCGGATCGGAATAAATCGTCGGCCTGCCCCACCGGAGCAAGGAGATTCAGCTTATGCTGGTCGGGATACCGGGCAAAGGCGGCTTCGAGTGCCGCGAGCACTTCAGGCGTGCCGGGTATGCCTGAGCAGGAATCCGCCCATTCCAGCATCAATCGATCCGATTGATGCAACTTCCATAGGGAAGCCGGCCCGCAGGCCTGTTTTTCGGCATCGATGTGCTGCAGCAGAAGCGCGCCGTCGTGATAGGCCACGGAATATGCGATTCCATCGGGCCGGGACGTCAACGTCGTCGCACGAGCTGATAGCTCCTGGATTTGCTCGTGCTGTATACCCATCGACCGTTTCCTGAAATACCCTGTCCGAGGCGGATGCTCCTATAGTTTGTAAAGACGAATGAGAAACGTTATTGTTTAACGATATTTTGGAGAGGAGGAGTCTCAATCAGATCCGCTGGAATATAAATAAAAATAGCTGTAATAGCAGCGGGTGGGAAAGGGTTGCCGCTGCGGATCGATGAGGAACGGCGTCAGACGGATGCATGGCGCCGATATTTTCCTTCCCGTAAATATTTATCGCGATCATTCGTCAACTTCTTAGTCATCCCGGTCATCTTTTGCGAGACAGCCTTGCTCAAATATCTCATCAGTCAGTCCAAATCGTTATTAGCGGGGGCATCGGCAGCGAGCGTGGTAAATGGCGCCTGTAGCGTGTTCCTGCTGACCCAGATCAGTTCCGCGCTTACGGCTGAACCCATCGATCGCACTGAAATGGCGTTGGTGTTTGCGGCAACCGCAGTCGCAGTAATGTTCAGCTACATGATTGCGAATATCCTGTTCGAGCGGTTGGGGCAGCGGGCCCACGCCGAATTGCGTGTTTTCATTACAAAGCGGGTAATGGCGGCGGACTACCGCCATCTCGAGTTGATTGGCCCTGCCCGTGTTCAATCCGCGCTGGCCGAACATTGCACCCACGTTGCCGAATTTTTCGTGAGTTTTCCGATCATTCTGACAAATGCGGTGATTGTCGCCGGTTGCCTGATATACATGGCTGTGCTTTCGTGGCAGGTGTTTCTGCTGGCCGTCGTCGTCATCGGATTTGGCTCGCTGGGCTATCATCTGGCGCATTTGCGCGCCATCCGGCATCTGGATGCCGCTGCCGAAGAGCAGGATCGATTATTCGGTTATTTTCGCTCGCTGACCGATGGAGCAAAGGAATTGCGCCTCAACCGCGATAAAAGACGAGCGTTTTATGATGATGTGCTGGGAAAATCGATAGAGATGGTCCGTCGCGAACGAACTTTCGGCATGTCGCTGTTCATCGGATCGGCAAGCTGGGGAAATTTCCTGATCTACGCCTTCATAGGCATGGTGCTGTTCGTTCTGGTGGGTGATGTGCCCGATCGGGCGCTAATCATGACAGGCTTCGCACTGGTGTTTGTGTACATGGTGGGACCGCTCGAAGCGCTCCTGCTGAACATTCCGCGTGCGAACATGGCCCAGGCGTCCGCCGCCCGCATCGATGAAATCACGCGCACCCTTTCAGCTTCGGAAGCACAGGTGGATAGCCTTCCTCCCTCTCTTCTGCGATCCATTGTCCTGCAAGGGGTGCTGCATCGTTATTATCATGAACAGAGCGATGAACTGTTTACCATGGGTCCGATCGACCTGGACTTCCGGCCCGGGCAGATTACTTTCCTGGTCGGTGGCAATGGCAGCGGCAAGACCACGCTGGCGAAACTGCTGGTCGGACTTTATCCTCCGGAAGAAGGGCGGATACTTTTGAATGGGGTAGCGGTGGACGAGACCAATCGCGACCACTACCGGCAACTGTTTTCCACGGTTTTTTCGGATTTTCATCTTTTCGACTATCTCCTGGAAACGGGGCGTCCCGACTTGGATACGGAGGGTAACCGCCTGTTAGGGAAATTGCATTTGCACAACAAGGTAAAGGTCAAGGACGGGGCCTTTACCACGCTCGCATTGTCGCAGGGACAGCGCAAGCGTCTGGCCCTGGTGGTAGCCTATCTGGAAAATCGCCCCTTCTTCGTGTTCGACGAATGGGCGGCGGATCAGGATCCGGTATTCAAGGAAGTATTCTATCGTGAGTTGCTTCCCGAACTCCGGGCCATGGGAAAGGCTATACTGGTCATATCGCACGACGATCGCTATTTTCATCTTGCCGACCGCTTGCTGCGCATGGAAAGTGGATGCCTCGCTTTCAATGACCAGCCCGTAATGAAGGAGATTACGCCGGCCGCGCCGGCGGTAGCCTTTGATAGTGTGGTTTGAGGCACTCAGATACAGGTATTCCCGATGTCCGGTGTAATCGAGCGGCTTGAAAAACAACATGTCGATAAAGTAGCGCTGGGGCGCGGCGTACTTGTCGTGATGCACCGATGGGCCGGCCTTTTTCTGGCTGTATTTCTTTTCATATCCGGCCTTACCGGCGCCGTCATTTCCTGGGACCACGAACTGGACGAGTGGCTCAATCCGCAATTGTTCGAAGCGCAGGGGAAGGGAGGAGCATCTCTTCCGCCACTGGTTTCCGCAGACAAGCTGGAAGCCGCCGATCCCCGGTTATTGGTGACATGGGTGCCGCTCGCGGTGGAGCCGGGACACAATCTCGGCCTTGGCGTCGGTCCGCGTCTCGATCCGGCCACAGGCAAGGCATTCGAGCTGGGGTTCAACCAGATTGCGCTCGATCCTGTCAGTGGCGAAATACGTGGAAAACGCATGTGGGGCGAGATTTCGTTCAGCCGCGAAAATCTGATCCCCTTCCTGTACAAGCTGCATTACAGCATGCATATTCCCGATGGGCTTGGCATTGAGCTCGGCATCCTCTTCATGGGCATCCTCGCCATAGTCTGGGCTCTCGACTGTTTCATCGCGTTATGGATCTCCTTTCCCAAGGGAAGCCCGTGGCATAAGTCCCTGGCCATTCGCTGGCGGCGTGGAGGAGCGAGGCTCAACTTCGACCTGCATCGGTCCGGCGGGGTATGGATATGGGGCTTTTTGCTAATCCTGGCCATCACTGCGATATCGATGAACCTGAACCAGCAGGTGATGCGGCCGCTGGTATCGCTATTTTCCACGCTGACGCCGAGTCCATTTACCGGGCTGCGCAATCCGCCCGACCAGCCCATCGAACCCGTCGTCAGCCGGGACAGGATTCTCCAGCTCGCTGCCGCCGAAGCTGAAAGGCGGGGTTGGGCCGAGCCGCCCGGGAGTATCTTTTACGAGTCCGAGATCGGGATATATGGCGTGACATTTTTTGAGCCAGGCCATGAGCATGGCGACATGGGCCTGGGCAATTCATCCCTCTACTTCCACGGCAAGGATGGCGCACCCGCGGGGGCGAGCGTGCCAGGCACCGGCAGCGCAGGAGATATTTTCATGCAGGCGCAGTTTCCTTTGCATTCCGGCCGTATCCTCGGCTTGCCCGGGCGCGTTTTCATTTCCGCGATGGGGCTGCTGGTGGCGACGCTCTCTGTCACCGGAATAATCATATGGCAGAAGAAACGGCTAGCGCGCTCGATCGCGGTACGGAAGAAGTGATCGATTTTATATGTCGATCTTCGAGTTGCTGGGTGTTCCGGCCCGATGAAATCAAAACGGATGATGGCTAAGATGGCAAGCCCGATATCAGACCGTGGCAGCGGGGCAGCATCCTCATAAAATGAAGTGCCCTTCACCTCATGCACGAGTGGAGCAGGTCAATATCACCCGAATTTCATAAAGGAGCAGGGTCATGTATAACGCCGGGGCTGCAAGCATGCTTCTTGCCGGGCTGCTTTCGCCTTTTTTAATTTCGTTCGAAGCTTCCGCTGCGGCGGATTGCGCGATACTTCCTCAATGGGTGACTCTGGACAACGGAATGAAGTTGAATCAACGGCATGTTTTTTGCGGAGAATGGTCGGGCGGGCGACCCAAAGGATTCCATTCCCGGCCTGCCGCGGCGAATCCCCCGACGATACGCGAGTTCAAGGTACAGGATCCGCCTGATCCAGCGGGAATTTATACCGGAAAATGGACCCATGGTAATGATCCCGCAAGATATAAGTTTTCCTCGATGTTTCCCGACACCTGTTCGATGGAACAAGTACTCCATTCGATTTCATATGCGTCGGCGCATCCCGATGCTTCATGTCCTGTTGCGTCGCCAGCCTGGGCCAGATGTGGCAAAAACCGGCCTGCAAGGGTTGTTGGTGCCGGATTGGCGGGCTACTGCGGGAACAGCGAAGTATTATTCGCGATCGGTTTTGCCGCGCCAAAGAACAACAGGATCAATACCGCTTTCCCCATACGCCAATGACAGACAACGAATTCTCATGGGAGGGGCGCACGTACGGCAACCTTAAGCACGATCTGATAGCCGCTTACCTTGCCATCGACATACAAAAAAGCCGCTATGGAGCCGAGGAGTTGCTGCAAAAAACCAGAGAGGTGAGATCGGGCCGAATTTTCTCATGGGAGCGGATCGGGAATGCTTACTGGCTGCGCTTGTTTCCCGACCACGTCGAAATCGCGGAAGACTATGGGGAGAAGGTGGGGGAAGCCGCCAGAATTCCAATCAGTGATTTTGAAGCTGCGGTTGCTGCATGGCGGGACTACGCCAATCCATGAGTGAGGATCCCTCCATCCGCCATTGGCGGCATTCTTTGCCGTATTGAATAGAGAAGAGGTTTATGCCATGTTTTGCCGCTCAAGCAGGAGAATTCAAAAAAATGGAAATTGAGCGGACTAAATTGATGAAATTGGCTTTTTGCGCAATTTCCTTTCTCGCAGGATGCGGCCTGATGCCGGCGGACGAAGCACCTGAAGCGGCGAGCGATGGGTCGCGCACGTATTCCATAATGAGTCTGTATGATGGAGAAGTGGGATCAAAAGACCGGGCCGCAGCGGGGCTGGACATCGACGCCCGCAATCTTTGCGGGTCGGACTATACGCTTTTGTCGGAAGAAATACTTCCCATCATGAACCGGATCAGCGTGGTTACTTCTTCACGCCTTATCTGGGAAATCAGATGCCTGCCCCAAGTGGGATCTCCCCCGCCACGCTAGGCAGCTTCAAACCAGCCCCGTGTGGTAGCGCACTGAGGAACCGTGCATTGGCAGTTATATTTCAGATACAGCGCTGTTGCTGGATATCTTGAAGGAACCGTCATGAACCACAGCCACCCGAGTTCAATATCCCGAAATGAAGCCGTGCGCTCGTTGCGAATTGTCATCGAGCCCGCTTTCAGCTTACTGAGCCTGATGCTATTCCTGTTCATGCTGGGCACAGCCAATGCGCAGGATAATCCCATGGATAGCCCTCCGATCGGGGGAGCTGACAAGGGGCGGTACAAATCAGGGAAAACGACCACAGGCCAGCGCTACGGCATCATAAAGGAGGGCGAGCCTCACAAGAACAAAGAGATGAAGAAAAAGCCCGATCGTTCGGACGAAAAGCGCGATGCCGGGCAGGAAGGAGAACCCAACATCATAGAACGTGATCCATCCAGGCCCCACGAGGGTTCCGGTCCCGATCCCTTCGGTCGCTATTAGCCGTTATCATATCAATTTCCGCAATGAGGGGCATTGCAGCGTGGGCAACCGCCTCTTATCCCGGCTTCCCGGCAGTACTTCATACGAAATTCAGTTTTTTTGTCGCGGCCGGGCATGTTCGATTGCGAGACTTCATGCCAGTACCCTCTTTGCTCCAGATCTGCTTCAAATATCGCTTTTCGATTCCACCTTTCTTCGCTCAGGAGGTAATGTGCAGGGGCGTACATATCCTGCGGCATATATCCGCTATGGTAACACCCACAAGCAGATGAGCAGGCCATTATAGGATTCAAATGGGTACCAAGCGGATTTGGGCATTAGTCAAAGCGGCCTTTTCATCGTGGCTCGATGATTATGCTCCAAGCATGGGTGCGGCCCTGGCCTACTACACCTTGTTTTCAATCGCCCCCTTGTTGCTGATCGTGATTTCCGTGGCGGGACTCGTATTTGGGGAACAAGCGGTGCGCGGCGAGATTTTCGACCAGCTGCGTGGTCTGATGGGTGACGAAGGGGCAAAGGCGGTACAAAACCTGCTCGAAAGTGTAAGCCAGCCAGAGCAAGGCACGGCTGGGACGATTATCGGAACGGTTCTGCTGCTGGTGGGAGCAACAACGGTGTTTGGCGAATTGCAGAATGCATTTGATCGGATCTGGGGCGTACCTGCAAAGGAAGAAGTGGCGTGGTGGAAGGTTCTTCGAGGCCGATTATTATCCTTCGGCATGATATTGGGAATCGGTTTCCTGTTGATCGTATCGCTTGTCTTCAGCGCCGCAGTGGCGGCTCTGGGCAAGTGGTGGGGACCTTATTTTTCGGGTTTCGAGGTACTGGCTACGGCAGTGAATTTTATTTTCAGCTTTGCCTTCATGACCACGATGTTTGCAATGCTTTACAAGTTGATGCCGAGGGTGAAGATTGCCTGGAAAGATGTCTGGGCCGGGGCCACGGTAACGGCCTTGCTTTTTGCGGTAGGGAAGCTGCTCATCGGCTTGTATATCGGCAAAAGCGCGATCAGCTCGGGATTTGGGGCGGCTGGGTCGCTGGTGGTCGTATTGGTTTGGGTGTATTACTCTGCGCAGATTTTCTTACTGGGAGCGGAATTCACCAGGGTATATTCCCATACCCGTGGATCGCGCAAAGAGCGAACCGCGTCTGCAATGAGTGACGGGATATCGCCGGACTGCATGGATATAGCCGGTGGATGCGATGGACGTGGTGGCCGGATGCCTTTACCCGTTGCAGCCCGGAGGGACAAGGAACATCCGGCATCAAACTGAAGATATTGCAGGAGAGGCCATTCAAATCCTCTGCGCTCCCGGGCAAGCCGCCACATCTTTCCGCGACCCTACCCGGGCTCCGCGCGATCAGGATGCAGGAGCTGCGCCGGGATACCAGTTCATTTTCCCGGCGATGACAGTGGCTCCATGTTCTGGCGTTGCAAAGCGAGCTTGACGCCTTCGTCGGCTTCCATCCGCGCCCGATGTTTCTTCAGATTCGGATAATTGTCGATGGATAGTGGCGTCAGTTCGATCCATCGCGTGAGTACATAGAGAAAGGCATCGGCAAAACTTCGATCCTTCAAGTACCAGTCACCGGCGGCTGCCAGATTGCTCTCCAGGCGTTCGTAATGTTTCGCCAGCTTCTCATACGTTTTGGCCTTGATTTCTTTTTGGGCTGAATCACTATCCGCGAATGTCTGCACTGCAAAGTGCGGGCCATAGGCTGCGTGGACTTCCGAAGTCATATAACTCAGCGCTTCAGCCTCCTTGCGCCCCAGCTTCTGGTTGCGTGCATAGTCCTCCTTGCCGTATTTGGCGCCGAGATATGCCAGAATCGCCGCGGCTTCGGTCAATACGTCGCCATCGTCGAATTGCAGGGCTGGCACCTTGCCTTTTGGATTGATGGAGAGATACGGATCTTTTTTGTGATCTCCCCGCTCCATCGTTTTGATCGTCACAGGGGCATTCAGCCAGGCAACGGCAATGTTGGGTGCCAGGGCACAGGTACCCGGCATGGTATAAAGAGTGGCATTACTCATCACGTGCTCCTAAAGTTTGAGGGTGGAAAAGATTTTTGATCGAACCATGGGGAACATGGGAATAGGGGAGGATAGATCGGCGTACGGCTAGTGTCATGGGCAGATCCAGCAGGCGAGCGTCTTTCGCGTGTTTTTTCGAAACCGTATGACTTCCGGTCCTGCATCCGCCACGATGCCCATAAATTCATGTCCGAGGATGTCGCCATCTTCAAGTCCGGGCAGCTTGCCTCGATACAAATGCAGGTCAGAGCCGCATATTGCGGTAGCAGCGACTTTCAGGATGACGTCATCCGGCTCCTGGAATATCGGGTCGGGTACCGTATCGACGCGGACGTCATGGCTTCCATGACAGGTAAGGGCAAGCATCGGGTTTCTCCTTCAGCAGCGGCACCGCATCTTCCCCGTTACCATATCCTGGCCTGGATTGGCGGATTGTTTCATCGCGGATAACTCATTCCGATCGTCATGGTTGCCATCCCCCGATGCGATGGATGATGCGCTGCACGAACCTGAAGGTATGGCTTCTGGGGAAGAGTTGTTCACTGTGCAGAGGGGAAGCGGCCGGATCATGGGACTGTTCTGGCTGCGTCCGGGGTGGAAAGCGCGAGCGATAGAGTTCGCGGCTTGCCTGCATGCGCGCGAGCAGGGCGCGTTTTTCCTCTTCCAGGGGCATGCTCATACCACATCCTTCATCAGCTTGATATCCTTCTGCAACTCATTGCGCACCGTATCGAGGGTCGAAGCCTCAGCCGGTTGCGCCGGAGCGGACATGAACGCCAGGAAAGCAACCAGGGCATAGCCTGCGGCCACCCCCCAGGCCGCCATCAACCGATAGGGCGTATCCCAGAAAGTGGCGATGAGAGCGGCTCCCAGGAAGATGAGAGCCAGCACCGCAAACAGTGCCACCACCAGCAAATGGACCAGGCGCCGCCGCAGATACCGCCCCTGGATCTCCGCCGAGATCTTCACCAGCTCCAGGTATTCGTCCACCCGCTCCAGGGCGAGCGCGCCAAGCAGCCTGGCTTTCTCCACAGTCCTGAACATCGGGGTGGACGATAGCCCGGATTAACGCCGGGTGATCAGCAGGCCGACCAGAAAGCCGATGGCCGCGCCATAGCCCACTGACTGCAAGGGATGTTCCTGGACATAGTGCCGGGAGCACTCCACCCCCTCGTCGAACTGCTGGCGGGCATCATCGGCCATATCCCGGGCCGCCTCCCGGGTGGCGGCGATCTTGTCCATCAGCTTTGCCTTGGCCTCCTCCAGATCGATATCCGACAGGCTGGGGATGCGCGAAATCAGATCGTCCAGGTCGGCCCGCAGGTTGGAAAGCTCCTCGCTGGCCACCGACCCCACCCGCCGCCCGGCCGACCTTGCCGCCTCTCCCACATTGCGCGCTGAAGTCTCCGCCTGCCTGGCCAGATTCTCCGCCGCCGCCTTCGCATCCGTGTCGTTCGATGTATTCGATTTCATGAATCACTCTCCTTTTTGTAATAAAACAGCTATCTCACATGGCATGCCGGGTCAATATCACGCGCATTCCTGCTGCTATATATGTGAAGCATAGTCGGGAATGTGTGCGAAAATGACATGAGCCACCGCGTCGAAGGGGTGGTTGAGCAAGCGGATCGGGCTGGGACGGCGTGGTGAACAAATCCCCTACTGAAGAGACGTGCCCAGCGGCAGCCTTGATGCCTCTTCCGGACTGATTCTCCCGTCGCGATCCAGGTCGGCGGCTTCCCTGTTGGTTCGATCCAGTTTTTCCTTTATGAGCTCATTCCCGGTCTTTGCGCCTCCAGAAGGATAGCCGGGTTGTTGTGTTGGCTTGATACCCGCGCTCGGAGGGGAATAACCGGGAGGAATGATTGCTTGAGCCGAGGGGGGTTGACCAATGATCGGTCCGCCGGGAACAGAGGAAGGAGTTTGACCGCCCACCAGGGGAACGGATTGGGTTTGGGCATAAGCGGTACCTGCTCCGGGGAGGGTCCAAATCATGGCAATGGCAAGCAGCGGCAGGATTGCAGCTAGAGAACGTTTCATGGCGTGCTCCTGTTTCTGATCTTCAGGGATGATTCAATTCAATTTACTCCGGGGTATCCGCGTTTTCCGTGCGCAATCGCACCAATCGGATGCAACCTGTCATTTCCGGAAGTGCATGCAACAGATGCACGTGAGCCGGGAGAGTCATCAAGCCACCAGACCGCGCGGCAGTTTCAAGCATGGGCTCAATATTTCAATGGCCGCCTTCGCCAGTTCCTCGCTGACCGCAGCAACGATGCGGCCATCCGAATCACGGTCGAGGGGATTTCCTTCCCAGTCGCTGATTTGTCCTCCCGCTCCTTTCACCACCGGGATGAGAGGAAAATAATCGGAAGGCTCCAATCCGGTCTCTATCACGAGATCGCAGTGTCCCGAAGCCAGCAAGCCATAAGCATAACAGTCGCAGACTGGCTGCGAAACCAGCGCGCGACTGCTCAATTCCGCAATGGCTTGCCGTTCCACCGAATCCTTTTCCTCGAAGCGTGGATGACCTGCCTGTGAAATGTAGTGGGGGAGGTAGAGACGTGCATGTTCCACGGAACGATGGCGACTGACCCTGGCAGCATGCTCTTTCAGGCCATCGTAGTACATTGCATGCTTCCCATCTCCCCACCATCGTTCTCTCACTGCAGGACAATCAATCAGCCCGATGAATGGACGCCGATGTTCGAGCAAACCGATAAGCGTGCCGAAGAGGGGGTTCCCGACGATAAAACTCCTGGTTCCATCGATAGGATCGAGAACCCATGTGTAATCGGTGTCCGGCATGCTGTCGCCATATTCCTCACCGATAATGCCATGACCGGGATATGCTTCCTGTATGCTGCGGCGAAGCATCGCCTCGATTTCCTGATCGGCGACGGTTACGGGCGTATTATCAGCCTTGAAAAAGATGTGCGGAGAAGTTCGAAAATGCCGCAACGCGAAGGGGCGCGCGGCATCAGCAAGACGCCGTGCAAATGCGAGCGCATGCTCGCTTGGCAAATTGCCTGGGCTTCTGGTCATAAAGTTTCGTTCCTGACTTGAACGCACGCTTTTGCAGTTTTGCCCGTCTGCGATCGATAAACTGATGCAGGGTTTTGTCATGGCGGCATCTGCTGAAGCCGAAGCCCGATCTTCTCGATCGATTTCATGGGCCAGCATGGCGAGTTCGTGATCGCCTCCCAGCAGATCCGCCAGGCGATCGGCCCGCTTGAGCTTTTTTTTATACCATTGCCATTACTTCCCATGGAGGATAGCACATCTGATGCATTGAACAGGTATTTGACCTGTTTGCGCCACTCATGCAATTTTTCCGTCGTTGGGTCAGACATGGCTTCAGCGCGCGCCTTGCGCCCCTTCCGGTAAATCTGCCGCAACCCTGGGCCGATGTGTGCCGGTTCGATCGATCGAAGCTTCAGCCGTTTCGCAGTAGCAAGGGAATTTTGGATCAGCTTGACGCAATTATTCAATTCGGCCGATTCCCGTGCAGGACCGGGATGGAAATGACGTCGTGCCCTCGCCAGATTGGCATGCAATATTTTGTGGGGCGGGGCGAGGGTGTCATCCGTCAATTTGCCGGCGTACTGCTTCTGAAGAGAATCCAGGGCTTCCATCAGCGATTTCGCATCCCGCAGCGGCGTGAGCAAGCGGCCGGCATCTCGAAGCTTTGCGTTTTCCCTGCGATAGCCGGCATCACCCATTCCATCCCGCAACAGGCGAAGTGCTGCCCGCGCTTTTTTCAGGTTTTTGCGCGCCTCGTTGCGCCGTTGCTCTGCACCCCATAAACCGTACACTCCACTCTGCCCAACTGCCGGATTCAGGATGAAAAAATTGAGGAGGAACCTGTTCGTCTTTCAGGAATCCGATGGATGGGCGCAGGTTGGCCAGGCTGCGTGATTTTCATCATTCCACTGCCAATTGCCTGTAACCCCATGCTGGAGCACGGGTTTCCCGGTATTTTTCCATATGGGTTTTGCTAGTTCCTCCCGCTCCTGGAAAGCGCGTTTGCGGATGCAGCATATTTACGTGACAAATTCTTGACTATCGGAATATTTCCCTTTAAATTGCGGTATCTTTTTCCTCCTAAAATCATTCCAAAGGATCGGAGCCAAATGACCCTAGGTCTTATCGATTTGCCCTGGTGGGGCTATATACTGGTTATCCTCGGCCTTACCCATATCACCATTGCGAGCATCACCATCTATCTGCACCGCCACCAGGCCCACCGGTCACTTGAGCTCCATCCGTTGCCCAGCCATTTTTTTCGCTTCTGGCTGTGGATGACCACGGGAATGGTCACCAAGGAGTGGACAGCGATTCACCGCAAGCACCACGCGAAATGCGAGACAGTCGACGATCCTCATAGCCCGCAGGTGCTGGGCGTAAATAAAGTGCTTAAAGAAGGATCCGAACTCTACAGGAAAGAAGCCAAGAACTTGGAAACCCTGGAGCGGTATGGCCACGGGACGCCGGATGACTGGCTCGAACGCAATGTCTATTCAAAGCATAGCGCCAAGGGCATTGCGCTCATGCTGATCATCAACGTTGTTCTTTTCGGCCCGATAGGCCTTACGATATGGGCGATACAGATGGCATGGGCGCCGATCATGGCGGCGGGCATCATCAATGGAGTCGGGCATTATTGGGGTTATCGCAATTTTCAGGCTGAAGATGCGAGCCGCAATATCGTTCCCTGGGGCATACTCATCGGCGGAGAGGAATTGCATAATAATCATCATGCTTACGCTACTTCCGCCCGGCTATCCAATAAATGGTACGAATTCGATATCGGCTGGATGTATATATGCATTCTCCAATGGATGGGGCTGGCCCAAGTTAAAAAAGTAGCGCCCAGATTACGTCTCGATACCGGCAAGACGAAGTGCGATGTGGATACCCTCCAAGCTGTCATCTCGCACCGCTATGAGGTGCTGGCAAAATACGCACAATCCCTGAAACATACGCTTGCCAAGGAAATCGACCATTTGAGGGAAGCGGCGACGCATGTAGGAGTGGACAGATCCACTGTAAGGCGCTGGGTTCTCGCCGATTCCAGGACGTTGCAAGAGGATGAACGGGCCAAGCTGAATCTCGTATTGAGCAAGACAACGACCCTGGACAAGGTATACAAGATGCGCGAGGAGTTGATGACCGTATGGCAAAGGTCCACTACCTCGAAGGATGAGCTGGTCGGGCAATTGGAGGACTGGTGCCATCGCGCAGAGGAAAGCGGCATAGAAGTCCTTCAGAACTTTTCCCGTCGCTTGCGCTGTTACGCTTAAAGAAGCGACCGACCATTCCAATAAAAAACCCGCTTGATAGCGGGTTTTTTATTGGAATGGTGTTTTAAAAAAGCAAAACAGCTACTTGAGCTTGGTCTCTTTATATTTGACGTGTTTGCGCACCACGGGATCGAATTTCAGAATCTCCAGTTTTTCTGGTGTTGTTCGCTTGTTTTTCGTGGTTGTGTAAAAATGACCGGTGCCGGCCGAAGATTCAAGCTTTATTTTTTCCCGCACGATTGCCTCCTGCTTCCAAAGTCCAGATTATCTTGTCCGTGATTGATCTCAAATAGCATTGCCGCGAGCGCGCATCTCGGCCAGAACCGCATCTATGCCGTTCTTGTCTATGGTCCGCAGAGCGACATTTGACAAGCGCAGGCTGATCCAGCGGCGCTCGCTTTCCACCCAGAAGCGGCGACGCTGCAGATTAGGCAGGAAGCGTCGTCCCGTTTTGTTGTTTGCGTGGGAAACATGGTGGCCTGTCATAGGTTTCTTGCCGGTGACTTCGCATACTCTTGCCATGGTGAACCGTCCGGATTCCAAAAAACGCGTATTATATCCCAATTCCGGATATTTTCCTCAAGTTGCGTTAGATTAGATCATTCCTCTTTCCGCGAAAGACATAGCCGAATCGCCGCCAACGACGAAATGGTCCAGGACTTTGACATCCACCAGCGCAAGAGACTGTTTCAGCGATCCCGTCAGGACTTCGTCCGCCTGGCTCGGCTCCGCCAGGCCGGAAGGATGGTTATGCGCGAAGATCATGGCTGCCGCGTTATGATGCAGCGCTCTTTTTACTATTTCACGCGGGTATACGCTGGCCTGGGTCAACGTTCCCTTGAATAGTTCTTCAGCCGCAATTATCCGGTTTTGCGCGTCGAGAAAAATACCAACGAATACCTCATGCTGTTTTCCTTGCAGGCTGAGGCGCAGGTACTCACGGACGGATTCTGGCGAATTCAGGATATTGCCATTTTTCATTTTTTCCTCCAGCGCCCGCCGGGCCAATTCCAATACAGCCTGCAACTGGGCGTATTTGGCGGGTCCCATCCCGGGAACCTGGCAAAAGGCACGTTGATCCGCTGCAAACATGCCGGTGAGGCCTCCAAAACGCTGCAGCAGCTCTCGCGCCAGATCGACCGCACTTTTTCCTGATATGCCCGTGCGGAGGAATATGGCCAGAAGCTCGGAATCGGACAGATTTTGAGGTCCGTTCTTTAGCAGCTTTTCGCGCGGTCGCTCGGATTCGGGCCAGTCTGAGATTCCCATGGCTATAAGATCATACCGGCATTACGGATGAGATGGACGAGATGGGCGAGATGGGCGAGATGAGGAATCGGACTGGTCACTATCACACCCAGCAATTGAACCTAAATCCGGTAGTCGATCGCTCTTTTTTTAGTTTAAAACCCAGGATCCACAAAGACCTCCCGCAGTACTCGACGTTCACCTGCATGGTGAGTTCACTACGGGGCGAATTGCACAATTTTTGTGGCACATGGCTGCGTTGCAATTCCCTGGAATGGAATGGGCCATTGCGCGTCGTTGCGCCTTGCCTTGCATCCCAAAACGGCACACTCCACCCTTGCTCAACCGCCGGACTTAGGTTGAATGGAAATTTTAGGTTAAACTTCTGCTTCTGTGTGCAACGTTTCATATCATGACGAGTGACAAGCCCTTATCCGGGGCAAGGCGCCTATTGCTGGGGCTGACTGGCGGCGTAGCTGCGTATAAGGCAGCGGAGTTGGCGCGCCTTTTGATGAACGATGGAGTAAACGTTCAAACGGTAATGACGGAATCCAGCCTGCACTTCGTGGGTACGGCGACACTGCAGGCTTTAACGGGCAATCCCGTTTTCACTGATCCGTGGGATCCCCATTTTAGCAATAGCATGGCTCACATCGAGCTTTCCCGCAACGCGGAAGTGATCCTCGTAGCTCCTGCCACTGCTGACTTCATTGCCAAGCTTGCGAATGGCCTTGCAAATGATCTGCTTTCCACCCTCTGTCTCGCACGCGATTGCCCCTTGCTGATTGCGCCGGCCATGAACCGGCAAATGTGGGAGCATCCTGCTACCCAACGCAATCTCGCTCAGCTAAGGGGGGATGGAGTGACAATACTTGGGCCTTCCAGCGGTGCGCAGGCATGCGGCGAAACGGGAATGGGCCGCATGCTCGAACCACAGGAACTCCTGGAGGCGGTTCGCGCCTTTTTTCAGCCGCGGCTACTGCAAGGCAAACGGATGCTCATTACAGCCGGGCCTACGTACGAGGCCATCGATGCGGTTCGCGGAATCACCAATTCGAGTTCGGGGAAGATGGGCTACGCTGTTGCGCGAGCGGCGCTGGAAATGGGAGCTGAAGTGGTTCTGGTTTCTGGCCCCGTTTCACTGGAATCGCCCGCAGGAGCGCGGCTTGTAAAAGCAACCAGCGCGCGCGATATGCTGGCAGCCGTGGAGCACGAGCTGGGAAATACTGATATTTTTGTCAGTGTGGCTGCGGTGGCGGACTACCGGCCTGTCAGCGCCAAAAGGCAGAAACTGAAAAAAAATGGCGAAGGAATGACGCTGGAGCTTGTCGCCAATCCGGACATACTGGAATACGTAGCTAGCCTGCCCCGTCCACCTTTCTGCGTGGGCTTCGCCGCCGAAACCGAGGATCTCGATCGGAATGCGAAAGCAAAGCGGAACAAGAAGAAGCTTCCGCTACTCGCCGCGAATCTTGCCCAGGATGCCATCGGCGCCGATGACAGCGAATTGATCTTGTACGATGACGATGGCAGGCACTCCCTTGGGAAAGCGTCTAAAATCGAGCAGGCGCGGCGTTTGATCAGACATATTGCTGTGCTTGTATCAAGAAGGAGCATTGATGCGGCCCATGGCCATTGTTGATATCAGGATTCTCGACGCACGGCTGGAAAACCAGTTGCCGGCCTATGCCACACCGGGTTCTGCTGGGCTCGATCTGCGCGCCTGCATTACGGAGCCGATGACCATCCTACCGGGCAAGGCTGATCTCATACCGACCGGGATTGCGATACATCTTGGCGATCCCGGGCTTGCGGCGATGGTTCTGCCGCGTTCCGGGCTGGGCCATAAGCATGGCATCGTGATGGGCAACCTGGTTGGATTGATCGATTCCGATTATCAGGGGCAGATATTTGTATCGTGCTGGAACCGGGGCGATACCCCGTTTATGTTGAATCCCCTGGAGCGCATTGCGCAAATGGTGGTTGTGCCTGTAGTCCAGGTCAATTTCAATGTGGTGCAGGATTTTACCCTGAGCCACAGAGGGGAAAATGGCTTCGGCAGTACCGGCAAGCAGTGAAGCGGTCCACCGCGAATTTTTTCGCCTTGCCGGCTGATTTTAAAAGCCCATCCTTTCCAACTCTTCCTTCCATCGCTTGGCCATAGAATGCGTTTTTACGTCATAGCTCTGCTTTTTTTTCTATCTGCGCCTGTCAGGGCGGACATGCCTGTTCGCCAGATCGAGGTCGACGGCAACCGTATCATTGTCGAAGTCGCGCACACCGACGCCACGCGCGAAAGCGGGTTGATGCATCGTCGATCGCTGGCTGAAGATCATGGAATGCTGTTCGTATTCACGGAGCCGGAACGCCATAGCATGTGGATGATGAATACGATCATTCCGCTAAGCGTGGCATTTCTCGATGAGGATGGGATTATCCTCAACATTTCCGATATGATGCCTAACACTGTGACACCCCATCGGTCCGCCGGCGCCGCCAAATACGCGCTCGAGGTAAATCTGGGGTGGTTCAAGAAGCGGAAGGTGCAAGCGGGAAGCCGGGTTACAGGATTGAAAAAGATGCCTGCGGTAGAATAGCTTGCTGTCTGCGGAGAATGGCGCACTCACCTCATTCCCGGCAACATTCCCTTCATACTGCGCAGCATTTTTGCCATTCCACCCCCTTTGCTCATCATTTTCATCATTTTTTGCGCTTGCTCGAATTGTGCCAGCAAGCGGTTTACTTCCTGCACCGTGACCCCCGCCCCTGCAGCAACCCGGCGTTTTCGGGAGGCTTTCAGCAGATCCGGGCGGCTCCGTTCCTGGGGAGTCATCGAGTTGATGATCGCTTCGGTGCGCCCAATGGTCTTGTCGTCGATTTTCACGTTCTGGGCGGCCTGGCTCAACTGAGCAGGGAGTTTGTCCAGCATTGCGCTCATTCCCCCCATGTTTTTCATCTGCTGAAACTGCATCCTGAAATCGTTCAGATCGAAAT